>Ga0154003_1000530_pt1 | contig 11991 bp, 9 predicted proteins | sample TSFL087MetaG_FD_104679 | JGI IMG/M metagenome (GOLD analysis project Ga0154003, IMG submission 104679) | Attine ant fungus gardens microbial communities from Florida, USA - TSFL087 MetaG | ecosystem: Host-associated > Fungi > Mycelium > Unclassified | place: USA: Florida, Lake Talquin State...
AGTCTGCGCCGTGTGGCGCGGACTTTAGTCTGCGCCGTGTGGCGCGGACTTTAGTCTGCGCCGTGTGGCGCGGACTTTAGTCTGCGCCGTGTGGCGCGGACTTTAGTCTGCGCCGTGTGGCGCAGGCTCGCGATGCATGCGCAGGCTAAAGCCCGCGCCACTGATGCGGCTTAAAATTCCAGCCGCACTCCGAATTGCCACTGGCGCGGCGTCGCCAGCCGGTAGAGGCCGGTAATCCTGCCGGCCGAGCCGGGGCAATCAACGCAGGTATTCGGGTTTGCAAGGTTCATGTGGTTCGCGAAGTTGAACGATTCGGCGCGGAATTGCGCCTTGAACCGCTCGGTGATCGCGAAACTCTTGAAGAACGACACGTCCCACTGCGAGAAGGACGGGCCGAGCAATCGGTTGCGGCCCACGTTGCCGAACACGCCTCGCGCCGGACGACGCCACGGGCCGTCAACCTGGCCGTTGGCCGTGAGCGGCGCGGATGTGATCTTGAACCATGCGTCGCGGCTCGGGTTGTCAGAACGCCAGTCGCCCACAAGGTCGGGCCGGCACCAGCCAGTGTCGCGGTCGGCGTTGCAATCACGATAGGTCGGCGTGAACGGCAATCCGCTCTGCCACTGGTAGATCGTGTTCACCTGCCAGCCGCCCACGATGAAATCACCCACTTTATTCGCGCCGCCGAGGTACTTCTTGCCCTTGCCGAACGGCAGTTCATAAATCCCCGAGAGGAAGAAAACGTGGCTGCGCGTGTTGTCGTTCGGGCCGTAAGCCTGCGTCGCGTCAATGTTGTAATAGGTGTTCGTGTAGTTGAACGACCGCGACCACGTGTAATGACTCATCACCGAGAAGCCTTTCGAGAAACGCTTGTCGGCCTTTAGCTGCAGCCCGTGGTAGTTGTTACTGGCGTCCGAGCCGTAATAACGAAAGTTCTGAGACCAGCCGAACTTCTGGAAGAACGGCTTGCGCTGATTGAGGGACAGCGTCCCAAAGCCCTGAACCGACGCCTGGTTGAAGTCGTAATCGCCGCCATTGCCGGCGAAGACATGCGTGCCCTTCGTGCCGACGTAGGCCGCCTCGACTGCGATGTCGCCGCGCAGTTGGCGCTGCACCGTCACGTTCCACTGGTCGCTAGTCGGTAGGCGCAGCGTCTCCGGCAAAATGAACGCCGTCACCCCGTTCGGCAGGAGCGGGCGGCCGTTCGGCCCTTTCGGCTGGCCGTTGAGGATCGTGTCCGGGTTGAGCGGCTGCGGCCCTTGCGCGAGCGTGAATACCGAGAGGTAATTCTGCGCGGGCTGATTCGACTGGATCGCCAACACGGGCAAATTCTGCGTGACGTTGTGTCCGAAGACCGAACCGAACACTCCAATGTCGAAGCCTCGCCCGAAACCCAGGCGCACGACGGTCTTTTCGGTCACGCGGTAGGCGACGCCGAGGCGCGGCGCGAAGGTCGTGAACGTGCCGTTCTGATTCAGGTCCAGTCCGACGCCCTGGCCGCCCGCGATCAACACTTCGCCAGTGTCAATGTCAACGAAGCCGCCCTTGCCTGCGCCAGTCACGGTCTGCGGACGGTAGAGCTCCCAGCGCCCGCCGAAGTTGATAGTGAGATTCTTCGTCGCGCGCCACGTATCCTGGCCGAAGAAGAACCAACGGTTCTGGCGCTCTTCCGCGTCGAGTGTGTTGCTGACATAACGCTCGAAGCGGCTCACGTCGCCGAGCAGGAACGAGGCCAGGCCCGTTCCGCCGCCTGACGGCCCTGCGGTGCGCGCCGCGTCGAAGTTGAGTTCGCCCGCGCGGTGGCGGTCGCTCGGCACACGCAGGTTGTATGCGCGGCGAATGTCAGCGCCAAACTTGAACGTGTGGTTGCCACGGAGGTTCGTCCAGTTATTGACGAATTGAATCTGCCGCTCGTTCTGTCGCAGCGGGCAGTTGCACGCCGAGACGCCGAGCGCGTAGCCGAAGTTGAAGCCGCCCACGCCGTTGATGAAGATGCCAGGCATGCCGCCCGTAAAGTCGTCGTTGTTCAGGCCCGGAATGCCCGCGTCCTTCGCCGGAGTGGTCTGCGCCAGTCCCGGATCAACATTCACGCGGTAACGATAGAAGCCGAAGCGAAAGTCTGTCGTCCAGTTCGCATTCAGCGTGTAGTCGAACCCGGATGCTATGCTCTGATTGCGCGTCTTCGATTCACCGGAGAAGGTCGAGTTCGGGTCGAAGCCGACGCCGCCGCCGGCGCTGCCGAAGACGCCCGGCGAGATCAGCCGGTAATCGGCGAAGCTGTAACGCCCGAAGGCATGCATCCTCTCGCTCACGTAGTAGTCCCAGCGCGTGTTGGTCAGGTCTTCGTTAAATTTGACCGAACCCGAGCCGACGTAGTTCGGCAGATCCGGCGAGGCCGGCGTGAAGTTCGGCAGTGGGATGAACTTGTTGAGCAGGGCGAGAGCCTGCGGCGAGAGACGGTTGGTCGGGATGGCATTCTTCTTCCCGTTGAACTCAAACTGCGCCCGGTTAGCCGGGGCCGTGTTTCCCGCCGGATCGAAGATGTTGACGCCGGTCGCCGAGAAATCGCCCGCCCGCTCGGCAGCCGTCGGCACGCGCATCAGAACTGAACCGCCGATGTTGCGGCGCGTGCCCTGGTAATCGGCGAACCAGAATAGTTTGTTAGCGATGATCTTTCCGCTGGCCGCTCCACCGAACTGATTGTGCTGCGTCAACGGGATGAAGCGCTCAGTGCCGGGAATCTTCCGGAATTGAGTGAACGGGTTGCGAGCGTTGAAGTGGTCGTTGCGCAGGAACTCGAACCCGACGGCATGAAAATCGTTCGTGCCGGAGCGCGTTTGCGCGCTCACCACGCCGGCGTTCGCGCCGAACTCGGCGTCGTAGTTGGCCGTCGTGACTTTGGCCTCGGTCACGGATTCGAGCGTCGGATTGATGACGATCAGGCCGAGCATAGAATCGTGGTTGTCAGTGCCGTCGAGCAAGTGCGACGTGCCTGCGAAGCTCTGGCCGTTGACGACTTTGCGAAACGAACCTTGCGGGTCTTCGCTCGCGGCGGTCTGGCCCGGGAATGCCGTCACGCCTGGGGTGAAGACTTCAACCGCCGTGAACCTCCGATTGGGAATCGGCAGATTGGTCACGGCCTTTTCGGTGAACATGACCGCCACGTCGCTTCGTTCGGTCTTCAGCAACGGCGCCTCCGCGCTGATCTCCACGACCTGACTGACTTCACCGACCTCCAGCTTCACATCAACACGCGACTCCTGATCCACCGATACTGAGACCGTCTGCAAGGCGGCCTTGAATCCGATGGCTTCGACGCGCACCTTATACGTTCCGGCGATCAGAAAACGTTGCGTGAAGTTGCCGTCATCATTGGTCGTGGTGTTGAAGCTCACCGAACGCTGAGTGTCGGTGATCACCACTTTCGCATTCGGCACGGCGGCTCCCGACTGATCAAGCGCTGTGCCGACGATGTTGCCGTATACCGCCTGTCCGAAGGCTTTCGGCCCGAGCAGCGCGAGCGAGACGAAGCAAATTGTAACAATAGCCTTTCGCATGGTTGCGACCTCCCTGAAGGGTTACTGGGAACATTCGTTTGAAAGAGGGACGCCTCTTCCCCTGATTATTGAGCGATCAAATTGTGTGGATAACAGACTTCGTCGAACTCCGGTGGATACCTCGCCACCCGAGCTTGAGTTTGCAAAGAGCCTTCTTGTAAACCAATCGCCAGAAAACTTCGTCGGCGACGTCATACAATGCGCGTATGGATCAGTACCGCGTGCGGTAGCGTGCGTGGCTTAACATGAAGCGCGCTCGCTACCGCTCGCGGTACTGATCCGGCGAAAACCGATCTGACCAAAAGGCGGCAAAAGTTGCTCAAAATGTGAACTTGAGCCCGAATTGGACCTGCCGCGAGGTCGTAACCGTCGAGGTGATTCTGCCGGCGGTCGGCGCAATCGCCCCCTGCGCGTTGGTGAAAGCGATCTGGCCCGAAGGAACGGCGAAGTTCGGATGGTTCGGCAGATTGAATACCTCGGCGCGGAACAGCAGCGAGCGCGATTCGCCCAACGCGAACGATTTGCCGAGCGACACGTCAACGTTCACCAATCCGGGACCTATCAGTGTGTTGCGCCCGAGCGTGCCGCGCGTGTTCGCGGGGGGCAACTCGAACGCATTCACGTCGAAATATCGGTCGGGGCCGCCAAGAACCGGGTTGGAGGACGCGCCCGATTTCAGATTTGGACGCTCGTTCGCCGAGAAGCTCGTCCATTGCGGACTTCGACCACCGCGTTGCGCACAGCCGCGCCGTTGGAGTCGGTGATTGCGCCTTGGATGCTCGCGCCGACGGTTTGCGCCGAAACGACGGTTCCTGAAAGCAGCGGCGCGACAACCGCGATCAACAGTTCCCTGACGAGTCTTCTTGCGTTCATCGGCGCCTCCTCCTTGAAGATCAACTCAATGCGTCTGAAAGTTGCGGCGTAAGACGGAGCCTTACGCCGGTTTGAGCAACGCTAAATTAAGACCTTCGGGATAATCAGACTTCGTTGAATTCGGGTTGATACTTCGCCACGCCCGCGCGCCCGCTCAATGAGCCTTCCCGCAATTCCATCATCATGAAAACTTCGTCAGCGACGTCATACTCAGATTTTATACCGAACCTGCTCGCCGGAACGAATCCGAAACGGGGGTAATAATTGGGATGACCGAGAACGACCACATATGGATGGCCCTCCTCCCGGCATCGCCTCAAACCGTGTTCGACGAGCGTCGAGCCTATACCTTGATTCTGTCTTTCGGGAATGACGGCCAGCGGCGCCAATCCGACGCCTGTCAATCCAGCCCCTTTTGAATGAATCGCCACCGGGCTGAAAAAGATGTGTCCGACGACACGGCCGCCGTCTTCCGCGACCAGCGAAATTACCGTCTTGCCGTTTCGCCGCAGCGCGTCAACAAGGTCGGCCTCCGCCGGGCCGCCGAACGCCCGCTGGTTGACGATTCGGATCGCGGGAATGTCTTCCTGCTTTTCAGGGCGAATGGTCATCACTCGTATTTCTTCAGCTCAAGCTTTGCGATCGACTCACGATGGACTTCGTCGGGGCCGTCGGCCAGGCGAAGCGTGCGCTGGTGCGCCCAGGCGTTGGCCAGGTGGAAGTCCTGGCTGACGCCGCCGCCGCCGTGGGCCTGCAGCGCGCGGTCGATCACGCGCAATGCCATGTTCGGCCCGACAACTTTGATCATGGCGATCTCGGCGCGCGCCGCCTTGTTGCCCACCGTGTCCATCATATAAGCCGCCTTGAGCGTGAGCAGCCGCGCCTGCTCTATTTCGATCCGCGATTCGGCGATGTCGGCGCGGATCGTCCCCATCTCGGCCAGCGTCCTGCCGAACGCGACGCGATGTTTGACGCGACGGCACATCGCTTCGAGCGAGCGTTCGGCCATCCCGATAGTGCGCATGCAATGGTGGATCCGCCCCGGCCCCAGGCGCCCCTGCGCAATCTCAAAGCCGCGCCCCTCGCCCAGCAGGATGTTCGACGCAGGCACGCGGACGTTTTCAAAAGTGACCTCGGCGTGGCCGTGCGGCGCGTCGTCGTAGCCGAAGACGTTAAGCATCCGTTTGACCGTGACGCCTTTCGCGTCCATCGGGACCAGGATCATCGACTGCTGCTTATGCGTGGGCGCCGACGGATCGGTCTTGCCCATGAAGATCGCGATCTTGCACCGCGGGTCGCCCGCGCCCGAAGTCCACCATTTGCGCCCGTTGATCACATATTCATCGCCGTCACGCGCGATTGAAGATTGGATGTTGGTCGCGTCGGACGAGGCGACCTCAGGCTCGGTCATCGCGAAGCACGAACGGATCTCGCCGATAAGCAGTTGGGTCAGCCACTGTTTCTTCTGCTCCTCGGTTCCGTAGCGAACCAGAACCTCCATATTGCCGGTGTCCGGCGCCGAGCAGTTGAAGACCTCGGCCGACCACGGCACGCGTCCCATGATCTCGCACAGCGGCGCATATTCCAGGTTGGTCAATCCCCCGCCATACTCGCTTTCAGGCAGAAACAGATTCCACAGACCTACGGCCCTGGCCTTCGGCTTCAACTCCTCGATCAGGGGAATAACCTTCCACCGGTCGCCGGTGTTGAGCTGTTCGTAAAACTTCCCTTCGTTCGGATAGATGTGCTCGTCCATAAAGCCCGAGAGTTTTTTCTGCAGGTATTTGACCTTGTCTGAAAATTCAAAGTTCATCCGTGATCTCCATTTCAGGGCGCTTGTAGCGCCGCCTTATGGTCTTCGAGAATTAATTGCCCCCGCGCAATTGGGTGTAGGGGCGCATTATTATTTCAAAAAACCTCACAAAATCGCTTCAATCAATTGGGGACCGGCCTCAGCCAGAGCGCGTTCAAGTTCCCGAGTCAAATCTTCCGCGGTCTCGACTCGCGCGCCGTATACGCCCATTCCCTTCGCCAGGCTGACCCAATCGATCGCGGGTTGAGTCAGTCCGATCATGCTCTGCGCCTGTTTGCCGACCGCTTTCGCGCCCGCCCGCATCAATTCAATTCCCAGGATGCGGTAACTGCGGTTGTTGCAGATGATCGTTTTGACGTCGAGCCGTTCGCGGGCCTGAGTCCAGAGCGCCTGCAGCGTGTACATTGCGCTGCCGTCGGCTTGCAGGTTGATCACCATGCGATCGGGGCGGGCGATGGCCGCGCCTGTAGCGCAGGGCGGCCCCAGTCCGATCGCGCCTCCGGGCTGCGTCAATAGAGTGTGCCTCGCCGCCGATTGCGACATCGCCAGGAACGGCGCCATGCTCGTGTTACTCTCGTCCATCACGACGGCGTTTTCAGGCAGCAGCGCGGCGACGGCGGCCGAGAGCGTCTCGGGAGTGATCTTGCCGGCCGGGCGCGGTGGAATTTGGACAATCGAGTTTTGATCAATATTCACAGGGGCATCGAGGGCTTCGGCCAGCGCTTCGAGTGCGCCGGCGACGTCTTCTTCCGGCGCCGCCAGTACGATCGTCCGCTGCTCCGGCGAGATGATGTAGCTAGGCGCGCCAGGGTAGCCGAAGAACGCGACCGGCGGTTGGGCGCCGGCCAACACGACCGATCTGTAGGGCGAGATTGCGGCGATGGCGGCTTCCGGGAAATATGGCAGACGCTCGACGACCGTCGTTCCGGCGCCACGCTCCCACCGCGCCGGGAATGTTTCGCACATCAGTTTGCAGCCGGTCGCTGCGGCTATCCGCGCGGCGGCTTTCAGCCCGCGCTCGCCGAGCGCATAACCGCCGAGGAAAAGAGCCTTCGGCTCATCGCGACGCAGCGCCTCGACCGCATGACTGACCGCATCCTCCCCGACTTTCGGCGGCGGCGCGACCCCGCGAACCGCGACCGGCCCATTCGCCGCGTCCAATTGACAATCGTGCGGAACGATTAGGGTCGCGATCCGCCCCGGCTTCGTCGAAGCCGCCTCAATCGCTTCGGCGACGTCACCCGCCAATTCTTCCGCCGATCTGTTGCGGCGGACCCAGGCGGAGACCGGCCTGGCCAGCGATTCGATGTCGCTTGTGAGCGGCGCGTCGGCGGCCAGGTGCCAGGTGGCGTGCTCCCCGATGAGGTTGATTATCGGCGAACGCGCGCGGCGCGCGTCGTGCAGGTAAGCGACGCCGTTGGCCAAGCCCGGCCCCAGATGCAACAGCGTCAGCCCCGGCTTCTCCGCCATTCGCGCGTAGCCGTCGGCAGCCCCAGTGCAGACGCCTTCGAACAGACACAGCACGGCGCGCATCCCCACCGCCTCGTCAATCGCGCGCACCATCGGCATTTCGGTAGTGCCGGGATTGGCGAAGCAGACGTCGACGCCCGCGTCAATCAGAGTACGAATTAAACTCTCGGCTCCGTTCATCATATTTTTTGAAGTTATTTTGGCGCGCCGTCCTACATCCGCTCGTCCACGTCTGCGGCGAAAACAAGCGCGATAAGGCTCGCAAAAATTGCGACGGTGATGAGCGTTCTTATTATTCCGACCTTGCGATGAGTCACCTTAAAGCGTCCATCTCTGTCCCACGTCGTCACTCCCGTACTTGAGAGGCGACCGTGCGCGAACAGACACGTGATCAGCGTCACCAATGGAATCAACCCTGTCCCAAGCCCCTTCAACCAAACCCCGAAACTGCGCGACAGCGCCTGGCCGAAGACGAGATTGCTTCCGTCTTTGTTGCTCACCCTGACTCTCAATAAAGCCTTACCCGGCGTGCAACCGAAAGTGGCGATCAGAGCCGCCTCAATCGAAATCCAGAGCGTCACCGTCAAAAACTCAATGAGCTGATAAACCATCCGATTATTCAACTCATCGGGGAAAACGGCGCCGATGGGGACGCCGACAATAATGGCGATCAGCGCGATGTCAATCCAACGCGCCCAATATCTCACCCATGGGCGCGTCTGCGGCCCCTCTTCAACCGGGGCGGCGTCAATCTCAGGGGCCGGACGGAAGTAAATTCCCTCGACCCGGTTCAGGGGAACCCACTCTTCAGTTCCCTCGACCCAAACGGTATCGCCGAATGTGACCGCGCCTTTGTCCACCATGTCTCGGATTTGTTCAAGAGAATACGGACCGTCTGCGTCGTATTCTCTTCGCACATGGATTTGCATTGGCGCGTTCCCCTCATTTAATAGGCGAATAATCTGTCGCCATTAGAATCACGGACTCGACCTTCTCTGTCAGCCTGCCGTTCTTCTCACTCTCTTTACGGGCTTGTTGCCATTCGGGGTCGGCGCCGAAATCCCGAAAGGCCTTGTCACGCGCCTCGCGGCTCGGAAAGGCCAACACGTAAACCAGCGTGTTCTCAGAACCTTTTTCTTTGTCTGTCGGCCCCCAGAAGCCCACGATCTCCATCCCGTGCTTCTTGAAAAGCTTCATCGTGTGGTTGCGGAACCGGGCGTGAAGCTCTTCGAGCTTGCCCGGCGCGGCGGTGTAGGTGCGAATCTCGAAGCAGCGCGAATCTTTCGCCAGCGACTGGCTTGGAGCGACAGTCGGCGGCGCGGCCGCGTTTTGCGCTGACGCGACGATCGAAACAAAAGAGAGAATGAATGCAAAGGAAATCAATTTGAAGAGTTTGTTCACTTATTCCCCTTTACGCCCAACTGAATCACGTTGAAGCTGATGCAGTTTCTCCCACATTGCAGCCGCCTCAGAGCCAGCGTGATTGAGTGAGACTGAAGCAAATTGAACGTTGTTTTGTCTCAGGGATGACTCCGGAGCGGGAGTTATCCAGCGCTGTGAAGGTGTTTCGGCTTGAGTGTCGCGGTGAACGATAGATCAAGCCTGACCAACAACGCGAGCGTAGGACACACGATGATGGCTAATTTCAGTTTACCAGTCCTGTCTCATTCCAGCCAACATTTACGCGTCTATCTCGCCTTTTTCCACAAAAGGCAAATCATCAATGACACCACCGAAACGCGAAAATCGTGGGCGTTTCACTTCGGCGATCGGTTGCAAACTCGCCAGATTGATAATCAATTCAAAGAATTGACGCTCAAGAGCGCGATCTTGAATCGGACGACACATCTGGGAATGCCCGGTAGCGTCAAGGTTGCTGGATAACAGACCGCTCAAAGCAAGGGCTCAATATTTGCGCGACAAATTCCTCTTCAAGTGTTAGGTTTGTAGTATCTTCGGCCTAAATATTCATCGCTTGCCTTTCAGGTTCGCCCACTCGCCTGATTGGATGAAGCCCGCCCAACAGTATGGATGCCGCCACCTCACTTTCTTGAGCATCTCCAATTGCGCCCGTCTTAACGCTTCGCCGCGTCCCTGCCCCCGCTGCAGCATCCTGTAGTAGGACACCATCAGTTCCCGCGTCGCTTGGTCCGACACCGCCCAGAGGCTCATGACCTGCGTCTCCGCCCCGGCCAGCACCAGGGCGCGGCGCAGTCCGTGGACCCCGTCCCCGTTTCTTACCTCGCCCACTCCGGTGTCACAGGCCGAGAGCGTCACCAGTTTCGTCCCCCACAGATTGAGCCCCGTCACCTCCAGCGCCGTCAGGATTCCATTGTCGTCTTCGTTATACTCATTGGCTCCGGCCAGCGCCAAGCCTGAGCGCAGCAACGGGCCCTCGACGCGGCCGCCGCGCCGTTCGAGTCGTTGCAGCGCCCGCTCAAGATCATCAGTGGCCGCCTGGGCGCCACGCTCGCCGGCAGAAGTCAGATTTTGGTCTTCAAGGAAGAAGCCGTGTGTAGCTATGTGTAGTAGTCTGGGACTGCGCATCTGACTTAGCGCCGTCTTGGTCGCCTGGCGTTTAGTGAGTAAGGTCGCGCCGGACAATAACGAGCGCAGGGCTGCGCCTTCCTGCGCCGCATCTGGCAGAGGCGGGAAATAGAGGTCCCTGACAGCAGACCGGGCCGATTCCACCTTGACCTCGACCGCTAATGCGTCTTTCTGCTGTTTCTTCAATTGCGAGGCATTAACCGGACCTCCTCCTCCGAAGTCCGGGGCGGCGACCACCAACGGGCCACCTTTGCTCTCTCTGGCCACCTGCAGTCGCAGCAGGTCGCGCCCGCTGGTCAGATAACTGATCGAATAGCGCTCGACCACATACCGCCCCCTCTCGTCCACCAGCGCCGCGAATGGGATGAGGTTGAGTAAGCCGTCCGGCGAGATCAGCAACCGGGTCATATCTCCAAGGAGCGGGCGGAGTGGTTGAAATACCTTTGCGTCAACGGCGCGGGCCGGGCGTTTCACGTCCCTACGCCTCGGGTTGCGCAACGTGTTGCGGAGAGTCGCAATGGCCGTGTCGATTGACTTCGCGTCGCCCAATTCCTTCCACTCAATCTCTCCCTCGCGGCGCAGGACGTAGGCCACATAACGGGGTTCACCATAAGCTTCGCCGCCCTTTGTGGCTTTGGCGTTGAACGGGCGGTAAGAGGCGAATTCGATCAACGCCGAATCAGGCGGGATGGCCGCCCGCACGGCTTCCAGTTTGACCGGCAGAGATTGTGCGCGGAACTCATCGCTTCTGCGACTGATGTCAGCTTCGTCTTTATCGGCCTGATCTTCGAGCGCCTTGATTCGGTCACGATGTTGCTCAATGGTCATATTCTGCGGTCCGTTGAGGGCGAGACTGGCGATAAGCGAGCGAGTCTCGGTCAATCGGTCGAGCAGAGCCTGATCTTCGGCGTTGAACCGGCTGCGCAGGGCGTTGAGATTTTGAGAAGTGGCGTCGAGAGCGCGTCCCTTGCGTTGCAGGATCAGGGTGGCGGCCAGGTTGCGCGGCGCAGGATCATGGGGATCGGAACGGAGGTGTAGGGAGATAGTCCGGTCAATTTGGGGGGAGAGTTTGTTAATAAGGTAAGCCAGTCTCTGTCGTTCGGAACCAATAACGAAATTGCGCGCGAGGTTGCGTTCGCTGGCGGCATTGGCGCGTGATTGAAACTTTACCGCCTGAACAAAATCGCCTTTTGCCATGTAAAGCGCGGACAGGCTGTTAAGGCCAATGAGAGTGCCTGGATGATCATTGCCCAGTTCCTTCTCGCGGATGTCGAGAGAGCGCCTGTAGAGCGGCTCGGCCTCCTCGTACTTCCCCTGCCTCCGATAGAGCCCGGCCAGGTTGTGGAGGCAGTTGGCGGTATCGGGATGAGCTTTGCCCAGCGCCTTCTCGTAGATGTCGAGAGCGCGTTTGTAGAGCGGCTCGGCCTCCTCGTACTTCCCCTGGTATTCGTATAAGAGCGCCAGGTTGCTGACGCCGGTGGCGGTGGAAGGATGATCTTTGCCCAGCGCCTTCTCACGTATGTCGAGAGAGCGCCCGTAGAGCGGCTCGGCCTCCTCGTACTTCCCCAGCGCTTGAAGGAGCGCCGCCAGGTTGTTGAGACTGATGGCGGTGGAAGGATGATCTTTGCCCAGCGCCTTCTCACGTATGTCGAGAGAGCGCCTGTAGAGCGGCTCGGCCTCCTCGTACTTCCCCTGGTATTCGTAGACGAGCGCCAAGTTGTTAAGGCTTTG
>Ga0154003_1000531_pt1 | contig 11991 bp, 7 predicted proteins | sample TSFL087MetaG_FD_104679 | JGI IMG/M metagenome (GOLD analysis project Ga0154003, IMG submission 104679) | Attine ant fungus gardens microbial communities from Florida, USA - TSFL087 MetaG | ecosystem: Host-associated > Fungi > Mycelium > Unclassified | place: USA: Florida, Lake Talquin State...
TCTCCCTGAGTCATCCGACAAACGCCGCCCAGGTCAATGAGCTTGATGTCACCCTCTTCGAGCATCACGTTATCGGGCTTGAAGTCGTTGTAGAGAAGTCCATTCGCATGCAGGTATCCGAAGGCGAGAAGCACGGGGTGCATGTAGGCGAGGACCTCGGCCGCGGGCAGCGGCCCACGCTCCTTGCGCAGCGACTTGAGCGTCACCCCGCCGACGTACTCCATCACTGTGTAGGCATGGGTTTCCGTTTTGTCACCCGCTGTACGAGTGTCCGAGACACAGGTGTAGACGTCGACGATGTTAGCGTGCTTCACCTCGGCCAGGAACTGACGCTCGGCGACGGCTGCCTTCGCGAGATTCGGGTCGGAGCTGTTCAGCAGCCCTTTGAGCACGACATAGCGGTTCAGCGTTATATCCTTGGCCAGATAGATCCAGCCCATGCCGCCGAACGCGATACAGCCGGACGCCTCGTACTGGCCCGCCAGCAGGTCGCCCGGCCTGAGCTTTGGTCTGAAGTCGTACGGCGTTCCGCAGACGTTGCAGAAGCCCTTCTCACGCGCGACGATCTCGCACTTGCCGCCGCACTTCGTACAGCGTTCGCGCGGCTTGCCGGTGTACTCGTGCGTGTGCCCGCACTGCGCGCACTTCTCCTTTGTGAGCGGCGCCTCGCACGCCGCGCCGTCCGGTTTCGTTCCGGTGCAGAAGCGTTTGCCTTCCGGCACCTTCGCCTCGGCCATAAGGGTCTTCAGCGGATCGGCCTTGGGAATGTCGGGAACAGTGATGAGGCCGAGGCCCAGCCTGCGGCTGCTGCTCAGTTTTGTCGCCTTCGACGAACGCTTCGAGCCGCGGGCGCTCATGCCGGAAAGCTGGGTCGAGCCTGTGCGGCGCGAATCGGCGCTACCACTTGCCGTCTTCGCTTGCGGCTCGGCGGCGGAAGCGGCCTTCGCCGGCTGCATGCCGCAGACGTCGCAAAAGCCATCCACGATTTGCCCATCACATCCCGGAGTGACAGAGCATTGGTCAGCCATAGGTGATTCCTTATCTCACCGACTACCGGACCGCCGCCAGATAATCGGAAACCAATTTCTCAGCCCTTGCCATAGGGGTCGGACGTGAATAAAGAAGCTCGTACGCTTCCCGGTAGAGGTCGGCAAGCGCTTCATCCTCCGCGAGGCCGGTATTCACGGCTTTCGCCCTGAGGCTTTCGAGCAGGCCGCGTAGCTCGCGCCGTCGGTTGACGAGGCGCGCGTTTTCGCCGGCCACTATCCGGCATTCGGAAAGCCGCGCGTCGAGCTGCGCCTTCCAGTTATCAAAGCCGATCCTCACCGCCCGCCACCTGCTCTGCCGGAGCGCCGCCTTGAGGCGTTCGAGCCAACTCTTGAGCTCATCAATGACGGAAACCGCGAACGGACCGGGCAGGCTGTCGGCGCTGTCCACTGTCACCTTGAGCAGCCGCTCCTCGTAGGCGGTCTTCGCCTGGGTGAAAGCTTCCTCGAGCGTCGTGATGAGCGCGTCGGCGGAGGCGATGTCGTTGTCCAGTCGGGCGCGCTCGGCCTGAAGGTCGGCGAGTCGCCGTCGCACCGGCTCTATGGCAGGCAGAATCTCTTTTGTGAAGTCGTCCGCGAATGAGAGTGGATCACTCAAGGCTTCAGCGCTCAAGGCGGACACTCTTGATTCCACCGCCCGGAGTTCGGGCGATGGTTCGCCTAGCGAATCGGCAAGCGACCGGAGCCTGCTGATCTCGTCCTTCATTTGATTAAGCTGGCCGTTGAGCCGCGCAACAGCGTCGCCAACCCTGACCACGACTGTTTTGGCCCGATCGTAGCCTTCGACCATTGCCTGTAGAATCTGCATGGGCGTGGCGGCCTTCGTGACTTCATCCGGCGTCAGCAAGCCGCGCTGCTCATACGCGGTTCTGGTGGTGATCCTGACAGACTCATCTTCGATGAGCTTCTGAATCTCGAAAAGCTCGTCCGACGCTCCGAAGAATGGAAGGTTCTTGTGCCGCTTGTTGACCTCGTCGAGCAGCCTGTTCAAAGCGGGAAGCAACTGCCAGAGCTCGTCCAGGGACTTGATGGCGGGACGCGCCTCCCGCTCCGTCAACGCTTTGACGGTCGCCGGAGGGTGTACACCGTCGCCGGCCAACCACTTGTAAGACGAATCCTCCATCAATTCGAGAATGTTCTTGGTGGCGAGCTGGAAATCGCGGTTCCACTTCGCGACGGCCCCATCGACCTCGCTACGCGTCCAGTGTCTCCTTCGGTCAGTCATGAGCGATTCCATTTGCGTACCGTTCCACGCGCACATGGCGGGGGCGATCATATCGAATACTCCCGAATGCGCGAGCGAAGCCCGAAGAAGGCGAGCGCCGCAACGAGTACTGACACTATCGGCGCGGCGTATTGCAGTCCGGCCATGTCGGCGAAGGCCGCCTCCGTGTATCGGCGCATCCATTCCTCGTTGAGCTTGAGCCAGTTCCCCAGCGACTCGTCGAACTTGAAGAACGCCCAGTTGCTCTCGCCTTCCTTCATGCTCAGGCAGAAACGCACGGATTCGGCATGGCGCCCGGCCAACTCGAGTTCGCGGATCCGGGCATCCAGGCCGCAGAACACCCCGAAGGTCCGGAGCGTCTCCGCGGACTGTGTCGGCTCGTCCTTCAGCGGGTCGGCGTCAGGGAAGGTGATGTTGTCGAGCGCCTTCTTGATCACCCCGTCCATACCGCTGAGCGGATGCTCGGTTCGGGCGTAAAGACCCGCCGTGACGGGATCATCTCCCTGCTTCATGCGGTCGGCCATGAGGGAGTTTCTGCGCCGGGCGATCGCATAGGTCTTCTCGAAGGTCTGGCCGCCCGAGAAGCTGACGAGCTTGGTGGTGTACTCTCGATAGATTCGCTCGTGCTCCGCTCTCGACTGCGGGTCGAGGAGCCAGCGGCTCTCGGCGGCGTTGGCCTCGTAGGCGTCGGCTTGCGCATCAAGCAGCGCTGCCACCGAGTCGTAGGAATCCTGCTTCACGCCTTTCATGTTGTGGGAGTGTGAAATGAATCGAGAGAGCGTGTAGCCGATGAACACTGCGGACACGACAGTCGCCAGCGCGAGAGCCGGATTGAGGCGGCGGCGGAAACTGCGGGTCACGTAGACCTGCGTCGCGACCAGAAGCAGCGCGAGCGCGCCGCCCACCACAAGGGTGAGCAGGAGCATCCGCAGCGATGCGCTCTTCTGAGTCTCGTAGGTCGCCTGCAGGACTCCGTCATTGGCGGCGTTCAGCTCTTTGGCCGCGGGCACGAGTTCCTCTTCGAGGAGCGCGTATGACCTGCGATACTCGCCGAGCACGATCGCCTGATCGCCACGGGCATGGGCGTCGCGGGCGGCCTGGGCCGCCATCAGGTAACGGCCCAGGCTATCCTCGATCTTCTGAATCGGAATCAGCTCGGCGTCGCCATAGGTGATGTTCTTGCTGGCGGCGACAATCTGCTTGCCGATCTCGACGCGATTCTTGTCGAAGTCAGCGACATACTCAGCCGTCTCGCCCGGCCTGCCGAGCAGTTCGTTCGCCAGGTCGGCGTCGAGCGTCTCGATGTGAATCCTGATCTTGTGAGCCGCCACCACGGACGGGGCCGCGTCGACACCCAGCGTCTTCGCCGCGCGCTCGTGCTGGGCCCAGCCTAAAAGAACGACGACGCATAGCGCGCCGGCCAGCGCCCAACTGGCGCCGAGCGCAGTCTTCAGGCGTGCGGGCGTCGTCTGGGGCAACATGGATAACCTTGCGGGAAGCCGATTCGATTTATGCAGGGGATAGTCAAGGTCCAAGAAGTTCATAATCTATGGCTCCTCATTTCTTTGGATATGACGCCGGTCAGGCGTTCGGTTTGATCGATCGAGGCTTTGAGCGTCCTGAGACGCCGATCAATTGGCGTCGCCCGGCCTCAGGCTCAGCCGGCTCTCGCGGTCTCACCATGACCGATGCCTTCATGGGTGACGGGTAACGTGAAGGTGATGGTCGTGCCGAGTCCGACCTGCGATTGAGCGCTGATCTGCCCGCCGTGGGCTTCGACCAGTCGCTTGGATATCGCCAGCCCAAGTCCCGTGCTTCCGGGCTGGGCGCCGGGCACGGACAGGAAGCGGTGAAAGAGGCGACTCAGATATTCCGGGGGAATGCCATGACCCGTGTCGGCGACGGAGATTGATACGTAATCTTCGCGACGGGCCGCCGTGATTCGTATTTCGCCGCCGCGCGGCGTATAGCGGATTGCGTTACTGAGCAGGTTTTCGAGCACTCGTTTGATCTGTTCCGCGTCCGCGTGAAACTGTGGCAGCGCGGGGGCGATGTCGATCTTGAGCGTCTGATCCTTCGCTTCGGCCCTCAGACGGAAAGTCTCGAAGGCGCTTTGAATCACCTCTCCGACGTTGACCGGGGCCAGGCGCGGCGCGGCCTCGCCCGATTCGATGCGCGACAGGTCGGTCAGATCGCGCATCAGCCTCTCCAGACGCTCGCCCTCTTCGCGGCAGGCGTAAAGAATGTCCTTCTGCTCATCGCTCATCTCTCCGGCGGCTTCCGTGATCAGGCAGTGCAGCCCCATCTGCAAATTTAAAAGCGGAGTCTGTAGGTAATGAGTGGCGGTGTTTACGAATTCGGATTTGAGCCGGTCTACCTCACGCAGGTAAGTGATGTTTTCCAACAGCGCGACGGCCCCAAGCAGATGGCTCTCCGCGTCGCGCATCGGCGTGGTTCGCAGTCGAAAACTCTGCTCCGTCCCGTTAATCGAAATAGGGATGGCGGCGGCGACGCTCTCCGCGGCCACTGTACGCTCGACGCGCAGGACTTCCGACACGGCCATCGCGATGCGCTGGTCGTGAGAGACTTCGGCGATGGGCTTGCCGATGGCTTCCGCCCTCGCGCCGAAGAGCGATTCCGCCGCGCGGTTCAGCCTGGTTATCCTGCCTTCGCCGTCGGTCACGATGACCGGCTCGAAGAGCGAATCGATCGCCGCCTCCGTGGTCTGCTGCGCGGCGACGAGCCGGCCCAGGTCGGAGCGCCTCAACTGCTGGATGCGCTCCGCCATACGATTGAACTCGGCGGCCAGAATCCCTATCTCGTCGCGCGACGTGACCCGGGCCTTCGCCGTCAGGTCGCCGCCGGCGATCCTCGCCGCCGTCGCGGTCAACTCGCGCACGGGCCGCATGATGCCATTGACCAACAGAACGGCCAGCGCCAGCCCGGCCACGACCAGCGCGCCGGCCAGCGCCAGAGTGAATAGGAATTCGCGCCGCGCGACTCCAGCCGCCCCCTCGGATTTCGCGGCCATCGCCTGCTGATTGAGCTGTAAAAGTTGATTGAGCTCGGCGCGGATTTTATTGAAAAGCGGTTCGAGTTGTTGGAAGTAATCGCCGGGCCGACGCTTTTCTCCACCGGCGACGAAAGTCTCGAAGCGCCGGTAATATTCGTCGCGGTCGCTTCGGATCGTTTCGATGATCCCAGACTCGCCCGGCTCTGTGATATTCCCCGCCGCTTTCTCGAAGGCCGCGTCGAACCGGGCGTGATGCTCTTTGAACTGTGCCATCGCGCGATCGCGATTCCCCAGCAGCAGAAAGAGCGCGGCCGAATCCATCCGCTCCAGACTCTCTTTCATATCCTGCGCGGCGACCACCGAATCGTAATTGTTTGAAATGATGCGCCGGGACACTTCGCCCAGCTCGCGCAGACTCAGGGCGCTCCACACGCCGAGCGCCACGAGCGCAGAGATGAAGATGAGAAAGCTGAGCAGGAGCTTGTTGCGTAAATTCATAATTAGCTCAGCGAGATTTCGCCGTAGATTCAATTTGCGTACAAGATCACCCAGGAGCCCCCTCCGAGGCGCCCTGGCGCGAATCGCGGTCCTCCAGCGGCACGACCTGAACAGTCGCGTCGCGCGCCTCGTTCAGGAAGCGGTTGATGACCGAGCCGCGCAGCAGAATGTCCCAACGCGAACGCGCCGACTGGCCGAAAATGACGTGCGTGACGCCCTCGCGCCGGGCGAAATCGATCAGCGCGTCGGCGACGTTCGCGCCCTTCAATTTGACCACCTTGGCCCCGAGTTCCTCGGCGAAACGCAGGCTCTCCGCGAGCGAGACGTAATTTTTCGGGTCGATGCGGCCCGGCTCTTCGCGCGGCGTTTCGACGTAAACGGCGCACCAGTCCGAAGCCAGCCGCCCGGCGATTCGCGAGCCGATGCGCAACAGCTTCTTGGCGCCGCCGCGCGAGGCGATTGCGACCATCACTTTTTCGGGGATGACCGCCTGCCCCAGGCCCTCACGCTCACGGTAATCCTGCGCTTTCGCGGCCTGGTCTTCGGCCAACTGACGCAGCGCCAGCTCGCGCAGCGCCGAGAGATTGCCTTTGCGGAAGAAATTGTTGAGGGCCTGCTCGATCTTTTCGATCCTATAGATTTTGCCCTGGCGCAGCCGCGTGCGCAGTGTGTCAACAGAGACGTCGACGTTTACCACCTCATCGGCCTGGCGCAGGAAGCTGTCAGGAACTGTCTCACGCACTTTGACACCGGTGGTGCGCGCAACCACGTCGTTGAGAGATTCGATGTGCTGAATGTTGACGGCCGTGATGACCGAAATGCCCGCGTCGAGCAGTTCTAAAACGTCCTCGTATCGCTTGTGATGCTTCGAGCCGGGGATGTTCGTATGCGCCAACTCATCAACGATCGCGATCTCGGGCCGGCGGGCGATGACGGCGTCAACGTCCATCTCCCGAAGCGTGACGCCGCGGTATTCGATTTCGCGCAGCGGCACACATTCCAGGTCACCGATCAATGCCTCCGTGTCGACGCGCCCGTGCGCCTCCACGAACGCCACTACTATGTCCACGCCCTGTTTCTTAAGGAGGTGGGCGTCCTCGAGCATCTGATACGTTTTGCCCACGCCCGCCGCCGCGCCGATGTAAACGCGCAGCTTCGCCTTCTCGCTCTCCTTGAGTTTCGCGAGCAGTGACTCCGCCGTCGGTCTGTTGTACTCACTGATCATCTGTTTCAGCCCAGTCTTGAGTGGGGAGCATTTCAATAAAATGATTCAGTTTCGTCACCCATCTGTATGAGTAGAGTGTCTTCGACCCACTCGCGCAGAACGTCGAGCGTTCTGATGACGCCCAACAATTGTCCCGCGTCGTTAACGACCGGCGCCTCGCCACTCTTCGCCTGATAAAGCGCGCGCATCGCGCCGGCGATGGTTTCCCGACTATGCAGCGGTTGAGGGCCGGGTTCTATCAAGGAGCGCGCAGGAAGTCCGGTCACGTTTCGGCCGAGATCCAATAGCCCGGTCGTCGCGCGCGCATGTCCTTCCACAAACAGACCCGGGTCGAGTTGTTCAAACACCCTGCGCGCCAACCTGCCGTTACTCACGGCGCCGAGGTAACGGTCGTTATCATCCACGACATAAACCGCATTCCCCAGGGCAATGGCGACCGCCAGCTTGGCGACGTGCAGCAGGTCATCGCCCGCGCGAACTACCGGCGGCATCGGCTCGGGCGCCCGCGTAACCAGGTAGCGCGCCAACGTCCATCGCCCCCGCGAGAGTGATAAATTGTTACGGCGTTTTGCCATTGCGTAAAATCGAGCTAAATAACGCCTCTATCTTATTTTTATTCGGTCATCACCAGATGTTCGAGTATCGGCCCCAGCGTGAGCGCGGGGAAGTAACTCAGCCCTCCGACGATGAGCGCTGTCGCCCCGACCAGAACGCCAAAGGCGGGAGTGTCAGTCGGCAGCGTACCGATCGTCAGCGGCCTCCGTCCCTGGCGCGCGAAATGCCCTGCGAGCGCGAGCGCCGGGATCGCCAGCCCGAATCGCCCGGCCATCATCGCCAGCGCAGTCGTCACATTGTAAAAAACACTGTTTGCGCTCAGACCCGCGAAGTTCTGCCCATTATTGGCGAATGCCGAAGTGTAGGCGTAAATGATCTCGGTAAAACCATGCGGGCCGTCATTGGTCGTGAGGCCGACCAAACCGGGTCCGGTAACGACGGCCACCGCCGTCAGTATCAGTACTGAAATAGGCCCGGCTATCGCAAAGAGCATGATCAGCTTCATTTCGGGAACGCCGATCTCTTTGCCCAGATATTCGGGCTTGCGCCCGATCATCAACCCGGCCAGAAAGAGGCCGATCAACGCCACCAGGATGATGCTGTAAATGCCCGTCCCCAGGCCGCCGAACATTATCTCGCCGAGAAGCATGTTCACGAGCGGTATCATGCCGCCCAACGGCGTATAACTGTCATGCATCGAATTGTAAGAACCAGTCGCTCCGTTCGAGGTGGCAATGGCCGTAAGCGCCGAGCCGCCGACGCCGAAGCGCGCATCTTTACCTTCCATATTGCCGCCAGCCATATTGCTGCTAGATGGATCTGCGGCAATCGCAGGAGCGGTCATCGCGCGCGCCGTCAGAGGATTCCCCTTCCGCTCAGCCAAATCGTTGAGCAGTAGGCCGGCTACGAAGAAGACGGCCATCACCCAGAACAACACCCAACCGTGACGGGTACGGCCAACCATCCGACCGAAAGTGTAAGTCAGCGAGGCAGGCAACAAGACGATCGCCAGCATCTCGATGAAATTTGAAAGTGGCGTGGGGTTTTCGTAGGGGTGCGCGCCGTTGACGTTGAAGAAGCCACCGCCGTTCGTCCCCAGATTCTTGATGAATTCCAGCGCGGCCACCGGCCCCTGCGCGATCACCTGACGACGGCCTTCGAGGGTTACGGCGTTGGCATAGGCGTTGAAGTTCACCGGCACGCCCTGCGAAACCAGCGCCAGGCTGCCCAACACCGACAATGGCAGCAACACCCAGAGCAGGCCGCGCACCAGATCGACCCAGAAGTTGCCCAACATCTCCTTTCGCGTGCGCGTCAGCCCACGAATGAAGGCGATGCCGACTGCCAAACCCGCCGCTCCCGCCAGAAAGTTCTGTACAGTCAGACCAACTACCTGGCTGAAATAGCTCATTGTTGTCTCGCCGCCGTAGGCCTGCCAAGTTGTCGTGGTTGCGAAGCTGACGGCGGTGTTCATTGCCAGGTCAGGCGTCAGAGGAGTGGTTAAGTAGGCGGCGTTCCGGGAAAACAGGGGTAGGAAGGATTGCAGACGCAGAATGAGGAAGAGCGACACTGCGCCGGTAAGGCCGAAGAGAACGAACGAGCCGGCGTACTCACGCCAGCTCATCTCGTGTTGTAGATCAACGCGCGCCAGCCGGTAGATCCAACGTTCCAGCGGGCGCATCAACCAATCCAAAAATGTCTTCTCTCCCTCAAAGACGCGCTGCAGGTAGCCGCCGACCGGTTTGACCAGGACTACGACGGTCAGAAGGAAGAAGCCATACTGCAATAAATTTGCAAGGCTCATACCGCAAGCTCATCCAATGCTCCGTCTACTGCGCGGACGTGGCGGCCGGACGCGGTCGCTTACTGTCGAGATCGAGGTTAAGTTCCAGCACGTTGACAACCGGCTCACCGAGGAAACCGAACTGTCGACCCGCAGTGTGCGCTTGTACCAGGCGCCGCATTTCGTCTTCACTCATCCCGCGCTCTTTCGCCACGCGCGGTACTTGGAATTCAGCCGCCGCGGGCGAGATGTGTGGATCGAGGCCCGACCCCGAAGTAGTTACCAGGTCAACAGGCACAGGCTTGCCCGGATTTTCGGCCTGCAGCTTTTCGGTATCGGCCTTGATTCGATCAATCAACTTCTTGTTCGTCGGGCCCAGGTTCGACCCCGAAGACGCGCCAGCGTCGTACCCATTCGCGCCCGCCGCCGAAGGCCGCGGACGGAAATAGCCGGGCGACGAGAAAGGCTGCCCTATGATGCGCGAGCCTATGACCTGGCCGTCGCGCTCGATCAACTGCCCGTTGGCTTTATCATGGAAGATCACCTGCGCGATCCCCGTGACCACGAGCGGATAAATCAATCCCAGCAAAACTGTCGTCACGACAGTCATCAAAATCGCGGTAACAAGGTTCTTCATATCTCAAATCTCCGAATCTCAAATCTCGAATTCGTCATGCCAGTCCCAAAGCCACGATGATCACGTCAATGATCTTGATCCCGATGAACGGAATGATCACGCCGCCAAGCCCGTATATCAGCAGGTTCCGCCGCAACAGCGCGGCCGCGCTCAGCGGGCGATATTTGACGCCTTTGAGCGCCAGCGGGATCAGCGCAATGATGATCAGCGCGTTGAAGATCACCGCCGAGAGAATCGCCGACTGCGGCGTGGCGAGGCGCATGACGTTGAGCGCGTTCAACACCGGGAAGGCGACCGAGAACATCGCCGGGATGATGGCGAAATATTTGGCCACGTCGTTGGCGATTGAAAACGTCGTCAGCGCGCCACGCGTCATTAGGAGCTGTTTGCCGATCTCTACGACCTCGATCAGCTTGGTCGGGTTGGAATCGAGGTCGACCATGTTGCCCGCCTCTTTCGCGGCCTGCGTGCCGGTGTTCATCGCCACACCGACATCGGCCTGGGCCAGCGCCGGCGCGTCGTTAGTGCCGTCGCCGGTCATCGCCACCAGCTTGCCTTCGGCCTGCTCGCGTTTGATCAGGGCCATCTTGTCTTCGGGCTTCGCTTCAGCCAGGAAATCGTCCACGCCGGCTTCACGCGCGATTGTCGCGGCGGTCAGCGGGTTGTCGCCCGTGATCATCACCGTGCGGATGCCCATCGCGCGCAGTTGATCGAACCGCTCCTTCATCCCGCCTTTGACGATGTCCTTGAGGTAGATCACGCCGAGCGCGCGACTGCCGTCCGCCACGACCAGCGGCGTGCCGCCCTGGCGGGAGATGCGGTCGACGGTCTCGCGGATCTCTTTCGGTGAGCGGGAGCCGTTTCCGTTGATGTATTTTTCGATCGCATCTACAGCGCCTTTGCGAATCTCACGCCCGTCGTAATTGACGCCCGACATCCGGGTCTGCGCGGTGAAGGGAATGAAATGCGCCTCGTGCGGTTGAAGCTCGCGTCCGCGCAGGCCGTATTTCTCTTTCGCCAGTACGATGATCGAACGGCCTTCCGGCGTCTCGTCGGCGAGCGACGAAAGCTGCGCGGCGTCGGCCAATTCTGTCTCTCCTACGCCGGGCATTGGAATAAATTCCGTCGCCTGCCGATTGCCGAGCGTGATGGTGCCGGTCTTGTCGAGCAGCAGCGTGTTCACGTCGCCCGCCGCCTCGACAGCGCGCCCCGACATCGCCAGGACGTTGTGCTGAATCAGGCGATCCATTCCCGCAATGCCAATAGCCGAGAGCAATCCTCCGATCGTCGTCGGGATCAGACAGACCAGCAGTGAGACGAGCACGAAGATCGATTGCGTCGCGTTCGAGTAGATGGCGAAGGGCTGCAACGTCACGACTGCCAGCAGGAAGATGATCGTCAGCCCGGCGAGAAGGATGTTGAGCGCAATCTCGTTCGGCGTCTTCTGCCGCTCGGCGCCTTCGACCAGCGCGATCATCCGGTCAATGAACGTCTCGCCCGGGTTAGAAGTGATGCGGATTTTGATCCAGTCCGACAACACGCGAGTGCCGCCCGTCACCGCCGAACGGTCGCCGCCCGCCTCGCGGATCACCGGCGCCGATTCGCCCGTGATCGCCGATTCGTCTACCGAAGCGACGCCCTCGATCACTTCCCCGTCGCCCGGAATGAATTCGCCGGCGGAGACCATCACGACGTCGTCCCGGCGCAGCCTCGGCGCGGGCACGTCTTCGGTCCGCCCGTCCGGCAGCAGCCGATGGGCGACGGTCTCAGTCTTCGCCTTGCGCAGCGTGTCGGCCTGCGCCTTGCCGCGCCCCTCGGCCATCGCCTCGGCGAAGTTGGCGAAGAGTACGGTGAACCAGAGCCACAGCGTAATTTGCAGTTCGAAGCCGATGGGCGTGCCCTGCGTGATGTTTCGGATGAGCAGGATCGTCGTCAGGACGCTGCCGACCTCGACGACGAACATCACGGGATTCTTCATCATCGCGATCGGATTCAGCTTGATGAATGAA
>Ga0154003_1000533_pt1 | contig 11958 bp, 9 predicted proteins | sample TSFL087MetaG_FD_104679 | JGI IMG/M metagenome (GOLD analysis project Ga0154003, IMG submission 104679) | Attine ant fungus gardens microbial communities from Florida, USA - TSFL087 MetaG | ecosystem: Host-associated > Fungi > Mycelium > Unclassified | place: USA: Florida, Lake Talquin State...
GACCCATTGTTTGCCGCCGTGAGCCTGCTGGATGAAATACTGAAGCATCTTCTCGGTCACTTCGAAATCGGCGATCACGCCGTCCTTCATCGGGCGGATCGCGACGATGTTGCCAGGCGTGCGTCCGAGCATCTCCTTGGCTTTGTTGCCGACGGCTTCGACCTTGTGGGTGACCTTGTTGATGGCGACAATTGAAGGCTCAGAGACGACAATGCCCCGGCCGCGGGCGAAAACGAGTGTGTTCGCCGTGCCGAGGTCAATCGCTAAGTCACTGGAAAATAGACTGAATATTGAGCGTAGATTCATCGAAACTGACCTGGAACCTCTACGGATTCGGTCCTCACTCCCTGCGGAAAATTCTATTTGCGGTTGTATCGCGTGTTTGATCTCTCGCCGCGCGCTGCGCTCGCAGCATATCGCAAAAAGAACGCTAAATGAAGTGATTGGGAAAAATCAGGCCGGAAAAGCCGCAACGAATTGCTTTTCTACGATGACTTATCTTTATCGGCGATACAGGCGGGGCCTGGCGGGAGTCGCCCACTTGTAGGGGACAGTGGGGGGAACAGTGGAACTGCTGATTCAACAACCAAGGCCGGGGCGAGCTGATCTTCTTTAACAATCTTCTTTAAAGTGACAGACGCCTTTTGCGCTGGACCAGGTAAAAGCCATCGTGGAATAGGGCCAAAGCCTTCCACAGCAAGCTAAGCTAACACACGCCATGAAAGCTTTTCAAGCTGAAAGTCGGTCGAGGGCGTCAAAGCTTGATGAAATTTTAAACGCGCTCGATTTGTCGCCGGTCGCCCGAGCGACATTCGACGGCGCCTGTCAGATTTACGGCGACGCGATTCGCCTGATTGACAAGCTCTCAGCCACTTCAATAAACTCAACCGCCCGACTCTGGTTAATAAATTTCATTGAAAGGCGCCATGGACGCGACTCTTTTAGCGCGGCGGAAAACCGCGGAGCATAGTGAAAATGGTGAAAGACGCGAAGGTTCTCCACTCTTTTCCGCGCCTTCCGGCGTTTTCCGTACGTTCCGCAGGTTCCTGAGCTATCTTTACCGCCGTTTCAAAAGGGCCACGCCTGACAATTATCCAATGCTCAAGCTATATAACACTCTGACCAACCGAGTCGAAGAATTCCAGCCGCTCAACCCGCAAGAAGCGCGCATGTACGTCTGCGGGCCGACCGTTTACGATTACGCGCACATCGGCAACTTCAGGACGTTCCTCTTCGCCGACCTGCTGCGGCGCTACATTAAATACAAAGGCTACCGGCTGCGTCACGTAATGAACATCACCGACGTTGATGACAAGATCATCGCGCGCGCTGTCGAGAGCGGAAAACCGCTGCGGGAGTTCACCGATCAATACATTCAATTCTTCTTCGAAGACTTCGACGCGCTTGGCGCGGAACGCCCCGAAGAGATTCTGCGCGCGACCGATCACATTCCCGAGATGGTCGAACTTATCAAAAGACTCGGCGCGTCCGGCCACACCTACCAGTCCGAAGGCTCGACCTATTTCCGCATCGCCAGCTTCGAGAAGTACGGGCGGCTGTCGAAGATGAATTTCGAGGGCGTCGTCGCCGGCGGGAGCGAACGCGTCGACGTCGACGAATACGACAAGGAGAACGTGCGCGACTTCGTGCTGTGGAAGGCGGCGAAACCCGGCGAGCCGTCCTGGGATACGGATCTGGGCAATGGCCGCCCCGGCTGGCACATCGAATGCTCGGCGATGTCGATGAAATCGCTCGGAGAGACCTTTGACATTCACTCGGGGGGCGTCGACCTGATCTTCCCGCACCACGAGAACGAGATTGCCCAATCGGAAGGCGCGACGCGCAAACCGTTCGTCCGCTACTGGGTTCACTCCGAGTTCTTGATGGTCGAAGGGCAGAAGATGTCCAAAAAGCTCGGCAACTTCTTCACCTACCGCGACCTGGTCGCCAAAGGCCACACGCCGCGCGCGATTCGCTACCTGCTGCTCTCCGCGCCGCACCACAAACAGCTCAACTTCACGCTGGAAGGTCTGCGCGGGGCCGAGAAAGTTGTCGAACGTCTGAACGATTTCAAGAAACGGCTGACCGAGTTGAAGCCCGGGGCCGGTTCTTCGCCCGCCGTCGCCCAACTGATCGAAGGCTCGCGGCGGAGGTTTGAAGAGGCTCTGGATGACGATCTGAACACAGCCGAAGCCCTGGCGGCGATTCACGATTTCGCGCGCGAGACCAACGTCGCAATGAAGTCGATAAAAGCCGACGATCAGAAGGCGCTGCTCGCTCTCGTCGACCGCTTCGACTCGGTCTTCAACATCTTCGGCGAGGTCAAACAGGAGTTGCTCGATTCCGAGATTCAGGCTTTAATTGACGAGAGACAGGCAGCGCGCGCCGCAAGGAATTTCGCCCGCTCTGATGAGATTCGCAATCAACTCACCGCGATGGGCATTATTCTCGAAGACACGAAAGAAGGCGTACGATGGCGCAGGAAGTGACTGCGCCGATACGGGCAATGATATTAGTCATAAAACAGCACGTTCCCACACTCTCCCGCAAGAACCTCTTCGCGGATTAACCCTCCTGCAGAAAAATCAGGCGCGAATGGGATTTATAGGACTTATGGGATCCAAAGTCCTATAGGTCCTATGAGTCCTATAGATCCTATAGGACTCATAAGTCCCATGGAAAATGGAATAGGAGGTAGAAGGTTTATGAATAGCACTGCAGAACTCAAATCCGTGAGGTTTCCTCAGATCAAAACCGAATTGCCGGGGCCGAAGGCCAAAGAGATCGTCGACCGGGACGCGAAATACGTCTCGCCTTCTTACACGCGCCCGTACCCGTTGGTCATCAACCGCGCAAAGGGCGCGATGGTCGAGGACGTCGACGGCAACGTCTTCCTGGATTTCAACGCCGGGGTCGCGGTCTGTTCGACCGGACACTCGCACCCCCGCGTCGTCGAGGCGATCAGGAAACAGGTGGACGATTTCATTCACATCTGCGCGGCCGATTATTACTACCCGCAATTGCCCGCGCTGGCGGAGAAGCTGAGCGATCTCGCGCCAGGAAATTACGAAAAGAAGGTCCATTTCGGCAACTCCGGCGCGGAGGCCGTCGAGAGCGGGGTCAAGTTGGCGATGTACACTACGAGGCGGCCGAAGCTGATCGCCTTCTTCGGCGGGTTTCACGGGCGCACGATGGGCGCCCTTTCGCTGACGGCCAGTAAGGCCCGGCAGCGCGCCGGCTTCGGCGCTCAGGCGCTTGACGTTACGCACATCCCCTACGCCAACTGCTATCGCTGCCCTTACAAAATGACTCCCGAGACCTGCGGCGCGACGGAATCGAAAGGGCCGCACTGCGCGCGGGTGATCGAAGACCTGCTCTTCAAAACTACAGTGCCCTCCGACGAATGCGCGGCGATTGTCCTGGAGGTGATCCAGGGCGAAGGCGGTTACATCGTCCCGCCCGCGTCATTCCTGCAGACGATCCGCGAGATCGCCGACCGGCATGGAGTGTTTGTCATCGCCGATGAAGTGCAATCGGGGATGGGCCGCACGGGCAAGATGTTCGCCTCGGAGCATTTCGATTTCACGCCCGACATCCTGACATCGGCCAAGGGGATCGCCTCGGGTCTTCCGCTCAGCGCGACTATAGCGCGAGCCGACCTGATGAAATGGCAGCCGGGCGCGCACGCCTCGACTTTCGGCGGCAACCCGGTGGCGATTGCGGCCTCGCTTGCCACGATAGAATTGCTCGAAGACCGCCTGATCGATAACGCGGCGAAGATGGGGGCCTATCTGCTCGAAGGTCTGCGGGCCCTGATGGACAAACACACTATCATCGGCGACGTGCGCGGCAAGGGCCTCATGATCGGCGTTGAACTGGTCAAAGACCGGACGACCAAAGAGCCGCACCCCGACGCGCTGGCAAAAGTGGAGACGGAGTGTTTCAAACGAGGCCTGATCACTCTGGGCTGCGGAGTAAGCACGATCCGGCTCTCGCCGCCTTTGGTGATCGACCAGGGGCAATGCGATTTCGCCCTCAAGACTATTGATGAGGTTTTGAGCGCCGTACGTTAGACCGAGCGACAAGGCGACAGGGCGACGGGGCGAAAATGTAACAAGTAGAGGAGGGGACAAGGTGATAAATTGCGCCATCGTCTGCTTTTCGCCCCGTCGCCCCGTCGCCCCGTCGCAATGCCTCTCTCCCTTCACACACGGCCCGGAAAAATTTATGATCACGCGGGAACTTACCGCTGTTCCTGGGGTCTAAGCAGGTGTCGTTGGAAATGAGAGCGAGGCGCGATGTGAGGCCCTGAAATTTTGACCAAAAACCCACTGGAGATTGGGTGCGCATGCTGGCCGAAAAAGAGGCATTGCTGGTTGCCAGATTAGAGGAGTTCGGGCGCTCCGAACTTCTGACGCCGGAGTTTGGTCTAAACGGCGATCAGGATGCCGGACGCTCGGGGCAACCGTGTCCGTTTGAATCCAGGCTCGTCGCCCGTCTCAGGGCCGGCGAGATGGAGGCCTTCGACCAGTTGGTAGAGGAATACCAGGCTCTGGTATATGCGCTGGCGCTTCGCATTTTGAATGACGCCGAAGACGCGCGGGACGCTACGCAGGAGACGTTTTTGAAAGTCTACCGCCACTTCGGCAATTTTCGCGGCGAGGCGAGCTTGAAGACATGGATCTGCCGCATCGCGATCAATCAAGCCCGCAGCGCGGATCGCTGGCTCCGCCGCCGCCGCCGCAACGACATGACTTCGCTCGACGCCCCCTTGGGGCCGTCCATGAGCGCGAATGGGGGGATGAACGGGGGGGCGAATGGCTACGACCAGCGCTCGCCGATTGATTACCTGCAGAGCGGTCATGCGACTCCTGAAGACGAAACCTTGTCGCGGGAGCGCGGCCGGCAGATCGAACGCGGGTTGAGACAATTGAAAAAGGATTTCCGCATCGCGGTTATTTTGCGGGATATCGAGGGGCTGTCTTACGAGGAGATAGCCTGGGTGACCGAAGTTTCAGTCGGCACCGTTAAATCGCGCATCGCCCGCGGACGCGAGATGCTGCGCGAAGCAATACAAGCAGGAGAAAGAGTATTTAGTTTCGGGAGCCGCCGCTCATCGTGAGCGCCTTTTTTCGACGCTCAAAGCCGATGGGTCGGCGAATACGACGGAACCAAAAACAGGTCAGCAACAATTTTTGGTTCTCTTAACTGCGCTCACGATGAGCGGCGGCTCCCGATTTTAAGCGCCGCGAGGCGAACGGGCGCAGGCGTTTTTCGGCTGCCGCGCCGCGCGCGCCAAGCGGGGCAATTGAGAAAAAGCCATGATCTGCAGAGATTTTCCATTGCTCTATTCGGCTCAAGTCGACGGCCACGCGGCTGAACACGATCAGATCGCTCTCCAGCAGCATCTGCGTGAATGCGCGGAATGCCGACGCAGCGCGGCCGAGATGCGGAGTCTGCGCGCCAATTTACGGGCATTGGCCGCGCCACTCCCCGCCCCGGAATTGACCGGGCAAATTCAAAAGCGACTCCGGCAAGAGGCCGCGGCGCGCGCCAGGGGGCGAGCCGCCCATATTCCGGGTGGCGGAATAAGCTGGGGCGACGTTCGTCGGTTCTGGTTCAACTCTTTCGCCAACTGGCTGGACGGGACCAGGGCCAAAATCTTTTCACAGGGCGTCGGCGCGATTGTTTCATTGCCGCTATTCTTCTTCGTGGTGCCCCAAGTCTTCAAAGGGGTCGAGGTCCTGACCGAAGCCTTCAAACAAGACCATCTCACGCTGACCCCGCCCGTTCAGGCGCCTCTGGCGCCTCCGGTGATCTTCCAATATCGGAACGACGAGGATATGCGCTATCAGGCTCAGCTCAAAGCCGCGTTGATTTATCCGCCGCCTCCTCCGTCCCTCAACATGAACCCCGAGTTCCAGCTGGTCGCCGCGCGTCTCATTGAAGAAGACGTGCTTTTGACCGCGGAAGTCGGCAAGGACGGTGGGGCCGCCAAGGTTACGTACTACGTGCCCCCTAATGACCCTTCGGTTCAAGAGAGCCTTTCGACCGCCATGTCGCAGCGCGGAATATTCCAGGGCGTCAAGCCCAATCAGAACACAAGTTCGATTGCGGTCGTCTATCTCAGCTCGATAACGACTACTGGCCGCCTTTAAATTCAGCGAATGATTTTCTCGAGGGCTTCGCGAATGGGACTTATAGGTCTTATGAGTCTTATAAGTCCCATTCGTGTATGCGCGTGTGGGATTTTCCTGGAGAGAGGAAATGAACAACGAAAAACACAATAGGAAAACCGCCGCCCCGTTTATCAATGTCACGCCCCTGATCGACGTGCTGCTGGTCTTGCTGATCATTTTTATGATCATCAGTCCGGCGCGGCCGAACAAATTCGACGCCAGGATTCCGGATAAACAGGAGCCCGGTAAGATCGAAGTAAATGATCTCGCGCTGGTCGTGACGATCAATCACGGCGGCGGCTACGCGTTGAACATGCAGCCGGCGAAGACGCTCGACGAATTGCTATCGCAATTGCGCAGCGCGCTCGACGGACGCCCCGTCGATCTCAAGGCCGTATTCCTGAAGGCGCCGCGCGCGTTGAACTACGGCGAGGTGGCGAAAGTCATAGACATAATGAAGCTCGCCGGTTGCGCGCCTATCGGCTTACAAATCGAGAACCTCGATCAGTAATACCTTGTCATTCGCCACTGGTCATTCGTCATTTATCGCATATCCATCGGCTGAGACGTCGCATCAAGGAGAAATGCGATGTTCGATACACTAGTTGAATCAGCAAAGGAGAAAAAAGGGAGGCGCGCCAGGCGGCTCTTCCTCGCAACCCTGGCGGTCTATGCCGTGGCGCTGACCGCGCTCGGCGTAGCGACCGTCATCGGGTTCCACCCGGCGCTGGCGGGGGGGGATGATGTTTTATCAATACTGATTCCTCCGCCCGTGCCTTCAAGGCCTGATTCGAATCCTGTCCAAATAAAACCGAATCTCAAGTCAGCGCTTAATTCCAGGTTTGTGGCGCCGGTAAAGACCATAATTCCTCCGAGGCTTGATGATCTGAATTTAGAGCCAATAAGGCCGATTCTGGTTCCTGGCGGCGCCCCTGGAGTAATTGGTAGTGATGGCGTTATCCCTGGCGCGCCAATCTCAAAAGAGCCGCCGCCGCCAATGCCAACGCCAGTTGTAAAACCGGCTGCGACGCCAGCGCCAGATAACGTCGTCAGGCTGACGAGCACGCTCACGCAAGGGCGGGTGCTCCGGAGAGTGCAGCCCCCTTACCCAGTAATCGCGAGGCAGGCGGGGATTCAAGGCCCGGTGCAGGTCCAGATCGACATCTCTGAAGACGGCGCCGTCACTAATGTGACTCTACTTTCCGGCCACCCCCTGTTGCGCGACGCCGCGTTGCGGGCGGCCAAACAATGGCAGTTCATACCGACCGAGTTGAATGGACTGCGGGTGCGCGCAATCGGCATGATCACGTTTAACTTTACGCTCAATTGAAAACAGATAGGGCTTATATTACTTATGGGCCTTATAGGACGGGTTATTTTGCGTCCTATAAGGCCCTAAGTAATATAAGCCCTATATATCTTCTTTGTGTCCTATTATCTCCGCTTCGCCTGGGTTTTCTTGCCGGTTTTGGCTTTTGTTTTGTTCAGGGTGGTGGATTTAATAACCGACTTCCCGTTGGTTGAAATTTTCGGGCGGCCGGCGGCCGGCAGCAGCGCCTCGGCGAAGACCTCCCGCACATTATCGACGAAGATGATTTCGAGGTCGCGCTGTGGCTCTTTGGGCACTTCTTCCATGTCCTTGCGGTTTTGGGCGGGCAGGATGACTTTCTTCATCTGCGCGCGGTGGGCGGCGAGCAGCTTCTCTTTCACCCCACCGATCGGCAGTACGTCGCCGCGCAGCGTGATCTCGCCAGTCATCGCGACGTGTTTGTTGACTGGGCGGTTCGAAAGGGCCGAGATCAGCGCGGTGGCCATTGTGATGCCCGCCGAAGGGCCGTCTTTCGGGGTCGCGCCTTCGGGAACGTGAAGGTGAATGTCGGTCTTGGAGAATATGTCTTCGTCAATGCCCAACTCCCTGGAGCGCGATTTGGCAAAGGAGTAAGCCGCGACAGCCGACTCGCGCATCACGTCGCCCAACTGGCCCGTGAGCTGCAGCGTGCCCTTGCCCTTCATCGTCAGAGCCTCAATGAAGAGAATGTCGCCGCCCGTGGCCGTCACCGCCAATCCCGTCGCCACGCCGATCTGGTCGTGCTTCAACATCTCTTCGGGTTCTATCTTGGTCGGCCCCAGAAATTCGCTCAGGTTTTTGACCGTGACCTTGACCTGCTCGTTGTCGCCTTCCGCGACCCGGCGCGCCACCTTGCGGCAGATTTTGCCGATCTCGCGCTCGAGCTGGCGGAGGCCCGATTCGCGCGTGTATTTAACTACAGCGTCGCGCAGCGCGGGTTCTGAAATGCTCAGGTATTCCGGCTTGATGCCGTTCTCGTCCATCTGTTTTGGGAGCAGGTGGCGGAGGACAATTTGCAATTTCTCGTCCTCGGTGTAGCCCGAAAGGCGAATGACTTCCATTCGATCGCGCAGCGCGGGCTGAACGGTTTCGATCACGTTGGCCGTGGTCATGAACATTACGTTCGACAGGTCGAACGGCGCGTTCAGGTAATTGTCGCGGAACGAGAAGTTCTGTTCCGGGTCGAGCACTTCCAACAGGGCTGACGACGGGTCGCCGCGAAAATCGGAACTGACCTTGTCGATCTCGTCGAGCATGATCAACGGGTTGTTCGTCCCGGCCTGCTGAATCGCCTGGATGATTCGCCCGGGCATCGCTCCGACATAGGTCCGGCGGTGGCCGCGAATTTCAGCCTCGTCGTGGACGCCGCCCAGACTCAACCGGATGAATTTACGGTTGAGCGCCCGCGCGATCGAACGGCCGAGGCTGGTCTTGCCCACGCCTGGCGGGCCGACCAGACATAGGATCGCCCCCTTCGGCTTCTCTTTGATCTTGCGGACGGCGAGCGCCTCGATGATGCGCTCTTTGACCTTTTCCAGCCCGTAATGATCCTCGTCCAGGATCTCCTGAGCCTTCTTCAGGTCGAGATTCTCCTTCGAGCGCGTCGACCACGGCAGCGCGACCATGATGTCTAGCCAGTTGCGCAGCGTGGCCGTTTCGGCCGCGTCCGGGTGCATGCGTTCGAGCTTCTTCAACTGGCGGTCGACTTCCTCCTCGACGGGCTTCGGCATCTTGCCCTTGGCCATCTTTTCGCGGTATTGCGCGATGTCTTCGGCCAACTCGTTGCCTTCGCCCAGCTCCTGCTGGATTGCCTTCAACTGCTGGCGCAGGTAGAACTCGCGCTGCGAGCGGTCGATCTCGCCCTTTGCCTGCGTGTTGATCTCCTGCTGGACGGTCAACACTTCGATCTCTTTCGTCAGAAGCTCGTTGACTCGGTGCAGGCGCGGGGTCACGTCCAGTTGCTCGAGCACCGTCTGCGCATCTTCGACTTTAAGCTCCAGGTTCGACGCGGCCAGATCGGCCAGTCGCGCCGGGTCTTCGACAGTCGTGACGATGGCCATCACTTCGGGCGAGATGTTCTTGCCGAGCGTGACGGCCTTTTCGAGCGACGACCTGATGTTGCGCGTCAGCGCCTCAAGCTCCAGGTCCTCTTTGGGCGGATTCTCTTTCAGTTCCTCGATCCGCGCCAGCAGGTAGTTCTGGTTGTCTTCGAGGTAGTTGATCTTCGCGCGCGCGATGCCCTGCACCAGGATGCGGATGCGCCCGTCGGGCAGCTTCAGCATGCGCATGATGATCGCCACCGTCCCCACGTCGTAAAGATCGCCCTGACCGGGCTCTTCTTTGTCGGAGTCCCGCTGCGCCGTGAGCATGATCATGCGGTTTTCGGCCAGCGCCTGGTCGACGGCGCGGATCGAACGTTCGCGGCTGACGAACAGCGGCACGATCATGAACGGAAAGATCACGATGTCGCGCAGCGGCAGCACCGGCAACGTTTCTGGGATCTTGATTTGTTCTTCGGCGCTTTCGGGCGGCGCCTGTTTTTCTTCTAGCTCTGTAGACATATTCAGTATTAGCGGTCGGCGGTCGGCGGTCGGCGGTCGGCTGATAATACTGGCCAACCACTCAGGCGCCGGGCGCCAACTCAGTCGGAAACCGGAATTGTAATCTCTTTTCCACAATTGCCGTTCTTCGGCAACCGGATTTGCAGAACCCCATCCGCCAACCTCGCCGATATGTTCTGCGTGTCAATCGGCCATTTGAGCGGCAGACTGAATGTGAAGCCACCGAAAGTCCGTTCGAGGCAGATGAAGCGGATCGGGCGTTCTTCTTCGGAGAGCAGTTTGCCGGTGAAGTTATCACGCTCTTTGCGGCATTCGATCTTGAGGACGTTGTCGAGCACCGTGACGCGCGCGTGTTCGGGCGGGACGCCCGGCGCCTCGACTCTGACCAGGATCGCATCCTCCATCTCGCACACGTCCACCGGCGGCGCCCACGCCACGGGCGCGGATGAACTCAACGCCATCGCCCGCATCTCTTCCAACCGCGCAAGCATCCGGCGCATCTGTTCTCTGAGTTGCTCGGCAAAATCTCTTGACAGCGGGTTCAAAGAATTAGTTATTGCCATAAATTCCGCTTGGTGTCGGCGGCGCCGTCCGTGTTTCCGGCCAGCCGACTCAATGATTCTGGAAATGACATATTATGGAATCAGCAATGGATTCTAGCTTTCACCTTTGAAGTGCGCAAGAAGGGTAAAAATCCTCAACTCTCCTAAACTTCGTCGCTGATTGGTCATTATTGAGCTGATTGCGCTCCACGGCTGTCAGCCGGTTTTTTTGGCCGCGGGTATGTAGGCTCTGCTGGATTTTGGAAGCGATGGTTTGCAAAAAGGGCAGAATCCATCAAGTTTTGGCGGTGTGTCCGGATTGTTCGGGTCTGGCGAAACGATGAAATGGTTCCCGCGCCGGCATCGCCTGATCAATTCGCAACCACAATCAGGGCACGATCTGAGCTTACGATACTTCGGATGGGAAGATCGCTTGATCGGAATAAATCTGCCCTCCTCAGGGCAAATGTAAAAGGCGGTTGGGTGCTGTCTGCTCCAAATCCAATCCTCAATCACTGCGATTAGAAATGACAACATTATTCCAACCAGTGGAGTGGAGCCTAGAGTTATGAAGGGAATTCCGATGGTGAGTTCTACGCCGGCTACGGTGAGTGTGAAGAGGATCGCGTAAACTGTGCGCCTGCCAAGCGACTTTTTGAGGTCTTCGTCTTTTAGAAATAACTCCGCTACGGTTTTTACTACTTCTCCCGGCTGAGACTCTTTGTTTGAGGGATCGTTGCTGTCAGGCATCGCCTAAACCTCCGGCGCATCTCCTTTGGGTGGCGTTAAAGATTGAGTGAGAGTGTGGGCTTTTCTCAACAAGGCCCAAATCCACATTCCGATGATTGCTATATTAAGCGTACCCAGCGCTACGATTTCCTCTTGATCGGTCAGAGCAGATAACAGTATGAAACCAGCTAGCCCAGAAACGAAGAGATAAAAAGTTATACGCGTTTGTGGCAGTGCGGGGGGAAATTGCTTAAATAGCAGTCTAATTTTGTTTATTTGATCGTTAGGACGATCACTAACATTACTCTTGTACTTCTCCAGGAAGTGTCGAAAACCTTTGCTGAGCGCCTCCCTTTCATCTTCTTCGTCCGGCTCGTCAGGCCGCGACGGATCAGGCGAATCTTCAGGCACAGGACCGCCATATCTTTTGACTTGTCGGTTGAAATATTCGAGCGTCACTAAACGGGCGATGCCGTGGAGGTATTTGGCCCGATCGCCCTCGTAGTCCGGCTCGCCGGGCCGCGACGGATCAGGCGAATCTTCAGGCGCAGGACCGCCATATCTTTTGACTTGTCGGTTGAAATATTCGAGCGCCACGA
>Ga0154003_1000535_pt1 | contig 11950 bp, 13 predicted proteins | sample TSFL087MetaG_FD_104679 | JGI IMG/M metagenome (GOLD analysis project Ga0154003, IMG submission 104679) | Attine ant fungus gardens microbial communities from Florida, USA - TSFL087 MetaG | ecosystem: Host-associated > Fungi > Mycelium > Unclassified | place: USA: Florida, Lake Talquin State...
AGCGATGCGGCCCATTCGACCGTGTCGTAGCCGTCGTTGATCTCATGCTTGAACGGATAAAATTCGCCTTCGGAATCGAACCGCCCGCGCGTGTCCTGCAGGATGGCCACGTAGCCGCGAGAGGCAAGGTACATCCCCGTATTGAAATCGCGGCGGTTGTATGGCGTGCGCGTCAGCAGCACGGGGAATTTGCCCGCTGCCCTGGGCCGGTAGACGTCGGCGACGAGCTGTACGCCGTCGCGCATTTTCGCCCGCACGCCGGTCTGAACCGTCACTTGATAGGCTTCGGCGGGAGCGGGCGATTGAGATGTCGAGATCGAAGCGCAGAGTAACGTGATCAACAGCGGCAGCGCGACGCGCGCGCGCTTTGCGGGAGAACAGGATGTTTTGTTCATAGAGTTTCCTTTTCGGCCCTTCTTTTGGTTTTGGACTAGAGATACTGGCGCGATCAGCGAAATCCCACAGGCGCGTGAGCCAGCGGTTGATTCTGCGTGCGATCGCTTGCTTATGCGCGCGGTACTGTGTCAATCTTGCGCGGTCTGATTTAAGAGACAAAGTCGCGCTGAAAATTAGCCCATCGAAGAAACTTCGTAAAGGTCTGTTAGCTCGTAGTCATATTCATCCGAATGCCATATTCATCCGAATGCCGTATCACCTGCTCCCACCAAGGTTTTGCGCGATTTTTTCAGGAGGACACTATACATGGATCACGCTCGCAGAGACTTTCTCAAGAAATCGGCCATCTTTACGCTTGCGACAGCAGGCGGTTCGCCGCTCTCCGAATACGCCGCCGCTCAGGTAAAACCGAAACTTCCTGAACTCGCCAATTACGATGCGCTCGGACTGGCCGAGTTGATCAGGAAGAAGCAAATTTCGCCGCTCGAACTCCTTGACGACGTGATCGTGCGAGTCGAACGGATCAATCCGAAGATCAACGCCGTATTGACCAAACTCTTCGACGTCGAAAAGGCGCGCGAACGGGCGAAGCAGGGAATTGGCGACGGGCCGTTCGCCGGAGTTCCGGTGATGTTGAAGAACCTGACTCAATACAAGGACGCCCGCATAGACGCCGGTTCGCGTCTCTTCGCTAGATACATCGAGAAGAAGGGCAATCCGTTTCGGACGAACTCTCCGTTGATCGACGCGATGGAGCGTTCGGGCATGATCGTCGCGGGCATCACCAGTTCGCCGGAGCTTGGATTGCTCGATACCACCGAGCCGATGTTGTACGGCGCGACGCGCAATCCGTGGAGCGCCGATCGCACGGCAGGCGGATCGAGCGGCGGATCGGCGGCGGCGGTCGCGGCTGGAATAGTTTCGCTGGCTCACGGCACTGACGCCGGCGGCTCGATCCGCATCCCGGCCTGTCAATGCGGCGTCTTCGGATTGAAGCCCACTCGCGAGCGCGAGGTGGGGAGCGACCACGCCTGGAGCCTGGGGATGGAAGCTCTCAACATCGCTTCCGAGCTGTGCCTGAGCCGTTCGGTCCGCGACACGGCGGCCTTCCTGAACGTCGTCGAAAAGAAGGACAACCAGAACCTGCCGCCGGTGGGTTTCATCTCCGGCCCATCCAAAAAACGTCTGAAAGTGGCGCTGCTACTGGATACTTTTCAAGGCAAGAAGCCTCACCCGGAAGTCGAAAAGGCGGTCCGCGCGAGCGCGCAATTGTGCGATGAGCTCGGTCACAAGGTCGAAGAAGCGAAGCTGGATATCAACGGCCCGGAATTCATCGATACGTTTCTGGGTTTATTCGCGTCGTTCACGATGCAGTACGAAGCGCGAATTGAGTTATTGCTGGGCAAAGAGAACAGGAGCGAAGATTCGTTGGAGCCGTGGACGCTGGGCCTGATCGCCATGGCAAAAAGCCGGGGCGGAGTTCAACCCTGTTCGCAGCGGGCGATAAAGGTCTTTGCGGAGGCGAGCGCCGCCGTCGAAAAATTATTCAAGACCTATGACGTGATTCTGTCGCCCGTCATGCGCGTCCCGCCATACAAGATCGGCTGGCACTCCCCGGCGCTCGATTTCGACACGCTGCTCGCGCGATTGTTGGACGAACTCGGCTACACGCCGCTGCACAACGCCGTCGGGATGCCCGCGATGTCCGTGCCGTTGTATTGGACGCGCGACGGATTGCCCGTGGGAAGCCAGTTCGCGGCATGGCGCGGAGGCGAAGCGACGCTGCTCGGATTGGGTTACGAATTGGAAGAGGCGCGGCCTTGGGCGAAGAAGCATCCGCCTATTTTTGCAGGCTGAACCCCGTGGTTGGGCTTCATTACTGAGTTCAACTCAAGACTGGGATTTAGAGCGGATTGCAATTGCAGGTACGGGAAGGCTGATCGGATCAGTACCGCGAGCGGTAGCGAGCGAGCTTTACGCTCTCGTCGCGCTCGCTACCGCTCGCGGTACTGATCCGTACTGTTATCTCACTATACCGTACATTGATTTGCAATCCGCTCTAGTTAATCCCATTGGCGTTAAAACGCTGGCCTATCAGCGCCGCGAGCGGTAGCGAGCGCGCTTCATGTTGAGGCGCCGCTCGCTACCGCTTTGCGTTTTTTGTGGTGGATCAAGTTTCCTTCTCTACTCAATCAACCTGTGATTTGCAGCTCTTCGCGGACTCTCTTCACGCCAGCGACCATACGATGACGGTTGTTCGTAAAGGTCGTTCCTTCAATTATTCAATCCTGTTCTTTTCCTTTAACGCGGTCGAGATACTCTTGCCATGCCAGAGGGAAAAGGCGGTCATAAATATCGAACGGTAAACCAAGGACGTCGAGTTGATAAGGATCTTCGTCAAGCTCTTCTGAGAAATCAGAGATATGGACGCCAACTTCCGGATCAAGAGCTTCTCCATCTTCAGTAATCACGGAAAGACGCAACGCATCGATTTTAGCCTCCGCCTCTATCCGCTTTTGCCCGTTAACTTCGCCAAGCGTCCCATCATATAAATGATACTCACGGATGATAGGCTGTATCTTCCTGTAGCCGTCATTGGGGTGAAACGGTCCACTGGCGCAACCCATCGGCGGGTCGGTGGGTATCAGTTCCGCCATGCCAACCAATATTCCATTTGCGTATACCTCGCATCTCAATATATCTGTCCGACTCTTATTCAACATATCTGTACGACTCTTATTCACCTCATCCTCCATCCACCGTCAACATTCAGAATATCCGTATGACTCTTATTCAACTTATCCTCCATCCACCGTCAACATTCATAACTTCTCCTGTGACATTGCGCGCGTCGTCGCTGAGTAGAAAGACCGCGGCGCGGGCTACGTCATCGGCTTCGATCAAATCTTCCGATCCAGGCATTGGCGGTAATCGGTGAAGACGCGGTCAGGCGGGATAGAGAAGTTTGCCGCCGCCGTCCGCATTCGTTCGGGCGCTTCGCCGCAAACGCCCACGATCTCGGCGCGCGGATGCTCGCGCGCCATCCGCAGCAGATCGCCCATGTGCATGTGGTCGAAGTTTATTCCGACTATCTTCATAAGTCGTGGCGCGATGATAAGCGCCTGCCGCCTGTCTGTAAATAAACCCTCGGCTCCGATGGCGCGCCGGCGCGCCGGTCAGATTGGGAAAATTGACATCGCTCCGCGCGCCATGCAGAATGCCCCCGAAGCCGAGCGTATACCCGCGCAAAATTGAACATAGACAGAGAGGTGAAGATGCGAAGACTCGAAGGCAAAATCGCCCTCATCACAGGCGCAAGCCGGGGCATCGGACGCGGCATTGCCGAGGCTTTCGCCGCTGAAGGCGCGTCCCTGATCCTGATGGCTCGCGACGCCGCCTTACTCGACGAAACGGCTGAAGCCTTGAGACGGGGCGGCGCCGAGGTTCTGGCCGTCCCTGCCGACGTGACCGACGAGAGACAGGTTCAGGAAGTCTTTCGCCGGGCGATGGATCGGTTCGGGCGATTGGACATCCTGGTCAACAACGCGGGCACGTTTGCGGGCTACGGCCCGATTGATGAAATGTCGGTCGAGTCATGGGATCAAATCGTCGCCGTCAACCTGCGCGGGCCCTTTCTCTGCGCGCGCGAAGCGTTCCGAATTATGAAACGGCAGCGTGGCGGGCGGATCATTAACATCGGGTCAATCGCCGCGCAGCGCGTGCGCCCTCATTCCGCCGCGTACAGCGCGACAAAACATGGTTTGTGGGGGTTGACTCAAGTGATCGCGCTCGAAGGCCGCGACCACGGCATATCGTGCGGAATCTTGAATCCCGGCAACGTAATGGTCGAGCAACGCGCCGGCGATTCGGAGCCGATGATGAGCGTCGCGGAGATCGCGCAGGCCGCGGTCGCGATGGCCGAGCTTCCGCCGCACGTCAACATGCTCGAAGCCACGGTATTACCCGTCGAGCAACTGTTTCTCGGTCGTGGCTAAAGGGATTTGGTTTGACACCAGTTCTGCCTGGTGGACAATGTTAGTGAGGAGGAATTATGACGAACGAAGAAATTTTGCGTGAAATCGCTTTATTACCGCCCGAAGGCCAACGTCTGGTTGAGGGATTCGTGGCTTTTCTTCGCCAGCGTTACGCGCCATCACAGCCCGTCTCACAATCGCCAGACTCCGGTATGGAGAGCGAAAGCTTCATTGGGATGTGGCGGGATCGAGACGACATGCAAGACAGCAGCGCGTGGGTACGAGGTGTTCGTCAGTCCGAATGGAGAAACTGATGTGGCTTTCACTATAGTTGACACGGACATCCTGATCGACGCCGGGCGCGGCGACAATGACGCCATCACGTGTTTGCAGCGCATTCAACAACAGTCGTCATTGGCGATCAGCGCTGTAACACAAATGGAATTAATCGTCGGCTGTCGCAACAAAACCGAACTACACGACCTCGAACTGTTTCTGCGCCGCTTCCAGGTTCTGAAAATCACAGATCAGATTTCTGACAAGGCAGTGGATTTATTGCGGCAGTATCGGCTGAGTCACGGATTGCTGATTGCTGACGCCTTGATCGCCGCGACGGCTCTTGAGCATGACGAGCCGTTTATTACCAAAAATCAGAGAGATTTTCGCTTCATTGCCAGCCTGAATCTATTGCCTTATCCATAATGCAAAGTCGAGAACCGCTGTTGTGGTGAGGTTCGCCTTATTGCAATTCACGGAAGAAAAATGATCGACAAAGACAGCAGCCAGGATACACCCGTTAAAAGTTCTACGATAGATGTGACCCTCAGGATCATGGGCTTCGTTGCCGACTTGACGGCGATTGGCTCAATTCTATTGGCAATCAAATTGCCAAACCTTGGCCAATCGCTGCCACTGATCGTTAGCCCCATTTTTGCCTTTGGTATATGGATGATCGGCGCGTATCTTTACGTCTCCTATTTGCATAAGTATTGGAAAGAGAACTCTGGGAAGAATCTCTGGGCAAAGAGATTCAGTGTTTTCCTGGTTGGGGAATTGATCATTAAGTTTCGCCGGCCCTTTCTTCTATTGCCGGGCCTTGTCTGGATTGTTGCATTAGTATGGATAGGAGCTACTGTAGGAATACCGACTGCTGTATACATTCCCTTTCTAATTACTGTGGCAATCGCTGTAGTCATAGTTTTTGTTGGCGCACTGGAAGGGAAGTGGGGGTATGATGACTTCGCTAAATATTTTGTAAAGCCTTTGAATGAGGCGGAGTTTGTGGAGGGTCTTAACAAAGCCAAAGCCATCGTTGATAGGAAGTGGAGAAAACTTAAGCCAATTGTTGAGAAAAAACTTGATAGATATAGGTGGCTGGCGATTGAGGATTTCAAGGAGATAAGCGTAACCGAGGAGCTTACGGAAGATATGATGAAATACGCGCTCATCAAGTATGCAGCCGAAAATCCATCCGAGACATGCTGTGGAAACGTTTATGGCAAAGATCGTTGGGGAGATCCTGTTCTCCATGAGGAAAACGTCCTTGTTAATTGTGAGAGATTCGATAAGGATCCAGAGCTAAAGGGCTATTACTATGAATAAGGTATTTCTACCGGGCCACTCGTATTTTCACGCGGACGACGCGCCGTGAGTCTGACACCCTAGTGAGGTTTCGATGTTTTGTCCGAGATGCGGTAATCAACCAGCTTCCGATCGCGTGAGATTTTGTCCGAGCTGCGGATTGCGTCTGGACGGCGTGGCCGACCTGCTCGCGCGCGACGGCGTTCCGATCAACATTTTAAACGTTCCTCCAATAAGTATTCCTCAGATCAGCGAACCTTCTGAACGCAAGAAAGGTATTCGTCAAGGCGCCAAATTGCTTTTCTTCAGTCTGGCTATACTCGCTCCGGTCGGCGGCCTCAGCATAGGCGTAGATGATCCGGGTCTGCTGTTTTTTCCGCTGACGCTCTTTCTTGCCGGAATTTTCTGGATGATTTATTACCGGCTCTTCGGCGATGTAAACGCGCCTGCTCCGAAGATCCGGCCCGCGCCGCCCTATTTCGGCCCGCCGCCACAAAACGCGAGCCTGCCTCCGCCGCAAAGCGCCCCGGTTTACAGGTCGCCCGTGGAAACTCCGAAAGAACACAGCGTCGTCGAGCATACGACCAGATCGCTGGAGCGGGAGTGATCGCCGACACAGCGGGCAGTGGGTATTGGTCACTGGTCATTGATCATCTGTTACTCGTCATTAGTTGTTGAAAAGCGATAGACGACTACTACCCGCTACCCACTACTCGCTGCCCACTGAAAGTTTTATGGCGCGATGTAATTTGTCACGATCAACTCCCTATAGCTCGGATAGAGTCCCTCGTCGAAATCCTTCAGAAAGACTTTCATCATCTGCAGCAGCGTGACCGACATGTGATCCTGCTTCCGCGCTGGGTGGGTGTAGCGCATGTGGAACACGGCCCTGATGAACACGCTTTTGTCGTCTATGGGCAGCTTCTTGACGTTTTTGGCGAAGCCGTCGAAGACCGCGCCGTCGAAGAGGTATTGCTCGACGTTCGACGTGTAGAATGACGTCACCGTCAATCCGTTCTTTCGCAGGTAATCGCCGATGGCGGCCAGCGCCTTGGTCCCGCTGAAGTCTCCGACGATGGGTATGATCAGGTTTTTCTTCTGCATGGCGCGGACGAAGTTGTAATCGTCCGCGTTGGCCAGGAAGTTACCGGTCTTCCCCTTCAAGTCGGTCTGAAGCGCCAGGTCCTTGAGCGACGGAAAGTAACCGCCGTAATAACTCGCGTCGAGGCGGAAAGCTATGTCGAGACCGTTCTCGCGGAAGCTCTTGTAGACATATTCCAGGCTCTCGCGGTCGCGGTCCGAAAGCGGGAACTGGAAATCTTCTTGAATGGTCTTCTTGATCTCCGCAAGATTGGCCGCGTAAGCCTGATCGGTAGCGGCGGTCTTTCCGAAGAACGCCATCATGTCGGCCGCCGCCGCGTCAGGCGCGGGCCCGCCATCTTTCGGCAGCGGTTTACTCAATAACCGCGAGAGGAATTGCGTACGGTTGGAAGAGAGATGGAAGATCGCTTTGTACATTAAATGCTGGATCATCGCCTGGCGGCGGATGTCTATGATGAACGCGACGCGCGGGCGGATCTTGGCGATGTAAGTGAAATTCTGTTCCGGCCCGACGCCTATGTAAGCCCCGCCCGTGACGCCTAGCTCCCGGAGTTTATCGACGACGTGCAGATAAGAAGTCTCGTTGGAAGTGAAGTTGTCGGACATGAAATACCCGCCCTCTTCGGAAAATTCGCGGACGATGCGCGCGAATTCCGCGACCGGGACGCTTTCGAGCGAGCTCTGTTTCGAGGGTTGTTGAGATAAGGCCGGGGAAGAGACGGTGAAAATCAATGACAGGAGCAGTGTCAGTCGCGCGATTCGCAGTCGCGCGCTCGGTGTGGGAAGGAGGGAGAAAGGGAAATGCCCTCCCCGCATAATGCGGGAAACGTAAAAATACAATTTCATATCACCTCTCCAATTCGATACGATAGTGACCATTTGTGAGCGTGAGGCCATCATAACATTTGTCGCCGCATATCGAACGGGGGTTGAAAAAAACATTCTCCCGAAATCGCGCATTAGCGACAAAACCATTGTCTTTCTTGCCATTTTCGCCTCCACACCTTCCATCGTCCGACGAATCATTGTGGAGAATTTCCCCGGACATCGTGGAGAATTTCCACAGACATCGTCCGCTCGCCGAATAATTGAACGTGTTCAGATTTTTATGTTGACCAGGCCCCCGCCTTCGCGCTATATTTTTGAACGCGTTCAGAAAATAACTGAACGCGTTCGGAAAATTGGCGATCACAAGGAGGTCGGGATGAATCACGTTGTTTTCACCTATCTGCTTTATCTCGCGGTCAGCGTCGCGCTCACCATCTGGGTCGCCCGGACGCTGCATCGGAATGGCCGGATCTTCCTGGTCGACGTCTTTCATGGCAATGAATCGCTGGCCGATTCGGTCAACCATCTGCTGGTAGTCGGGTTCTATCTCGTCAACCTGGGGTACATCAGCCTGGCGCTGAAGCTCGGTTATGAGGTGGCGAACCTGCAAGGGGCGATCGAGGCGTTGTCATGGAAGGTCGGGACCGTTTTGATCGCGCTGGGTGGCATGCACTTCTTCAACCTTTTTGTCTTCAGCCGCATTCGTCGCCGCGGCGTTCTGGCCTACGCGCCGCCGCCAGTGCTTCCCGATGGCTGTACGATGGTGGCCGAGCCTGTGGAGACAGGGCGGATGCCTTTCCGCTCATAACCCGGCGTTTTGATCCGGGGCGGTTTTTAGATCGGCGTATAAGGAGAAGAGTCGATGAAAGTCATAATACCGGGCGGCTCGGGGCAGGTCGGAACGATTCTCGCCCGCGCCTTTCATCAGGCAGGGCATGAAGTCGTCATTTTTAGCAGAAAGCCGGCAAAAGCGGCGTGGCGCGTGATGGGATGGGACGCCAGAACGTTGGGAGACTGGACCACTGTGATCGAAGGGGCGGATGTCGTCATCAACCTGGCCGGACACAGCGTAAACTGTCGCTACGACGCTCGGAACCGCAGGTTGATCAAAGAGTCCCGTGTAGAATCCGCGCGGGTTATGGGGGACGCGATCGCTCGGGCGTCCCGCCCGCCCCGCGTATGGCTTCAGGCGAGCACGGCGACCATCTATGCTCACCGCTACGATGCGCCCAATGACGAAGCGACCGGCGTCTTGGGCGGTTCGGAGCCGGACGCGCCGGACACCTGGCGTTTCAGCATTGATGTGGCGACCGCATGGGAAAGCGAACTCAACGAGTCCGCCACGCCCTATACGCGCAAAGTTCTTATGCGCTCGGCGATTACCTTGAGTCCGGACCGTGGCGGCGTGTTCGATACGCTTCTTGCATTGGTGAAATGCGGCCTCGGGGGAAGCGCTGGAGACGGCCGGCAGTACGTTTCCTGGATACACGATCGAGACTTCGTCCGAGCCGTTTACTGGCTTATAGAACGCGACGAGCTTGAAGGGCCTGTCAACGTCGCCGCTCCAAATCCGATACCTAATTCTGAGTTCATGAGCGCGCTGCGGTCGGCGGCGGGCGTTTCATTTGGTTTGCCCGCGACGCCGTTAATGCTGGAGGTTGGGGCGTTTTTCCTGGGAACGGAAACAGAACTCATCTTGAAGAGTCGACGAGTAATCCCTGGCAAATTACTGGAGTCGAAATTTGTTTTCCAGTTTCCTACCTGGGCGGAAGCGGCGCAGGACCTTTGCAATAGATGACTAGCCCACGCGCCTATCTCACATTATGAAGACGCTGACGATACTATATGACGCGAACTGCCGTCTCTGTTGTCGCATCAAGGGGTGGCTACAGGCGCAGTCAAAATACATCGATCTGGATTTCATCGGCGCGGGCTCCGAAGCCGCCCGCAAGCGCTATCCGCAGCTCGATCACGCGGCGACGCTGAAAGAGCTGACAGTGGTCAGTGACGAAGGGAATTATTATCGTGGGGCGAAAGCTTGGTTGATGTGTCTATGGGCGCTGCGTGAGTATCGCGGCTGGGCGATCAGATTCAGTTCGCCCGACCTGACGCCGTTGGCGCGCCGCTTCGTTGTGAAGGTTTCGAGCCTGCGGTTCAGATTCGGATATCAGTCGCCCCGGGCAGAGAGGTATTGAACCTTGCGAAAAAAAAACTTGCACAGGAGAGCGCTGACCGTGGAGTCGGGAGAGGCTGGCAGCAAGGGCGAGCAGACCAGGTCGCTGATTCTGGAGACCGCGCTGGAGATGTTCGGCGAGCGCGGCTATGAGGAGACCACGATGCGCGCGATCGCCGAAAAGGCTGGGGTCGCGCCTGGCGCCACCTACTATCACTTCCGCTCCAAGGAGCATTTGATCCAGGCCTACTATGAGCGGATGCACGAGATTCACGCGGAAAGCTGCGCGGAGTTGTTGAAGAAGGAGCGCGCGCTGAAAGGCCGATTGCTCGGCGTGATGAGACAAATTCTGGAAGACATGGCGCCGTATCATCAGTTCGCCGGGGCGCTTTTCAAGACGGCCGCCGATCCGCAAAGCCCGCTCAACCCCTTCAGTCCCGAGTCGGAACCTGCTCGACTCGCCAGCACTGAATTATTCGCCGAGGTGGTAAGTGGCGCCAAAGCAAAGATTCCGCCCGACCTGGCGGTGGAACTGCCGGCGCTTCTCTGGCTTTATCACATGGGCATAGTTCTGTTCTGGATTCACGACGATTCGAGCGGGCAGAACAGGACGCGACGATTGATGGAACACACGGTCGAGATCGTCGTGAGACTGATTCAACTGGCGAGCCTGCCGCCGATGAGACCATTGCGGAAATCAATTTTGAAGCTGCTGGCCGATTTGCGCGAATAGTATGGGGATGCGCAATACGAGGAGCGTCAGCGAGCTCCCCGTACTGTGTCGCTTGCCGTCCTATACACGCATTTGCAAATCAAAAGCGTGTACGGATCAGTACCGCGAGCGGTAGCGAGCGTGGCTTAGAGCGTGTTGCGATTGCATGTACGGTTCGTAGTCCCGGCTTTAGCCGGAATGGTCTGGCTCTTGAGCCTTTCCGCCTAAAGGCGGGACTACAAACATCCGTACGATGAGCTGCAAACCGATATAAGGCGCCGCGCGCGCGGTACTGATTCAGCGAGCCTTCCCGTACTGCGCCGGCCGACACTCCTTACTCCCCGGTAAGGATTTGTGGCGCGATGCGCTTAATTGTCCCGATTTAATTGCCGTTTAGAAGGTCGTGAGCGGGATCGAAATCTCCGTCATCTGTAAATCGCCAATCCTGCGGCGATTGAAGGACAGTCAGGTCGTCGCGCTCGGCGATTTCCCGGGCGTAGGCCGCAGACGCGACGAAGAGGTCGAGCGCCAGCGTGTTGCGCACGCGCACGATGCGCGCTTCGGCCGGGTCAGCGCCCGCCAGCCGCAGCGCCGCGCCCAGACACTCGGCGTCGTTATCGAAATACATCGGGATGCGAACCGACCCTGCGACCATGGCCGCCAGCGCGTTGGTGTATGTGCTCAGCTTATCCATCTCGTTCACCAGTCGCGAAGAAACGACGTCGGCCATCCCCACGCCGATCGCGTTCCCGTGCGTTTCAGGCGTCAGGGACCGGGTGTAGATTGCGCGCGCCTCCTGGCGCCGGTTGAGTCCCTCGCGGCGTCCGATGACGTTCGGGTCCATTCCTGATCCGCTGATGTTTTTCCCCATCTCGTCAATAATGAGCACGTCGATACGTTCGAAAGGCAGCGACGGCATCCACGCGCGCGCGAGTTTGAACAACTCAGGCTCGCGCGACGCGATCTGCGGCCCGGCCATGGCCTCGATGCGGGCGAGTTTGTGATAGCCGTCTTCGACCAGCGCCAGTCCGAAAATCGACGGAAGGTTGTTCAAGACGAAGCCCGACACTTCGATCAACGTCCGTTCATATCCGAACTTCGGGTTCGGCCCCGACGCGTATCGGTGGCATTCGAAGGCGCCCGCGGCCTTGCCCAGCCCGAGGACGAGCATCTTGCGCACCCCGC
>Ga0154003_1000536_pt1 | contig 11938 bp, 13 predicted proteins | sample TSFL087MetaG_FD_104679 | JGI IMG/M metagenome (GOLD analysis project Ga0154003, IMG submission 104679) | Attine ant fungus gardens microbial communities from Florida, USA - TSFL087 MetaG | ecosystem: Host-associated > Fungi > Mycelium > Unclassified | place: USA: Florida, Lake Talquin State...
TATACACTACCGAATGCAGCTCCTTGATTCCTGTATGTATCATCACCGATGCCCTTCCCCTCCAACAAGACGCACAACAAGCATAGATTATCAAAAAAAAAAACCATCTGTTTATAAGATATGAAAAAACAGCATCATTTGTAATATTTATCAAACCGTTAATAAAAAGTCCAGCTCGTTCCCCCCCTCTACACCTCATCTAAACCAATCAAGGGAAAAGCCCAGCTATCCAGATACGTCAACACTCCTCTTTCTCTCTCTCAGACCCACTCCGAGTTCCAACGAGAAATCAATCAATCACTACCCATCATCTGGACGGAACCGCTTCATCGCTCCTCCATCATACCCACCATTCTGGCCCTGAATAAACGCAGGATTAACATGCCCCTGTTGCATACCATATCCTCCTCGACCCACCGGCACTCCACCTTGTTTTTTTTTGTTTTTGTTTTCGATATTGAAGAACGCATTGCATTGCCCGTTCAAATTTTTTTCAAAGATGTGAATAATTGGACAGTTCACGAGTTCAGAGCGTTTTCGTATCAGCAATACGTCAATTTTTGTTTTGTTTTGCAGAATAGATGAAGAGACGATGACACGCAAAGAGACAGACAGAGAGAGACAGACAGAGTTTTCGATGCCAAAGTGTAACAGGATCGCAATGCAACGGAGGACGAGAGAGAGACAAGGAGAGGGAGCAACAGAAGGAGATCACAGTAAGTCACGGTTGTTCTGACAATTTAAAAAAAACCCAGAAAAAATGCATAAAAACAGGAGAAAGACGATACAATAGTTAGATTGTACGCCTCATGAACATTGGACAAGTAGCAAAAGCTATCCAGCCAACCAGAAAACTGCAAGAAAGCAAAAAAAAAAGATGAAATGAAAATGAAGGAACTAGAAACTCGTACCCAAACCATTCATTCCACCTCTCCCTCTCGGACCAGAAGACATTCCACCGCCTCTACCAACAAATCCTCCCTGATGTCCTCCTCCTCTTCCACCCATAAATCCACCAGGACCTACTCCGCCATTCAACCCACCCATCCCGGGCATAGCCATTGGGATACCCATACCAAACATGTTGGGAACGCCCAAATTCATAGCCATGTTGGCCATGGGGTTGTTGATCATACCACCTCGTACCCCCATGTTCATGGGCCCCGCCCCTCCAGGTTGACCTCGGAAGCCACCTCCACCACGACCTGGAGCACCCATGCCTTGCTGCAATTGCTGAGTTCGATTCTCGCGTGGAGGAGGTTCTGCAGTCAACGGTCAGTTTTTGAAGACTTTCAAAGTAGGTAGGTCACTGTGACACACCCTTTGGTAGTGTGCGGAACGGGTTTCCTTGTTGTGAACTAGTTAACGTTGCTGTCGCGCGCCTGTTCTGGAATTCACTAAAAGGGAATTAATACCCTGCGCGGACCGGACGTCATTTTTGTTAATGGCTTACTCACTTGGTGTCAAACCAATTTTTCAACACAAGAGCAGAATTAGGATCATGACATTCAACATATGCAATTCTATACCAGAAACACATGAACATTCGTCTCATCGAGATAAACGATACAAAGAAACATGTGAAGAAGGAACCATACCCTTTACTCTTCCCGTTGACTTTGTGCTCAGAGAATGTGATGTCCTTATGGTCAATCGTAACACCAATGTCCAGCGCAACTTGACGTAGATCCTCATCGGTGGTCCACTAAAGCTTTTTAGCATGACACTCGAAACCGTGATAACGATACACGAACCCATTGCAAGTCACCAATATACAGTGCATCATAACCTTGTCCATGGCTACCTGAATTTAACAAGTTATTCATTGTACTGGCATAAGCGGCATTGGCTGAGTTCCCCGTGGCACGCTGAGGGGAATGAGACGCCAACGATTGATTGCCATGATGCTGCTCTAGATCATCTTCGCGAGGCCTTTTGTCACCTGTTGAAGGTTCAACCGTCGAAGTCAATGTTGATACTTTCTCGCCTTCTGCGAAGTCTTCAAGTGACTCGAATTCCTGTTTGATATGAGCAACGCAGGAAAAGGAAAGACAAGCATGGGAACAGACGCACTTCATCAATATGTTGTTGAGCTACGTCAAATCCCTCATCTTCACCATAAATATCGAAATCCCCATCTGTTGGAGCAGCCATTGCTAAAAATTCTCTTGCTGATCTGGTTTGCAAAGTTCCACAAAGTTCCTGAAAGTGTCGTGAATGGCGTAGGTGGGAGAATTGCAGAGGCACTTAGAACATGTACCACACTTCTAGAACAGGCAGTTTAACACTCGGGCTCGAAGAGCGAGATGATGATGAGAATAATTTTTGTTCTGCAAAGTAGAGAAGCACAAACACATGTTTGAGTAATCGACAACAAAGGTGAGTAGGGGACATAGAGGAGAGGCATGACATAGGTGGGCGAAGGAGACTGCTTTCTCTCTGTGAAAACCAACGAGATTGAGTGAAGACCACTGCTGTTTGCGTGCAGATGTGCAGGCGAGAAGTCTGGTGGAGGAATAAGTGACGGAACCTTACAGGAGATATATGTACACAAAACGACGGATGCTTGGTACAGGAGTTTCAGCGGACAATTCGACAAAGAGTCAACAAAAGGGAGACAATACAGACAGACGTGCGTGATGATGGTTGCAAGAAGAAAGAAGGTATCTGATGTTCTTCAAGCTATAATTTGTATGCGTGTTATTTGTCTCTATTTATCCGCATACACTGGGTATAGACGAGTCTAGAAAATAACCAGTTCTCATGCAACAGCCGGTGGAACAGTGAGATCCACAGGCGGGTTTAATGTATCCTGCACAATCGACTCTTGATGAGCAAGCCACACTCCAAAACTGGGCGATTTCAGCCATCTACGATTGAACAATCAGTGATCATTCTTGATGTGCTGCGCAGCGTGCGCATACTGACCTTTCATAAAATTGCATCCGTTTAGTATTGGATTTGAAAGGCAGGGAGCGACCGTTGTTCTTGAGCGATGCAAAAAAGCTAGCAGGGCTGAAAGGTTTAAGACGAAGTGTATCCCTGTAGGATCGGGCCTGGGCGACCTCTTGCGGTGAGGGTATCAGAGTATTTAGGTATCTTGCAAGTGGAGAAATTAGATCTGTAGTACGGGAGCAAAAATGCCGACGAAGAGCAACAGACGCCCAAAGTTCTGTAGCTCATTATTCTTTGATTTACGGAGAGATTGAAAAAGTCTCATACTCTGACGATCATCTCCTCGAGCGGCTGTCTCGAGTTCTCTGAGTAAAGTGTAGTCTTTTGATATATAGCGTTTATGGGTCTTGGTCCTCCATCCGGGGGATGGACCAATAGAATCACTATAAGATCCACCTTTAGTGATCTTTTCACTTGGTGTTCTAGGCATACCATGTTAACTATCAATAAGGCTGTGCCAAATCTAGGAAAGACACACTTGGTTTGTTTGCCTAAACTGAGGACATGCGGCCAATGCGCACAGGACTTCTCAAAAAAAGGGTTCGTAACGCCGATGACCAGCCCTGCTTTGGGTGGTAGCTTGTTGGCCAGTATAGTAAGGTCGCTGTCTTGCATTGTGAGGTATGGACGTATGTCACCTGCAAGGGGAATCTGAAGAAGGATGAGGGCACCTAAAATATGATAAGCACCGAAGCAGGACCCACTGGACGTATAAGATCTCTGAGCCACCATACTGCCTGACTCGTCTGCATGGGTGATTGTCCAAACACGAGTATCGGCTCACAAAGTATGAGGCATTCCCAGATGGACCACAAATTCGACAAGCATGCTTCAAAAAGCAACAACGGTGGGGGATAGAATGGCGCACAAGAAGCTAGGACCTATCCGACATTTGAGCTCAGCAAAGAAGAAGAAAATTAAACTGGGATATACAAACATGTAATTTAGGATCATACATCTCATTGAAGGATGATGTCTCCGTCAGTTGGAACTGATCAATCGTATGTGGGATCTCCACATGAACAACTGACCCGAGAAATCCGAGCTCCAGGGTTTCTCCCGGTTTAGGATCGGACCTGCTCTTCTTCATGATTGGTCCTGCATGACACAGATAAGACGGATCATCATACCAGGTAGCGATATTATGGCATGCCACCTCTAGCATTGGCGAGCCATGTTTCTGAAACAATGGTCCAAAAATGTTAATGAGTGTCGTGAAGAGTGCAGGATATTGGTATTGCGTAAGGATGACAACAGAATGCTAAATGTCTCAGCCAAAATACATTCACCAAACGGACAGAGCGCACTTACCTGTCTGTAACCCCTCTTCGACGATTCATCCCGCTTTTGAGTGAAATGAGAGAAACCGTAGATATATCCGTCTTTTGTAGCCGGTCGTTTATTATTTTCTGACGTCAGTTGTTCGCGCACACGGAAAGAATGGCACTGTTCCCCCTGTTCAAATTGCGGAGAATCAGGGAAAGCGGCAAAAGCTCTGTGAAACACTTAATAGAAGGATTCACATCAGAAATCATCAGGCATACATATTATTCAAGTCTTGGGGCAAAAGAAACAACGATGGGATGACTGCATCAACGACAGGTCCATCATCAAGGTCAAACTCCACTACAATCACAACAGCCAAATTAGCGCCCCGAAAGATATCATCCATGAATAGACTCACCAATGGCAAACCCTAGGATCCACCTCCTCAGTCTCTCCAAAACCTCTGGCGCAATCATAATGCTATCCGCATCGACGACCCTCTTGCTCGATTTTACCCGATTCATTCCTGGCAACGAACATGATCTTGGAAACCCTGGGCAGTGTACAGCAATTCTGTCCACCTGAATAGAGCCAAACGACGTAATCGAGGGCGGCGGCGAGGGCGACGGCAATTGTCCCAATTTTTGTTTCCTCTGGCCCTTATCATTCCTCTGTCGCAGTGGCAGCAGTGTAGCTGAAAGATTGTTGAAACCTTCATCTAGACTCGTGATGGTCGGTAAGGTGTCGGAAGTTATCGTTGAAGACGGTAAAAAGTTTGTGCTTGTGAGACCACTGTGGAAATCATTAGAAGAGGGACATAAGTCGGAGATGTCAGCCTCTAGTTGGGGCTCGTTTAGTTTGGGGTTGGACTGAGACATGGCCGAAGCGATGGAAGACAAGTAACGAAGGAAAATCGAAAGCCTGATGACCCTGATTTCCCTTTTTGAACCTCGTCAACTGCGTTCCTATTGCCATGGACAATTACTTATTCATGATCATAGTTTCTGACACGATCATATTCACCCCTTGGCCCTGGTTCGATCATCTTTGCGTTCTCATTTGGGCATAGTCAGTCGGGATAATTTCACTATTCTGATCCGTTGTTTACAAAATCGGAGTTGTGATTCAAATGCCGATATATATAGATGGAGTAAATCGACTTATGGGGTCACCTTCACCAGTACTGACATCCATTACGCCCAGACAACCCTATCACTGCATCGACAGGGCGGCAAACGAAAATGTACGTTTTGCTCGAAATCCGCTGGTGGATGCCAAGCATACGTAAGCACAGAAGTCGGTAAAGATTTTCAGGGTGTTATTCATCGTCAAAAGCAAGACGTACGTGCTATCGGAGCATCTGTGGAAATTAATCCTAGTCAAGCTGTACACTATTCCAGTAGAAAATTCAGTTACCATGAAACCTGGATTTTCCTCAGCTTCATTCTCACTGTCGGCCCCATACTCAATTGTTTCCCACAATCGCGGGAACAAGATACTATCCAACTATCGTTTTGGTTGACGGAAACCAGGAAAAATACCGGTGAACCAGATTAAAGAAAATTTTACGTTTGGAAGTGGTGGACTGAGACTGACTCAGTGTGGTTGCGAGATTGAAGATGCAAGACCATCCCATACTTGACTTGAACTGTTGGTCGGTTGAATGCTTCGCATTGTGAAGGCAACCTGAGGTGATTCCACTGTATCCGTTGCCATTATGAATGTTTCATGCCACTCCGTCTCACCAGCATCTGTGAAGATACCTTGTTTTACTGTCACCTGGGCACTAGACTTCATTTGCATGTTTGATTGAATGTTCGATTGAGAAGCTCTCAACAGTCATGATCGGGATTAGGAATCGTCTGACTGTGTGTACTTTCGTTCTTCACTTTTGGCTGGTGGATATAAAATTCCAACACTTTTTGTAATGAGTCAATTTGAGGTCCTGTGCAGTACTCGGTAACTCCAATACAAGTTTCTCTGTAAGAGAGTGCCCATAAATTGATAGTTCGGTGCTTTCCGAGATTTTTCCTAATGCGGAAGCTCAGAAGACAGCCGAATCGAAAAAACCCTCAGCACCATATCTACCGAAAATCAGAGGCTGATGAGCAATCTCATCTCAGCTGTAGTCTGGGTGAAGCGTGGAGTGGCCGCACCACAACCTCACAAGTACGTTCTAGACGACAATGAACTCCAGCGCGTTAGTGCACTCGCGCGTATCGAACTCGAGGATGCCCGTGTCGAAATAGAACGAGCACATAAAGCTGCCCAGGAAATGGGTAAGAATACTGAAGACGACGAGGTCGATGAGGTCTCATTAGATGGGCAGAATCCTCAAAACGATGACGGGGATGCAAATTGGGTTGAGTCTGTTTTTGGCTTTTTTGTCTGTTGAAATGGATGATTGATTGTTAGTTTGATTCTACATATACAGTGAAGATGACAGTATAGCAGATGTCTGCGATGACGCCATGGATGTCGATCGTGTCCCTGTCCCGAAGAATGACCCAGATGACCTGACGAAATACAATCTTGAGAATTACGACGAGGACACTAAACCATCAGGTGAGTTTTTGCCGACCTACTGATTGTTCAAGCTAACATTCTATATAAGCACTTGGACCGTTTAGCAATATAAAAGGTCTCATGTATTATAAGGATAATGCTGAAGACCCTTTCATCACCCTAAAAGATGTATGTCATCCAACATGATCATCGAGGATTCATAACAAGACTAAGTCTCACCTTGAAAGGAAGATGCAGATGATGATGAGCGCGAAGAACTCGAGATTTACCCCACCGACAACCTTCTCATCACCGCCAAAACTGAAGATGAAATTTCTCAACTCGAGATTTATGTCTACGACGAATCGCAAGAAAACCTCTATGTCCACCATGACCTTATGCTTCCAACATTTCCTCTGTGCCTTGAGTGGCTGGATTTCCCTCCTGTGTCTTCCGCGGCGCCTACCTTTACGGATCCTTCAACAATCGGCTTTGGAAATTTCATTGCTGTCGGAACACTTGATCCTGAGATTGAAATTTGGTCCCTAGACGTCGTAGAGGCTATGTACCCGACTTCTATTTTAGGTCGTCCAGATGAAACAAAAGCGCATGTGCCCACTCCTCTCGGGACGGGAAAGAAAAAGCGTAAGAAGCAAAAACATAGAAACACAGAAAAAGGCTATCATGTCGACGCAGTCCTCGGTCTCAGCTGGAACAAAACACAACGGAACCTTCTCGCTAGTTGTAGTGCGGATAGAACTGTCAAGCTGTGGGATCTGACACGAGATCCTACGATACCTGGTGAAAATTCGGGGGCTATTAGGAGCTTCAACGCACATAAAGATAAGGTTCAGGCAGTACAATGGAATGAGAAGGAGCCAACTGTGCTGTTGACTGGCAGTTTTGATCGGACTGTACGGACGTTCGATTCGAGAGCCCCAGAGAGTGGTGTTGGAGCTGCCCTTGGCAGTGATGTTGAAGCCCTCAGATGGGATCCTTGGGAGAGTTATGGTTTCTATGTAAACTTTTGATTTTTGCTCGGATGATTAATCACTAACTTCCCTGGAGGTCTCAGTTGAAGATGGATCCGTGCTCAACTTTGACGCTAGGACGCTTCCATCGAGTCTCAATCAGCCTTCGCCAGCGCGATTCACTATCTCGGCACACGATGGTGCAGTCTCCTCGCTCGACGTTAACCCTCATATTAAAGGTTGCCTCGTCACTGGGGGTACCGACAAAATGGTCAAGGTGTGGAATGTTGTGGATGATCAAGACACTGGCAAACGAAATGTCAGTCTTGTTACATCTCGGGATCTTGGCATTGTATGTGCTCTTCTTGATATCAGTCGAAAAACTAGGGCTAATATAACTTGATCCTCAGGGCAAAGTTTTTTCCACCACTTGGTCTCCTGATGATCCTCTCACTCTGGCTGCTGCGGGCTCCAAAGCCAAGCTGCAAATTTGGGATATCGCCACTAACTCTGGTGTTCGCAAAACTTTCTCGGGCAAGCTACGCGAGGCGGGCAGAGTATTCGACGAAACGAACATCAAAAAAGGCGGTGGCGTTGTCGGTGTCCAGAGCGACGATGAGGACAGTGGCAGTGAAGATGGTGATTAGTGGGTATTAATATGATTCCGCTTATTGAAGGACTCAGGCTTGTTCGGCCTACCAAGGTGCTGCTGGGTTCAACATTACATTCTACCCACGTCATCATCTACAGTGAATAAAGTTAAAATCTAATAAACTAAGTGATGTAGAACTTACTGTGAAAGGGTGTTCTGTTAATCAGCGTCGCCGAGCTGCAACTTCTTTAGTCCTTCCTCAGGAACTAGAGCACGATTAGCAATGACCCATTGTGGACTTGTCTTACTATGGATGTGTGCTTGTGCAATGGGTAGGAAACAGAGCACCTTGCGGCCTTTCCAGCTCCTCAATGGACATGGTTTTCAGTCTTGTCAGGATTGTTCATTCAACCGATCCGACGCTGCATTTGTATGATCCAACATCTGGATTCTCAGGTCGATATCACTTTTGGTATGCTATTGATGTGATATTTTGATAAAACTCTCACTTCAACAAGAAATAACTTCATTCAAGAGGATGTTAATTGTGCTTATTCAGCCATTTTTGAGGATATCGACGTATAACATGACGCTGTTTCAAACGGTTGTGTACCACCAGCGATGTTCAAGGGCAGCTCGATTTAGTAATAAGCCAAGATTTGATCGTGCTGATTCAATTAACAGCCGGTTCTTTGACAACTCAAAAATACTGCTGCTCCTACTACATTCAACTTTGATCAATGGATCAAGGTAACAGCACCTAATTGACATCTTTCCACCAGAAGGAACATCAACCATTTCATGATTTCTGAACGGCAGGGAATGGTGACACTGGCAAAGCATGAGGCACCGTGTCAAGTGCTATCAGTCGTGATCTCGCCATACACGTAATTCTAAAAAGAAAAAATGTTTTGACAGGGGCCAACTTCTGGGGCGCTGCGCTATCAAGGCGAATGGCGCCAGATATGTGATCTTAATCTTGCAGAACATTCACTGTACCTGGCAAAATCTTCTGTGTGTCTTATAACCAGGGACAGAGAATGAGACGTCCCTTCCAAATCTAAGGCGATTTCCTGCTGATTTCTTCATCAGAGGCTTGAGATGACTTTGACACGAGGTGGATTTCATGGATAATGAATAGCTCAGGTCGTTTATAATGAGCTTTGACATTACGTCGTATGATCAGGTAATTGTATACTAGGCATCGACTCTGCCTGCACTACTTTCAACTTGCTCTTCTGTTCCACGAGGCTGATATCATGGATTGCATAAGATTATAATTCAAGCATTCAGCCATGTCTCTGAAAGAGCTGATTAACTACTAATCATTGCTCCTAGAAAAATGAAGAAACTCGATCATATGGCATACTTCACAGACATTCACGTTGATGATCTGGAAGAGACGCCCTGTCAGCCAAATTTCAACCTGGCCTCATGCATGGGCAAGCCAGGAGCGTTAGTGGGCGCTCTTGGAACTGCCACAATCTCCTTGAGATGTTATTCGTATCTTGGAATGAAAAAAATATTGAGGTCACCTTCCAACTCGGAGATAAGTTGTGCGGTGGACTCGGATCTTGTGAAATGGTGATAGGTAAATTCCCTTGCACTGCCACCATGTCCAATCATACTGGGAAGTTAAACCCATCTGGGGAGCGAGTCGAAACCATTGCCTCATGTTGAACGAGGCTCTATACTTTGAAAATTCTCCTATCTGCTCTTCTGAGAAAAGGCTGTACAGAACTACATGGTTTTTCTCAATTGTAAAATCCAATTGGAAGTCTCCTTCAAATCGAAGTTTATTGCTGCATATACCTGGCTACACATCTGTCTCAATCAAAATAAATCATATTAGAGCGGTCGTCGACGTTTATCGATTTCATCTTGTGATCTCCTCCAAAAATCATGATAATGACGAGGGAGGTGGATCCTAGAATCCGCAGCGTCCTCCATGTCTTTGAGATCGCGCTCAAATCTGAGAACATTTTTTTAGCTATCCAGGTTGCGTAGGCCTGGGGGGCGGGGGGTGACCAGTTGAAACGCAGACTAAAGCGTCCGCTCTGAATATCCATTAAGATGCCGTGTCCAAATTCTCCATTGACGATCTTGCGTTGGTCTGCTTCAAGGACGCATGTAAAGTATTTGGTACTGGTAGGAAGACGTGAAAGTATTGTTTCAAAGGCCGTCCCGAACAAATTTTCATAAAACGTGTCGTCTATGATATTGTCTATCTGCCGCAGGTCAAGCATGTTCAATCTCAAATGTATGAGGTTATTGAGTTGGAACAGACCATCCCAGAACGACGGGTAACCACGATTGATCTCAAGGTGAGTGAGTCCCTGGAAGATCAGATGGTGTAAAGAGCGATGCTCAGATGGGAGCATTTCCCATAGGATTGAAAGCCGTCGAAGATTTGTGAACGGCAAGGCAGCAGGATACAACATCGGTTCCAGGGACGTAGCATACTGAGGGTGGATAAAGAGTGCTAAACTCTCGAGGTTTGAGCACAAGGGCAGGATTTCTTTGGCCGTATGGAAATCATCGACCAGGAGTCGCCGGATCAATTTTGTGTACTTTTCAGCCTCTTGTAATGATCGAACTCTGTTCATGAACATAGCGCAACGCAGGCAATGACTTTTTGCATTGGTCTCAAAGGAAATTGCAAGACCTTGAAATAACAGAGGCTCTAACCTGGAGATGTTGTCTCAAAGGATGGTCATATGGGAACAGGAGACACACACCAGATCATGACTTGATATGATACATGTGCCAACTCCACCGCCTTTTGATTACTTTGCTCGAATGTGTCTTCAAATATTTTACGCTGTATGTCAACAGGAAATTGACTGAAAAAATGGAAACTAGAGGGAGAGACCATGATTGCAAATGAGGGTTCGGTGGAGGGAGACAGCCTACCTTGAGGGTCTTTGAAAGTTTTCCAGAGGTCATGGAATGCACGATTCCGGGTGTTAGCGCATTGTCCCTGTGTCATGAGGCTTGGTCACCCATGTTATTTTCTCCATAGTACTGATCTTTTTGTTTCAAGCAAACTAAAGATAGCCTATTGATTGACCAGTATGCAAGACCACTCACACTGACCACGTTTTTGGTGCACCGACAGCACTTTTTTCTTCACCATCAACTTGATCACTTTCGATTATTGACATGGTAACTTCCAGGGCTAGACAGTCCGAGAGGTCGGATACCTGTCCCGAATTAGATCGGAGACTACCACAGAATCGGAGATTGATCTAGATATATCAATGCCGAGGAAGAAATTTATTGTACCTGATGGTGAAGCGATGCCTCGTGTGTCACGCCTTGACTCCTGTAACGATGTGTAGGATCGGAAAGATAGTTAGATATTTGAGGGTAAAATTATCCGCAGAAAGACTCGACGACTCGAATGCGAGTGCCGCAGAAAAGCAGATCACCAGAAACCATCAAATAAATGCAGTATTCTGTGCCGTGACTAAGAACTGAGCTAATCATGACTAAGTTTTAGCTAATATGCCTCCCTCTTTCTTTTCACTCAAAAGTTCAAATAAATTCACTAAAAATTTTAAAAAATTCAGGAAAAATCAGAATAAATCAGAATAAATCAGAATAAATTTGGAGGAAATTGAACCTGTCCCCAAGTTCCTTCAGCACA
>Ga0154003_1000537_pt1 | contig 11930 bp, 9 predicted proteins | sample TSFL087MetaG_FD_104679 | JGI IMG/M metagenome (GOLD analysis project Ga0154003, IMG submission 104679) | Attine ant fungus gardens microbial communities from Florida, USA - TSFL087 MetaG | ecosystem: Host-associated > Fungi > Mycelium > Unclassified | place: USA: Florida, Lake Talquin State...
ACGCCGGGACAGTTTCCCGGCGGGCAAGGGGCGCATTTTCGTGCGCCGCATCAGCGCGTCCAGGTCGCGCTCCCAATATTGATTGAGCGCGTTGATGCCGCCCGAAAGCAGCGCCACGCCGAGCGCCGTGTGAATCAGTGGCGCCCAATCGATTGACGCAGGAGAACCTAGCGCGAATCCGGCGAGCGCCGACAGGACGACGAGGGAGGTGATGCGGGGCTTCGTCAATTCAAAATAGCCCTCCACTCTCTTGTTGAAACTCAGGGCTCGCGGCGGAGATTTGGCGGCGACTTCCGGCGCCGGCGCGGCCGACGGGTCGGCTGCGGTGATGACTTCCATGGAATTACCTTCCGAATGATGAAGAATGGTATTTAATTATGATGACGCGGTAAGCGATAAGATAGCAGATGGCTGTGGGCTTTTCCAAACACTGGCGCGGCGCGACACGCGCGCGGCCGCGCGGCCGTCCCATCTGCCAGCCGCGCGGCCGCGCGCGCGGGACTGTTAAGCCGCAGGAACGTTCGATCCCGAAGGAGCGAATGGCGCGAAGATTTGAGGGGGGCCTTGCCGGCTCATCGTCCCTTTCGCGCCACTGACGTCCGGATGAAATCAACCATCCCGCTCACAAACTTCTCGCCGGCGCTCCCGAACAGGAAATGGTCTCCGCCTTCGACTATGACCAGACGCTTCGGGTCGCGGGCCGACTCGTAGAGCTTGCGCCCCTGATCGACCGGGATGACCGCGTCGCTTGTCCCATGCGTGATCAGCGCCGGGCATTTCACATCGGCGATCTTGCGCGCCGATTCGAAGCGGTTCTTCGAAAGGAAGTGCAATTGTCGCGGCAGCCACGGGAACGAGACCACGCCCATGTCGCTCGCCGAACTCAGGCCCGATTCGACGATCAAAGCCGCGCAAGGGAGGCGCGACGCGAGATCGATTGCCGCGGTCGTCCCGAGCGATTGGCCGTACAACGCGAGTTTTTCAGCATTCACGCCGCGTTCGCGCACGAGGTGATTGTAAACGGCCTCGGCGTCGGCATAGAGCCCCCATTCGTCCGTCAGGCGGCCTTCGCTGCGCCCGTAGCCCCGGTAATCGAAAATCATCATGTCGAATCCGCGCGAGGTCAGCTCCTGCGCGACCCAGACGACGCTGGACAAATTGCCTCCGTTGCCGTGGCAATGGAGCACGGTCGCGATTGAGGGCTGTTCCGTCGCGCGGAGAAACCATCCGTGGACGCGATCGCCGTTCGTGGCGACCTTCACCCACACTTCTTCGCCGTTCGCGGGCAGAGTCCAATTAGGCCCCGGAACGTAAGGCTCCGGATTGTACGTCGCCATGTGTTCGAGGCGCCGCAGAACAAAGAAAATAATCACGACCACTAATGGCAGATAGATCAGCATGCGAACCCACCTTGGGAGTCGAGAAGGTTTTCTTGGTTCGGGGAGCACGTTTTTCATAACTCGAGGGGCGCGGAGTTGATGTCATTGTCATTTTTTCAGCTCGATCACCGCATAGATTCCGAGCCGGGGGACGGAGAATTCGGTCGCGGTTTCGTCAGTGACGAAATCTTCCGGCTCGACGCGTCCGAGCCCGAAAGCGCGCGCCTCGACGCGCCCGTAATTGCCCCGCAACCGCAGGCGCAAACCGCCGACCTCACGCCCGCTGTAATTAAGCAGGCTCAATCGCGCGCGCGCGCCGTCGCCGGTGAGTCGGCAGATTACCGTCTCGGTCCCGTAAACGCGCAGGCTGCGGTTTTCGTCGCCGAGTCGCTGTCGAATCTTTTGCGCGAACTCGCTCGGATTACCCGCGTCCGCCCTCGGATATTCTTTCGAGCCGAGTTTGATGTTGACGCGGAATTGGGGCGCGGGGGCCGTGATGACGCTGAAAAGCAGGTTGCGGCGCGCGAGCAGGTTCATAACTTCGCCCGTCTCCGGCGATTTGTCGTCGATGACGCCGATGTCGGCGACCGGCAGATAGATTTCACCGGCCAGGTTCTTGATGAAAGCAAACATCGCGCCCGCCTCCGCCAAATCGGCCGGATCGATCTTCAAGATCGCATCGGCATTGTATGCGAAAGCCTCGGCGATCGCCATCGCCGCCTTGCCCTGCGGCAGGTCGTAGTAGTACTCGCCTGCGGGATTGCGGGCAAATCGCCAGCCGTTCGCGTCAATCCAGGGGCGGCGCGTCGCTGAAGCCACGTCGGCCCTTCCGGCGACGCGCGGCGTGAGCAGTTTCTCGCGGCGTTCGAGCTCAGCCTGGCCAGCCGCGACGACTTTGAATCCTGCCCCACGCCATGCCTCGGTCTTGCCCGGAGGCGCGGCGATCCGTTCAATACCCGCCCGCTTCAACGCCTCCGCCGTCTCGATGCCCGCCGTCCAATAGATCAACGGTAAGTTATGGCGAGCGTCGGCGACCTGGACTTCGACCATAGGTATGGTACGGGGATCGTGAGCACGCTCCCCGTATCGCGCCGCCTGCTTTCCCTGGTGATGCGCTGAGAAGCCCGTGAAGAGAGCGATCAAAGCGAATAGGTAAGCCACAGCGCCCAGCCTCATGCCTCGATCTCCTTCACTTCTATCTCCCTCTTGTCGTGGACGCCCAGCCCCAAATTCCCCGCGTATTCGACGTGTCCCGGCTCGCGGATGATGATATTGACGTTCGGGTCCTTGTCACGGTCGCCGCCGTTGTTGAAATCGAGTGTCTTCTCGTCGCGGTTCCAGATCGAGATTGCCCCGCGGCGCTTTCGCTCATCGTCGATGACGTCCAGCAGCAGGCGATCAATCGCCACGGGATCGGTGCCGAACATGATCGTTCGCGGGAAGAAGACGTATTTCAGAGTCGGCGCGAAAGGCCCCCCATGCCACACGCCTCGCAACCCGTCCATGATCTGCAAAACGGTCTTCGAGCGCAGCGGCTCGACGGCGGCCAGCGTGCCGACGAACGAGAGCGTGTGCGAGACGCCTTTGTGGTGCGTGCGCGCCACGTTCGAGAAACTGCCGTAGGCGATGTTCTTCAAACAGCCCGTAGCGCCGGTCGCGCCGTGGTCTTTCATGTTCGGAATGTTGATGATCTTGGTCAGCTTCTGCGAGACCAGGCGCATCATGTTCGACCGCGTGTCGTCCTCGCCGAAGAAATCGGCCTCGACGTAGACGCGCGGGTCGTAGCTCTGGTTGTCGTTCCGCGCGTTCGCGCGCTCGGCGGCGAAGATGTTGACGCCTTCGGGCAGGCTCGGCGCGTAATTGACCTGATCGAGCTGCCCCTGGAACCGCTCGTAAATATAAATCTGCTGAGGTTTGACGCCGACCGCCGTCAAATTTCGAATGGTTTCGGCGACTATTTCGTGTGACGAGACCACCCAGGGACGCCCGCCGGCGTTGACCTTAATGCCGACCACGTCGTCCGGCGTGAAAAATCGCCGCCAAGAATCAATTGCCTTCGCATCTCCGGCGAGCGCGCGCATCCCGCGTTCCATCATCTCGCGGACGGCCTCGCCGTCGATCTTCAGCCCGTCCTCGCTCAGACACTTCGCCGATTTGACCGAGACGACCTTGCCGGGATAAGGGCCGGGCATTCCGGGCATGGCGGCGGGCTTGTAGGGCGTGACAACCTTGTATTTCGTGGCGTCCCCTTTCGCCTGAATAGTCGAAGCCAGCGGCGTCGCGGCTAGCAGTTGGACGAAGGTTCTACGTTTCATAGCTTTTAGATGTAAGCGATCACATCAATCTCGACCAGCGAATTGCCGGGGATGCCTCCGGCGGCGGCGATCGTCGTGCGAACCGGTGGCTCCTCGCCGAAACGCCCGCGAAAGACCTCGTTCATCGCCTGATAGTCCTTCAGGTCGTTCAGGTAGACGTTGCACTTCAAAACCTTTTCCATCGAAGAGCCGGCGTTGACCAACTCTTTCTCGATCTCGTCGAGCACGTGTTTGGTGTGGGCCTTGATGTCGCCATCGAAGTGCGCGCCTTTGCCGGCGATGAAGAGCAGATTGCCGTATGAGACTGCCCCCGAAAAGAGCGGAGGCTTGTCGCCGGGCTTCCCTTCGGGTTTCTTGCCGCCTTTGTAATGAACCTTCTTTGTCGGAGCGTCTTTCTGCGGCTCGGAGGTTTTCGATTTGCCGGCCGCGGCTTTCGCGGCAGGGGCGGCGATTGCGGTCGCCGCCGCGGCTTTCAGGATTTTTCTGCGCTGTGAGTTCATAAGAAGTAGTCCTTTGTTTTTGGTTGAAGGTTACGCGACTTCTGGATTCATCAAGCCAGAGCCATTGCAGGGTCAAGAATCTCCATTGCCGGATTTTTCTGCCCCGGACGAATGTTGATTAATAATCAGTGATTGGCGCGTGGCAAATTATACGAATGAGATTCGATTCTTGAAAGGCGTATTGGTCCGTCCAAGTCTTGACGGGGCCGGAGCCGAAGGGTATTTTCCGATTGTTTTCACAGGTCCGCGTAGCTAAGAGAATAGCCTGCAACTAAAAACGACGACATTAAATCGGCGAAGCTCTGGTGTGAGGCGCCAAAGCGGATACCGATGGCGAATTCCCTGATACTGGAGCGCCAGAGGCGCGGAATATTTGTAGAACAGGTTGCACAATAGTTCTCCAAGCTCCGGAGCTAAGAGCTGAAAGACTCATTTTCTGAATTCGCCAGCAGACTCTCAAAGCGCGCCGCATTCCAAAGCTTCGCATTCAAAGAGAGTTGACGCCGCCGGAGTCGCTTTGTCGCCGGCGATTCGAAAGGAAGATGTCACATGCCAGACCGCCGCATTTTTCTTCAAGCGATGTCGAGCGTCCCGTTCATAGGCGGGCTGTTCGCTTCAAGCGCCCGCGGGGCCGCGCCGAAACCGGCTAAGCGCGATTACTTTAAAGAGCTGAACGTTCGCCCGTTCATCAACGCGGCGGGCACGTTCACTACGCTGACGGCGTCGTTGATGCGGCCGGAAGTGATCGAGGCGATTAATTACGCCTCGGCGACCTTCGTGCCGCTCAACGATTTGCAGGAAGCCGCGGGCAAACGCGTCGCCGAACTGATCGGTTGCGAAGCGGTGATGATTACTTCGGGCGCCGCCGCCGCGCTGACCGTCGGCACGGCGGCCTGCGTCGCCGGCAAAAATCCCGACTGGATCAAACGCATTCCCGATCTGGCCGGGACCGGAATGAAGAGCGAAGTGATAGTCCAGAAGTCGCACCGCTACGGCTACGACCACGCCGTGCGCAACTGCGGCGTCAAGATGGTCGAGGTCGAAACCTCGGACGAACTGGAGAGGGCTGTCAACGAAAAGACCGCGATGATGCTCTTCTTCAACGACGCCGACCCGAGGGGCAAGATCAAGATCGAGGAATTTGTCGCGCTCGGCAAGAAACACAATATTCCCACTTTCAACGACGCGGCGGCGGACGTGCCCCCGACCGAGAACCTGTCGAAGTACACGAAGATGGGCTTCGACCTGGTGACGTTTTCCGGCGGCAAAGGGCTGCGGGGACCGCAGAGCGCGGGGCTGTTGCTGGGCCGCAAAGACCTGATCGAGGCTGCGCGTTTGAACTGTTCGCCCAACAGCGACTCAATAGGGCGCGGTATGAAGGTCAACAAGGAAGAAATCTTGGGAATGATGGTCGCCGTCGAGATGTACCTGAAGCGCGACGCCGACGCCGAATGGAAAGAATGGGAGCGCCGCGCCAAATTGATCGCCGACGGCGTGGCGAAAGTCGCAGCCGTCAAGGCCGAAATTCACGTCCCGCCCATCGCCAATCACGTCCCGACCGTGCGCTTGACCTGGGAGAAGGCCACGTTGCCTCTCCTGGCCGACGACGCGCGCAAGCGATTGCGCGAGGGCAAACCCTCCATAGAGATCGCGCCCAACGCCTCGCCGGCGAAGGCCGAAAAACAGGAGATCGGAATCGGCGTGTGGCAAATGCAACCGGGTGAGGCGGAAATTGTCGCGCGGCGGCTGCGCGAGGTCTTCGGTGAAACCAAAACAACTTGAGTAGGGAAGTGGTAATAGATTATCTCAGCTTCAATCGAGGGATATATATGAAGATCCAATCTTATCGGGACCTCGACACTTGGAAACTGGGGTGGCGATATCAGAGGATTATCGCCTGGCTGATCTTCCGCTCTTCGAGTAGGTCACGCCCATAGTGAAACGTCCAGGTACGCATCGGTACGACAATCTTCAACATGCATCTCACCAATGTGGACCTAGACGCTCCGCATGGGCGTGAAATGGGCGACTCCCCCAAACCGCCCGGTCGACGAGGAGCAATTGCGGCGCCGAAATGATGGCGCTGAATGTAGGGCGTTTCGCCGGTTTAGGCGCGGGCATGTCCCAAAACTCCCCACAGATTCGGTGTTCGGGCATGTCCCGAAACTCCTCAATTTCAAAGGCGCGAAAGATCATCGCACAGATCGAGCGCGGCGTGGTCATTGCTGGCAAACAGCCTGACTACGCCGCCTAGACTTTCAGACTCTTCTCGTTCCGCGTAGCGCGGCTCCGCCTCGTTTAAAACGACCTGCGCGCATTTCGAGAACAACCCGGCGAGCGCAAGGACGGCCGTTTCCCCTGCTTCCAGCGCGGCGACGCCTGCGGAGTACGCGACCACACGCCGCAGGTCACAACGCGCGATTGGCTCAACGATGCGGTTATCACAGGTCGCCTGTATGACTATGTCGCCGTCCTCAATGATGATCTCCACGTTCACCTCGTCGATGATCCGCCGTATCGTATCGAGTTCGGACTGCGTCATCTCACGTCCGTCAAAGATTCTTTCTTCAGTCATAGCGCCTCCGTTAGTCGTTTTTTCGCCCATAGGCGGAATAATCTGATGGACCGATCTCTCGCCCGTGGGCGGAAAATTCAGAAGTTCAAGCCGCGCTGTCATTTGCGGGGAATTACGATTCCAGGCGGAAAATCGCGTTTCGGTACTCCTCGGCGGCCAGTTTTTGAATTTCAGCAAGGCGTCGGGATCGTCCAGGGCGACGCCTATAACATCATCAATCAGGCCGGCTATCGGGTCCCCCTTCGGCGTTTTCAACTCCCGTGCCAGGCAGAGAGTCTCGAATATCGCCGGAGGTATCTGTTCCAACTTCGTGACGCGCCCGAAGGGGTCCCGACTTCCAGTTTCCGAAATGGGATGTTTGTGCTTGAGGATTTTAGAGCGGATTTCGATTGCGCCTACGGGATCAACCACGGGGATCACGGGGATCACGGGGAAACGAAAATGGAGGATTATCTCTCCTCTTCTTCATCCCCGTGTCCCCCGTGGTTAGCCAATCATTGCCGTACACCAGTGGTCGAACAGACTTAGCGCCACATGCGGCTCACTGATTAGTCGCCGCAGCTTTGGGACGGCGTTTGTGCGCGTCGAACCAGTCGAAGATGTCTTTGAACGCCGGGACGACCACATCGCCGTGATTGCCGCCGGGGACTTCGATGTATTTGATCTCGACGCCTAGCTCTTTGCCGAACTTGACCATTTTTCGAGATTCTTCGACAGACACGGTCGGGTCTTTGTCACCGTGAACGACCACCCAGGGAACGTGAGTGATCGCTTTCAGCTTGGGTCTCGAGAAAGGAGTTCCTCCGCCCGCAATCGGCCCGATCGCCGCGAAGACGTCGGGGTTGTTGACCGCGATTGACCACGAGCCGTAACCGCCCATCGAATGGCCCATCAAATAGACGCGGTCATCGTCAATCGAAAAGTCGCGCTTCATCTCGTTGATCACGTCTATCACGTCGCGTTCGGCCGCGGCCAGGTACATCGAATACGGCCCTCGGCCTTTCGGGCAAACAACGACGTAGCCGCGCTCTTCGGCGACGCGGCGGATCGCGCCGTTGTCGTAACCCGCGAAGAAGCTGTTCTCGTCCCCGCCCATTCCGTGCAGCGCGACGACCATCGGCCATTTCTTCTTCGCGTCATAATTGGCCGGTATATAGAACCGATAAGGTTGCACCGTGTCGTCAACGGCCGACCGGTAGGCCCATTGAATGTCGCCGCGACTCGCGCGCAGCGGGTCTTCGCCTTTCTCTATCCTGTCGAGCGTCGCCGAGGCGTTGACGACGGCGCCCTTCACGTCGGCGCGCTCCACCGAGAGCCGGCCCGAATTGGCCATTTCGACCATCGAAGCCGCGTATTCGACCGCGGGGATGGCGAGCGACAGGCCGTCCTTCTTGTCCGCTTTCAATTTCGCGGCGACCAGGGCGGCGCGTTTTTTGATCGCCGCGGCCTGGGCGTTCAATCCTCGCGCGATGAGGATGGGCGCGGGTTTGACTATGGGTTCTCCGTCTTTCGGAATGAGCGTCAGCGTGAGTTGATAATTGCCGTCGGCCAGGTCGGGAATAGCGGCTTCGATCGAAACCGGTTTTGTAAAGTCAGGCTCGACGCCACTGACCGCTTTCAATTCTTTTTCCTGTTTTGAATCTTTCAACGAGACCGAGCCACCGAGTTTGCCCGCGATCGGCTCGTCCGGCGCGAACGACTGCGAGATCGTGATGCGCGCGACGTCGCCAGGATCGAAGACGGCGCGGTCGAGTTTGATTTGCATCGCCACGCTCATCTCGCGCGCCGGCGTCCACGGCTGATTGCGGATCAGCGCTATCGCGCGAGAGTAATATTTGAGCGCCTCGCCGTATTTCTGGCCGCCGGTCGCGGCCCTGGCCTTGGCTTCAAGTTCCTCGACCAGTTTGCGCGTTTCGTCGCTCATCCGCTCGGTGTTTTTCATCGTGCGGAATCTGACCGAAAGGCCCAGCGTGGTCGCCGCGTCCTGCGCCCGAATCGGAAGAACCGCGAAAGAACCCGCGAATAATAATGCGGCAAAGAAATGTACAACCAAGTGTTTCATTTCCCCCCTCCCTCAAGATCAATATATCCGTTTTCAAATGTATGAAGACTATTTGCCACCGCAGGGCGCCGCAGAACACAGAGAAATCATTATTTCCTCTGTGCCCTGCGGCGCCCTGCGGTGGCTATTCATCCACATGAAAACCGCTGTAAATGAGTGACCGTCGGGATGGGGCACAATGCTAGCATATTAAGCGCCGGCCTGTTCCTTTTTGCGCAGAAAATTCTTGAGGCCGAAAAGCGATTCGAGCGTGTCCTGCCAGAAAGGCGCGCCGACGCTGAGCAACAATGTCGTTATCAGCCATCCGGCCACCGTTTCGACGATCTTCTGTGTCGTGGGCCGTTGTGGGTTTTTCCAGGCCTCCACGATCCAGCGTGGTCCGGTGAAGCCCAGCGCCGTGTAGAGCGACATGCTCTGTTCGATCTCCCCGTATGATTTCCTCGACCAGTCTTCGAGCGTCTGATTTATCTCGCCAGTGTTGGCCGCCGGCTGTTCGCGCAGTCTCGATGCGATCCGCTCGCCCGATTGAACGATCAGATCCCGCTTCGATTCATTGGCTGAAACCTCGCGGTAGATGTCGAAGAGGTTCGCGTTGAGCAGCGCGACCACGGCGAAACTGATGGCCAGGGAGAAGCTCCTCATGCTCCGCGTGTAACGCTCCTCGAAGCTGCGCATGATCGTGTCATACCAGGCTTCGACTTTCCCCGGCAACTGGCTCAATTTTTGCAGCAGCGCGACGACGGCCTTTATCTCGTTTGAGAGCGGCCCGAGCATATTCTGCAATTTCAGCAAGGCCTGAATCGCTTCGCCGCTCGCGGGGCCTTTTAATTGGAGCAGAGTCGCCTCGATTGAGTCGGGCGCCGCGTCGAGCGTTTTGCGCGCCGCGCCGAGCGCCGATTCGCTCAGCTCGCCGAGCGTCAGGTCGTTGTTTTCCAGGTCTAAAACTTGATGGGCGTCCGAGAGGAGTTCCAGCAGCGGCTCTTCGATTTCGGCCAACGGGGTCTGTTCGATCAACATGTGATGTTTGATGAAGAGTTCTTTGAAGTCCTTCCGCGCTCTGGCGATCTCATCCTCGATCTTCGATATATTCTCGCGTGCTGGGAGCGGGATGTGTTTGATCAGATCCCCGACCCTTATCTGTCCGATGAATTTGATCAACTCGTCTTTCGAGACCGATTCGATCAGCATTTTGCCGCGCGGTGACACGCGCCCGGCCCGAAGGAACTCTTCGACGACCGCCTGGTAAAAGGCTCCGACCTGCGGGTCTCGCGCATGCAGCGGCTCCGAATGGCCGGGAATGAACTTCCGGACGAACGAGAAAAACGCCCGGAGCAGTGGCGCCCGATCCGAGACCGAGCGCATAGACTTGATCGCATCTTTGTCGAGCAGGTAATAGAACAGGTGTATCAGAGACTGTTCTAGCTGAAGCGATTTGATGCGGAAGAATTTTTTGATCGCGGACTGGATTGATTGCACGATGAGGCTGAGAACCAGCAACGCCACGACCACGGCTATCAGTTTGTCCAACGCGTCGAGATTGAACATGGTACCTCCTGGGGGAAATAACCAAGCAGTAACGACTAATGGTCTTTGAGAATTAAATGGCGTCATAGCAGGAATCTCCCCTTCGCGGCCTTTGCGTCTTTGCGCCTTTGCGAGAACCGCCTGAATAAGGAAGCCCATTTCTCGCAAAGACGCAAAGGCGCCGCCATTTATTTCTCAATGACCATTAGTCGTTACTACGTGATCTATTCGAAATTCAGCCCGAGCCCGGCGCGCTCGGAGTGGGCTTTGATTTTCTCCAGAACCTCTATGGCTAAGGCCAGCGCGCGGCGCCCCTCGGCCCCACCGGCCTCGGGCGCAGTTCGTGATTGAACGGCACAGATGAAAGACTCGATTTCGGCCAGCAGAGGTTCGCGTTTTTCGACCCCAAGGTTTTCCGCCGCGATTTCGGGCAAGGCCCCTGGGGTCTTCGACGGGATCAGTTTGAGCGCCACCACCTGCTGCTCGGCGTAATCGAGCGAGTAATATTCGTTCGGTTGAAAGACGCGCAGCTTGCGCAGCCGTTCGCCGGCGACGCGGCTGGCGGTGATGTTGGCGACGCAGCCGTCGGCGAATTCGAGCCGGGCGTTGGCCAGGTCGATCTTCGGCGTCAGTATCGGGACGCCGACCGCCTCGATTTTGACGACGTCGCTCCGGACCAGGCTGGCGATGATGTCCAGCTCGTGAACCATCAAATCCATCACCACGTCGACGTCGAGCGATCGCGGCGTAAAGACGCCCATCCGGTGAGCCTCGAAAAACCTCGGGCGTTCGATGCGCCGCCGCAACGCCACGAACGCCGGGTTGAAACGTTCGATGTGGCCGGTCTGCAAAACCAGATTCTTCGATTCGGCTACCCTGATCATCTCGTCCGCTTCGTCAAGCGAACGGGCAATCGGCTTTTCGACCAGGACGTGGACGCCCGCTTCCAGGAAGGCGCGGGAGATTTCGAAATGACTGACGGTCGGAGTCGCCACGCTGACCGCCTCGACCTGGTCTAGCAACTCGCGATAGTCGCGTACGAAGCGCGTCGCCCGCGCGTGGGCGATCTCGCGGCCACGGGTTTCATTGACGTCACAGACGGCGACGAGTTCGACCTGTTCGAGAGAGGCGTGGACGCGAGCATGAGCCTGCCCTAGGCTCCCGACGCCGATGACTGCGGTTTTAATTTTGTCGGCCATAAGTTTTATCAAGGCGATTTCAAGTTTTGAGTTTGAATGTTACTCTGAAGGCCGCAATTTAAACTTGAATTATCGAATTTGAAATATCAATTGTGCAAACCGACCGTCTTCCTTTAATCAGAGAAAGAGACAATCCCGAACATTTCTATTTGATGGCGCTCCTCTTTTTGTGCGGGGCCGTCTTCTTTTACGGGCTCGGGCGATTGCCGTTCATCGGCCCCGACGAGCCGCGCTACGCCGAGGTCGCGCGCGAGATGTACATGACTGGAGACTGGATTACTCCGCGACTCGGCGGGATCAAATGGTTCGAGAAACCCGCGCTGACATACTGGCTCTTGGCCGCGGGCTACGCGCTGTTCGGCGAAAACGAATTCGG
>Ga0154003_1000538_pt1 | contig 11927 bp, 7 predicted proteins | sample TSFL087MetaG_FD_104679 | JGI IMG/M metagenome (GOLD analysis project Ga0154003, IMG submission 104679) | Attine ant fungus gardens microbial communities from Florida, USA - TSFL087 MetaG | ecosystem: Host-associated > Fungi > Mycelium > Unclassified | place: USA: Florida, Lake Talquin State...
AGTGACGGCGCGCTGTAACTCCTTTTCGGCCTCGTCGAGCTTCCGCAAGCTGATCAGCGACATGCCCAAGTACATATGCGCGGTCGGCGACGAGTCGTTTTTCTTCAACGCCCGCCGCAATTCCGTCTCAGCCTGGGAAAATTCCTTCTTGTTCAGCAGCGCAATGCCGTGGTTGAGGCGCGGGCCGAAGGCTTCCGGCGCGAGTTTCAACGCCGAACGGAGCGCCTCAAGAGCCTGCTCCAGTTGGCCTAGTTTCAGATACTGCGCCCCAAGCTCGTTATAGGCAGGGGCGAATTCCGCGTATAGGGAGATCGCGCCTTTTAACTCCTCGATGGCCGCCTTGCTGGCGCCCGTCCGCGCCAGCTCGCGCGCCTTGTCGTAGCGTTCGAGGGCCGGTTTCGGCACGCTCGCAAGCAGCGCGTCAACCGTCCTGGCGCCGAGCGTGTTATTTGGTTTCAACCGCAGATAAACCGGGATTGTCACGACGCGAGGGCTTGCGCCCAGTTCCCGGTCAATACTGATCGTCTCTTTAAAGGCCTCGAAAGCTTCGCCGGCCTCAACCGTCAAATGATACTGGCCCGGCTCCAAATTTCTAAAAATGAACGCCCCATTCGGGTCGGCGACAACAGAAAGCCCGGAGGAATTAGCGCTATCGATTTTAACTTTGATCATCGCGTTCTCCTGAGATCCCACCGGCAAATAAATATACCCCTGGATCGTATGCAGTCCGCCTGTGCCAACCACATCGTACCTGCCGCCGCTCTGCGCGAAGGCCGAGATAGGCGGGATCAAGAGTAAGACAAGAAGCGCTTTCAGGAAGTCCATGCGTTGAGGGGAACCAGTGATTGGGCCAGTAAGGCCGGTAAGGAAAGACATCGCTGCGCCTCCTTAAATTATGAAATTACGATGACCGGAATGAGAAGGGACAGACAGATTAAGAGGGAGATAGATAAGAGGGAGAAGCCCTATCTTAGGGGCTTCTCCCTGATAAAGAACAATACCCGCCCGAATAAATCAGGCGGGTCTGGATTGTGTATTTAGAACTTGAACTTCACGCCCAGTCGGATGGCCGCCGGGTACTGGAAGTTTACGCCCGTGCCGAAGAACGGATTGGGGACATCATCTACACCCTCCACGCCGCTGCTGTTGAGCTTCGAGAAGTCCTGGGCGACTGCGCGCTGCGTATTGGTCACGTTGAACCAATCGAACTGGAAGCGCAATTCCCTGCCCTCGGTGAACGGGAGCGAGTAATAGGCCCCGAGATCGAGGTTATAGGTCCTCGGCGTGCGGTTGCTGCCGGTGCGCGGGTTGATCGCCGTGCCGCGCGGCACGGCGAAACCTTCGTCGTCGCCGTAGACCACGTGCGGGACCAACGCGTTGAACGGAAGGCCCGAACTGGCTCGGAACGAAGCGCTGGTCGTGAGCTTGAACGGCCAGCGGTAGGTGCCGTCAAACTTGAACTGGTGCGGACGATCGTTCGGCAACCGCCCGTAGGTATTCTTCAACAGGCTGACCAGGTCGAACAGCGAGGTGATGTTCGGGTCCGGCTGGCCGTTGTCGTTGCGGAACAGCCCTTCGTAGTTGCCGATCAGGCTCGAGTAGACGTAAGAGGAGATGAACTGCCAATTGTTGCTGAACCGCTTCGTCGCCGTGAATTCGAGCGCGCGGTAGTAGCGCCGAGCGCGGCCGAAGCAGCCGATAGTCGGGTTGCTGCAAGCAGCGTCTTCCGTGGAGCCTGCGTACCTGCGGCCCGGATTGAAGATGAAATAGGTGTCGCCGTCGTCGAAGGAACCATCCTCGATGACGTCTCCCTGCCAGCGGTAGATGCCGCGGGCCCCAACCGTCAGGTTGCGCGCGATTTCGTACTCGAAGCCGGCCGTCGTCTCATGCACGGACTGCGGACGCAGCCCCGGGTCAATCGGCGTCGGCGACGCGCCGAGGTTGACTGCTCCTATGACTGCCTGTCGGCTCGCCGGCATGGCGGGGTCAATGCCTGAGATTTCCCTGATGCCAGCCACGATATTCGACCCGTTTGGAGCATTTACCTGATCCACGTTGAAGTTCTTGTCGGTCTGGCTGTTTTCGCTGCCTGCGCGCACGTTCAGATCAAGCGGGATCGGAGCCTCAAGGTACTTGGCGTAATTGCCGAAGACCTTGCCACGACCATTGCCGGTGAAGTCAAAGATCGCGCCGATGCGCGGCTGCATGTTGCGGAAGGTCTGGTTGAACTTGAGGTACCCCGCGCCTTCGTTCCCGTATGCTTGTTGATAGTCGAAGCGCATGCCGCCGTTAAGTTGGAGGTTGCGCGTCAACTTAAACTCCTCCTGCAGATAGAAACTCTCGACATTCGTGTGTGTATCCGCAATGTTCTTGAAGTCGCGGACACGCACGCTCGCGAGCATCAGGAAGGGATTGGTACGGGCCTCATCCGCCGTGATCGGAGCTTGAATTGCGCCGGCAAAACCGGCCTGCGTGGCGATCAATGCGGCGCGCGCAGCGGAGGCGGCGTCCGGGCAAACGATTTGATTGTTCCTGGTGGTGCAGACGCTGAAGTTATTGGTTACACGGGCGCCCGTTATCTGGTTGTTGCCGGCGCCACCTCTGAAAAACAGATTATCCGGGTTGCCGAATGTCTGGGCGGAGCCACTCGAAATCCTGTTGATGTTATAGATGTTGCGGCTGTATTCGAAGCCGTACTTGAGCGTGTTGCGCCCAAAGTTGTTCTGCATCCTGGCCGAGAACTCATAGCGGTTGCGGTCCTGATTATCGATCAGGCCGAATCCCTGGCGAATATAGTTGCGCTGCAACGTGCCGCCGGGGGAGTTAACGTAACTGATGAGTCCAAGATTTAGATCATCCAAGGTACCATCATCATTCGGATTCGGCGGATCCGGGTTCCCATCGCCATCAGCATCCTCAAGGAGATTGCCATTACTATCCTTAGCGGCATTATCAGCATCCGTATCGATAAAGGGAGTAGAAGTCCTGGTGACCGGAGCGACCGTACCATTCGCTCGCAAAACCGCAAAGCTGTCGGTCACCTGCGCTACATTCGCCACGCTCGGATTGGGAAGATAGTTATTGCGCTGGAGATGTACCCCGAATGCGAACTCTCCGATAAAGTTCGGCGAAAAGGTCGAGTTCATGCGCACCGCGTAGTTGTGGCCGCCAGTCTCTTGCCTGCCCAGGAAGCTGTTCGGGTCGTCCCCAAAGCCGTTACTGGCAATTCTGTCCATCGGAAAGCCGGTTTGCAGGAAGCCGTTCTGTCTGTTGAAATCGCCGAAGGTTGAGAAGGTCATGATGTGCTTCTGGCTGACCCCGTATGTGACCTTGCCGGCGTAAAACGACGTGTTGACCGTATTGCTCACATCCTGTCGGAGAGTCTGCGTCAGGAGGTGATTCTCGCGGTGCTGCGGGTTGAAGGCGCCAAAGAACCAGAGCTTATCTTTCTTGATAGGCCCGCCAAGATCGAATCCCGCGTCGAGTTCCGAAAACCCGTTCGGCGCCGCGCCCGTGAAGGAGAAGTTCTTAGTCTCTCTGACAAACTTCTGCGGGTTGCCGTAGAAAAAGCCGTCGCCGTGAAACTCGTTGCCGCCGCTCTTGGTGATGACGTTGAAGATGCCGCCGGTCGACTTGCCATACTCAGCCCCGTAAGAGCCGGTCTTGACCTCGACCTCTTGAATGAACTCGAAGGGGAGGTTGGCGCCGGAGCCGCCGAAGGCCGGGTCGCTGGTGGTGACGCCGTCGAGGATGTAATTATTCTCCGGGCCTGAGGCGCCGCCGACCGATGGGTCGCGGTCGCGCCCCGAAGGGTCGCGCAGGCCAGAACGCGTGACGGTCGGCGCGATCGTGTAGAGCGATTGCACTGTGCGTTGCGTCGGGAAGTTGGAGAACTGCTCGCTGGTGACGTTCGTCCCCGTCGTATTGTTGCTCAAGTCAACCTCGGCGGTGCCGGCTGTGACTTCGACGGTAGCGGAAGCCCCTTGTGGCCGCAACTTGACGTCGAGCGTGGACGTCTTCGAGAGGTTCACCTCGACCGAGGACTGTTCGAACTTGGAAAAGCCGCTCGAGGCTTCAACCGTAAGTGTGTATTTCCCGGGAGGGAGATTCGCGAACCGGTAACGTCCCTGGCTGTCGCTGGTGGCGGTCTGGGCCCGAATCAGGCTCGGACTCGTCACCTTGACGGTCGCGCCTGGCACGACCGCGCCGGCGGTGTCAGTCACCAGGCCTTCAATCATTCCCGTCGTCGCTGTCTGGCTGAAGCCCCCTGTTGCGAGGAGCAATAGTATTACGAAAGTGGCGAGCAGAGTACTCGCCCCAGTCCTGAATACACTTCGTCGTTCCATATATTAACTCTCCAGATTTCAAATTGATTGAAGAGTCACTCGGCGCCTAGCCAAGCGACTCAGGTATGTGTACTTCACTGAATCGCCGCGTCGAGCAGCTCATCTGTTGAATGGATTTGTCAATGAAAGCCAAAATAAACCTAAGCCTGCAATAAAGGGGGGAGCGCAAACTCGAGTCAATTAATGTAACGTTGAGTTTATAGTACGTTTGACACTTTTCTATTTCTTCCAAACCAAGCCAACGTTTTTTATACGCAAATATTATTCCAGCCCGACTGATCGGATCGCCGTCGCGGTTAATTGCGGCAATCAGATAGCTTAATTCGATTCGACCATCGTTGATTCAGAGTCCGTAGCTTCAAAATCCAAGAAATAGAATGCAGATTCTCGGATTTATTCTTTGTAGCGCCAGCGATCCGGCGTATTCCATCCCTGACGATTCCGGCCGAAACCATGGCCTCGATTCCACAAGGACAATTCGAGGTCTCAGTGTGTTAAATCTTCGGGTCGTATGTCCGAGAATATGAATCACTTTCCAGATTTTCGTAAACGTATGGCCATGCCTTTTGCGTCTCCCGACTCGAACATCCAGGCTCATCACAATCTTTCTTTTTCGAAAATTTATCTCGGCCAAGATTTGCCAAGAAGTATAGCGCTTTGGCCCTCTTTTATCGTAGACTTAGCGGGCGCGATTCGACGCGCCGCAAGTCGCGGGAGAACATGGTCGGCGACTCCTCCCCCGTTTTGATCCATCCCTCGATTTCGTGCATAATTTCCGACTCCGTACGCTTGAGGCGTTCCTCTCTCAATCCCAATACTGAGGTTTTACGCAAAATGAGATTCCTACACAGATCATTCTTTTCGTTGGCGCTTGTTCTGATGTTGTTCGTGCTGGGGCGCGCGCAGGCCGCCTATTTTACGGTGCAACTCAAAGCCTCGCCGAACAGAGCGGAAGCCGAAGAGGAGGTCAGGCAACTCAAGGCCAAGAACATCTCCGCATACATAGTCAAGAGCGATGTCCCCGGCAAAGGCGTATTTTATCGCGTCCGCGCCGGAGTCTTCCCGAATCGAAATGCCGCGAATAATTTCGGCCTCAAGCTGCAACAGAGCGGCGCGGTCGCGGAATTTTTCGTCACGGCTTACGAAAAGTCGGAGGACGAGGTCGCGTCACGCCCCGCGCCGACCAACCCGCCTCCGGCGAGGGCTACTCAGCCCGCCACCAACAGCGCTTCTGGCGAAAATCCAGCCCCCGTGCGGCCTGCCACGCCGAAACGGCCCGACACCGCGACGCTCAACAACCCTCCTGGCGACGCCGTGAACACAGATACGGCCGCGAACAGATCCGCAACCGAGGAGAAGCCCAATTCAGCGGCGAACTCTGCGCCTTCAGCGGCGAACTCTGCGGCGAATACGCCAACCAGGCCAGCGCCCGCTCCGGCGAGAGATCCGGGGTTGAGCGCCTCCGTGGGTGAGGCCCCGGCCGCTACGCCGATCGGCTTCGTGCGGTTTCGGGATCCGAAAATCGGCTATTCGTTCGACTATCCCGATTATTGGACCGGGCAGCCGCTGAGTGACAAGGAGGCCAGCGAACAGCGCATGAACGCTGGGGCGATGTTCTCGTCACAGAAAGATTCCGCCTTCATCAGCGCCATCTGGAACGAACTCGATAAGGCCAACAACCTCTCGAACGAAAACGATCTGATTGTCGACGTGATATTGAGGAGCATGTCGTCGAGCGATGGCATCTCCAAATTGGAAGAGACCGCGCGCCGCGTAGAGAATCGCGACGGATTGATCAAGACGTATCTGGATTTGAAGGCCGTTTTTCAAACCCCGGAACAGACCACCCCGCTGGATTTTCTTGGCAAGGCCGTGATCGTCCGCGCCAGCCGCGGCATCCTGCTCGTCGCCACTTTCTACTCGAAAGACTCGGCCCCCAATATCATCGGCGCCGCCGATAAGATCATCGCCAGCGCCCGCCCGCCTGAATAAATAAGGACAGGGAGAAGAAAAGAGAAGGAAACAAGGAGAAGAGGATGAACAGCGGTAGAGACAACCGCCGCTGTTCATCTTTGCGAATACGTCTGTAAGTATGACGCGCCCGGCAGGGCTCGAACCTGCGACCTACGGCTTCGAAGGCCGGCGCTCTATCCAACTGAGCTACGGGCGCATATTTTCAATTCCACCTGACTGACGGCGGGGAGTCTTTTATCATAGCCATCGCTCAAACGGCAACCGGGCACGATCACGGACAATCTATTTTCGATCCTCGATCTTCAATCTTCGATCTTCAATCTTCGATCCTCGACGATTATTCACTGAGCATCGTCAATCGCCGCCTGTCGTATTCCGACTCGCGCGAAAAGATGCGTTTGAACAATCCCTGTCTGCGCGGCTCAAGCGACCGTTTGATTTTGTCGATCACCCGGCGCGCGGCCTCTTCGCCGGCGGCGATCATTTCAGCGGCCTTCGAGAGGTCGTCAGGACGGACTTCGTCTATTTGCGGGCGGATGACGATGTCGGCGTCGGCGTAAAGGTATTGAACCGTAGTGCGCCCCATCACCGAGAGCGCCTGCGACATGACGCTAAAGAGATGAGTGGGCGGCGGGATCGGCAGGTGCTGCGAATTGACGTCTACGGCGATCACGAGATCCGCGCCCATCAACCGCGCGACCGAAGCCGGGATGTGGCCTACAAGGCCTCCGTCGACCATCATCCTCCCGTTGACCATCACCGGCGTGTAAAAGATCGGCATGGCGCAACTGGCCCGGATCGCCAGCGGCAGGCTGCCTTCCGTGAAGATCACCATCTTGCCGGTTTGAATGTCGGTGGCGACCGCGCCGAATGGGAACCGGGTCTTCTCGAATTCGGTCACCGGGAAATGTTTGCGGATGTAATCCTCCGTGCGCTCGCTGTTGTAAAAGCCCAGCTTCGAGATCGTCACGCGGCCGAGGTCGTTCCAGCTTATCGTCAGCGCCATCTGCTCGATCTGGTCGGGCGACAGCCCCGCGGCGTAAGCGCCGCCGATCAGCGAGCCGACGCTGGTGCCGGCGATCAGGTCAATCGGGACGCCATTCCTCTCCAATTCTCGCAAGACGCCAACGTGCGCGCAGCCGCGAGCCATCCCGCCGCCGAGCGCGAGGCCGACCAGAGGGCGTTTCTTATTGTTTATCGTCATAGGTTTCCCTCGTCTTGAATTTTTCTTCAACGCGGTGGTGGCGTTGCAGGGCGCATTTTATAGCATTCTCCATCTCGCCGTCTCCCGTCTTGACCGTCCCGATTCAGTAGGTGATACTGGTGGGGTGTTTTTAAACGGCGATGCTATTCCCCACTCGAACCGAACGACGTGCGGTAAACGCAAAATTCAAGGAGGCGGGCGTGCATAACATTCCTCGTTATTGCTCACTGGACGGCTTCACGGAGCTGAGTCGGTCGATGGACGGTGTCGCGCTGCGAGCGCTCGCCCCATTCGACATGATCTGCGCCCGCACGCTCAATAATGACTATTTCATCTTCATCATCGAACCCGAAACCGGCAAAGTCCTGGTGCAGGGCGGGCGCTATTTCTCCGAACCGATTGAAGCGACCGTCAGCGGCTCGACTTTCGGCGGTTGCATGCTGAAGATAGGCTTCCTCGGCGTCGGATTGCGCATGGAAATCTGCGCGGGGGGGCAGCGCATCGTCACCTCACCGGTCAAATCCCTCCGCATCGAACATTCCGAGAGTTAGCCACAGAGCCACGGAGTCACAGAGGAAGTAATAGAGATGAGGAAGTAACGGAGATAAAGAGAAACCCAACGCTGCTTTTTCTCTCTATCTCGCTTTCCCTCTATCTCCCCGTATCTGTGTCTCCGTGGCTCTGTGGCTAAGAACCCACAACAAAACCATGGCCGCTGCGGCGCCTGAGGTATCGATCAGACTGTCGTAGACCGAACCTGTGCGGCGCCGCGTGAATGTCTGATGGTATTCATCGAGCAACGCGTAGAGGAAGACGACCAGTAAGGAAGAGAGCGCCCACCAGCGCCGCCAGCGCGCTTGGGCCCCCGACCGGAAAGCGCGGAAGAGCAGCAGCGCAAGAATGGCGTACTCAGTAAAATGTCCGGCCTTGCGGACGTAAAAATGGAGCGAGTCGAACATCTCCGGCGTGACGCCGGGATAGATGAAGCTGACGACCTTCCATAGCAGCGAACCGGTGTTGTCCCCCGAAAACACGTCGGTCGAAAACCAGAAGATCATCGACATCCAGATTATCGGCGGCGCCCAGTACTTCAAGAGGCCGCCTGCGGCCGATTGTGGCCTCATTTCTTTAACGCTTTCGATCATTCCCTTTGCTCATGAAATCGTTTCCCTGGCCCACAGCGCCGCGCCAATCAACCCGGCGTTGTTGCCCAACTGCGCCTGGACGACCTCGACCTGTAGCGAATCGACCAGAAAGACGCGGGCGCGCATCGAGCGGCGGATCGGGTCAAGGATCAATTCGCCGGCTGCCGCCACGCCGCCGCCGATCACGATCCGCCGCGGAGTCACGGCCGTGATCACATTGGCGATGCCGGCGCCGATGACCTTGCCGGCGAATTCATAAATCTCGCGCGCGGCCTCGTCGCCGCGCCTGGCCGCCTCGCAGACCAATTCGGGCGTGATGCGATTGAGGTCGTTCTCGCACATCTCGGCGATGATCGTGTTGCGCCCCTGCACGACGGCTTTCATACCCATCGCGGCGATCGCCGGGCCTGAGGCGTAAGCCTCGATACAGCCGAAACTGCCGCAGCCGCACCTCGGCCCGTTCAGGTCAACGCTGACGTGGCCCAGTTCTCCCGCCGAGCCATTGATTCCGAGGTGCAGTTTGCCGTTGATGACCAGCCCGCCGCCTATCCCCGTGCCTAGCGTGTAACATGCGGTGTCGACGCCGCGACCCGCGCCGAACTTCCATTCGCCGAGCGTCATTGAGCGCGCGTCGTTGAGTATCGCGACGGGCAGTTCGGTCAATCGCGTCAATTGGTCGCGCACCATCACGTTGCGCCAGTTGCCCGGCAGGTTGGGCAGAAAAATCGTCATCCCACGGTCGAGGTCGAGCGCGCCGGGAATGCCGATGCCGACGCCGCCGACGTCGGCCTTAGACAGTTTGCTTGCGGTGATGATCTCTTCGGCCAACATGGCCATCTGCGCGACCACCGCGTCGTGTCCCTCGCGCGCGCGTGTGGGCGTCGAACGCGTCGCCGCAATCTCGCCCGTTTCGGCGTTCACCAGCGCGGCTTTGATATTTGTCCCGCCCAGATCGATTCCGATGAAGTGTTTTTTGTCAGGCATATCTTCCTATAAATGCTTTCGTGTCTGATGTAATCGCAGCTTTGCTTTTACCCAATCGCCGCCCGGATGGCAAGATTTTTAAGCTTCGCGCGCTCGCCTAAATCGGTCGACCTCTTGTAAAATCTGCGTCATCTTACAGTACCGCGCGTAGGGGCGGCGCTGAACCAACCTTGCGCGGTCTGATTTAAGGAAGGTCACAACTCAAAGCGAGACACAACATGAATCTGACACTTCGCCTGCAACTATCATTGATGATGTTCGCCCAGTTCTTCATCTGGGGCGCGTGGTACGTGACGGGGCCGAATTACCTGGGCACAATCGGCTTCACCGCCACGGACTTCGGCTGGACTTACGCGGTCGGGCCGATCGCCGGAATGATTTCGCCCTTTTTCGTCGGAATGATCGCCGATCGATTCTTTCCGGCGCAGCGCGTGTTCGGCGTAATGCACATTCTGGGCGCGGCCATAATGCTTTTCGCCACGACGTTGATGAAGGCGCAGAATCCATCGCCCGACGCGATCAACATTGTCTTCTTCGGTTACCAGCTCACCTACTTTCCCACGCTGGCGCTGGCCAATACGCTGGCGATGAAAAACATAGCGAACCCCGAAAAGGATTTTCCCGGCATCCGCGTGCTGGGCACCATCGGCTGGATCGCGGCGGGGTTGGCGCTGACCTGGCTCGGATGGGAGAAGGGCGTCGAGATGTTCTACCTGACGGCGGGCGCGTCGCTCTTACTCGGCATCTACAGTTTCATGCTGCCGCACACGCCGCCGGTCAAGGAGGGCAAGGTTACGGCGCGGCAGATACTGGGCCTGGACGCTTTCGTACTCTTCAAGGACCGCAACTATCTGGTCTTTATGGCTTCGTCGTTGCTGATCTGCATACCGCTGGCGTTCTACTACCAGATAACCAGCCGCGTAGTTGAGATGACCGGTCTGCCGATCGGCCAGACGATGTCATACGGCCAGATGTCGGAGATTTTCTTCATGCTAGTGATGCCGTTCTTCTTCGCGCGGCTGGGCGTGAAATGGATGCTGGCCGCGGGAATGCTCGCGTGGGTTACGCGTTACGCGCTCTTCTCGCTGGGCGCGCCCGACGAAATCCGCTGGATGATCATCGGCGGCATCGTGTTGCACGGCGTCTGCTACGATTTCTTCTTCGTAACCGGGCAGATTTACACCGACCAGGCCGCGCCCCGACAGATTCGCGCGCAGGCGCAGGGCATGCTCGTACTCTTCACGCTAGGCTTGGGAATGGCCATCGGCGCGCAGGTGGCGGGGCAGATCGAGGCGCAGCATACTCCCAAAGCTTCCGTGTGGATCGCCCAGGTATTCCCCGACAAGGCTGAAAGCGTCCGGGCGATCGAAACGCGCCTGGAGAGCAGCCCCGCTGAGGAAAAAGGAAAGATTCAGGAAGAATTGTCTCAAGCCATAAAAACCATTCGCGACGGCGCAAATGAACAGCAACAAGCCGACCTGCGAAAGGCGGAATTGAAATCCATCGATTGGAAACCCATATGGGCAAAGCCAGCTATCTTCGCGGCGGCGATTCTGGCCCTGTTCGTCCTGCTCTTCAAAAACAAGACGGCGGCGGTTTCGGATAAACAAGCCGCGGCCTACGCCGACTAGAAGAGGGAGGGTGAAGGGGTGAGAGGGTGAAGGGGTGAGAGGGTGAGGGGGTGAGCGGGCGAGCAGGTGAAGAACTCACGGCTTTCTATCCCCTTCACCCCTTCACCCCTTCGCCCCTTCGCCCCATCTCTGCGCTCCCTCAGGACAAACCGCGGATCGAGATCAGCATATTTTTCAAACTGCTCGTCGCGTCGATCACCGCCGTGGGTTCGTAGCCGCAATGGACCATGCAATCGCGGCAGCGAGGGTTGCCGCTCTTGTGGCCGTATTTCTCCCACTCGGTGGTATCGATAAGTTCCTTGAACGATTTCGCATAGCCGTCGTTGAGCAGGTAGCAGGGCTTCTGCCAGCCGAAGACGTTGTAATTCGGGTTGCCCCACGGCGTGCATTCGTAATCGACCTCGCCCATCAGGAATTTCAGGAAGAAGACTGACTGGTTGAATTGCCACCGCTTGCCACGCGGCGTCCGCAGCGGTCCGAGAATCTCTTTGAAGAGCTTTTTGGTCTGTTCGCGTTTGAGGAAGTGATCCTGATCGGGCGCCCAGGCGTAACTGTAACCGGGCGAGATCGTCATCCCGTCCACGCCCAGATCCATCACCGTGTCGAACATGTGGTGAAACTCTTTCGGGTTCTCGCCCTCGAA
>Ga0154003_1000539_pt1 | contig 11917 bp, 6 predicted proteins | sample TSFL087MetaG_FD_104679 | JGI IMG/M metagenome (GOLD analysis project Ga0154003, IMG submission 104679) | Attine ant fungus gardens microbial communities from Florida, USA - TSFL087 MetaG | ecosystem: Host-associated > Fungi > Mycelium > Unclassified | place: USA: Florida, Lake Talquin State...
CAAGGCTCGATCAGCCACGAAGACGGCAGACCGGCGGCAAATCAAAGTTTCGTGATCATCACGCCGAAAGGCGAGTTTCTCCAAAGGGAGGATGGCAGGGGCGAAGCCGTCGCCGCGCGCACGGACGCCAATGGCAATTTCAGTTTTGCTGACAAACCCGCCGGCGTCTATTCGCTCGAACTGCAAGCCCCGGCGCTCGCGCGCCTGAGGGAACAAGGCGACGATACGATCAAGGGCCCCGCGGTGTGCAAGCTGCTGCAAACCGCCAGCGACCGGCTGGACGTGGTGATCGTGGATGCGCCTCTTCTGCGCGAAATCCGGTTGCAAGTGGCGGCTCATCTAATGACGCCGCTCAACTCTAACGGAACCATCCGAACCTGTACTTCTGTAACCGGAGCGGCCGTCCCGCAAAACACCACACGTACAGATGATGAAATCAGGGCGTTTTTTGAGGGCGCAAACAGGATCTGGCGTCAGGCCAGGATCCGTTTTGAACTGGTGGATATTGTCCGGGAGGCTTACGTCCATCCAATTGGCGATCCCGCGATCCGTGGCAGTTGTGAGGTCGATGACAATGAATTCAGCTTTATTTTGAGTCGTTGCGCATACCCGGATGTTGTGAATGTCTTCTTCTTCGGAGACTTTGCCGGAGTAACAGAAGCGGGAAAAGGCGTCTCGGCGGAGAACGGCGCGCCGGCAGGCATACCGGGCGGCTGCGCCGTGGCGGACCGCTTTCAGTTCACGATATTGGGGACGCCGAATGATCAGCTTTTGAACAGCCAGCAAAGTATTCAAGTACTAGCGCACGAACTGGGGCATTTCTTGAATCTGGACCATACAGATACAAGCTCTGCAAACGAAGATCGTTTAATGTTCCCAAATACCTCCTTGGCAGGAAGTAACACAAGACTTTTGCCTGCGGAGGTAAACAATGCGCGTTCATCCAGGGGCGCCACGGATGATTGCGTACCTCTTTCGCTGCGCGTGACCGGGGCGACCAAAATTGGCGGCGGCCTGAGCCACGAGTTTATTGTGATCCAAAACCCGGCGGGCGTTGTGACCGTGGAGGCGGAGATCCCCGATAGGCTCGTGGCGCCTGGAGTGGGCGCGCTCACGATGACCGGCGGGGCCGCGGGCGCGAACGATCGCCAGCGCGTCGTGAGCGCGGCGACGACCGGAGTGACGGACGTCATCGCAACTTACACTCCAGCGAGTGGCGGCGCCGCCGTAACCGCGCGCGTGATCATTCACGTAAGCGCCTTCACGCTGCGCGTCAACGGGGCGATACCCACCGCTCCTGGCAGCTCCACCTTCGTACAGAGATTCGCCCTTAACCAGACTGTCACAGTCTCAGCGGTTATTGATCCATCTCCGTTCTGTATCCCGTCGGATTTAGTATCGTGGAGGGACGGCGCCCCCACGCCAGACCCATTGCGCCGAACGGTCTCAAGAGCCGCCATCGCGCGAACGACCATCACCGCGACGCTGGCAGGTGTGACGCGGTCAGTGACGATCGTCATCTTCGATGTGGCGCTGACAACGAACGCTCCGCCTTTCGACGTTGCCGTGAACCTCGCGCAAATCGAGGGAGTGTTGAACGAGGATCTAACCGATTTTGACTTAGGCGATCTGTTCAATACTCAGCGCGACTCCCTGTTCCGCGCGCGCGCCGATATTCCGGCTGTGACCGGCGATACCGTTCGAGCGACCATCATTAGCGCCGCGCCGAATGGCGGCGAGATCGAACGCGTAAGTATTGACTTAAGACGAACAGGCGCCGACCGTTTCGTATCACTGCCTTTGCTTGTCATTCCAGCCGTCTTCCGCATTCCCTCGGAACTCAGGCTGAGAGAGCCAAGGGATCTGGAGGTGATCCGCGCAAGCGCCGGAGGCAGGATTCGACTGGAATTGCAACCTTCCTTCAGTGGCTTGGATGTGATTGAAGTCATAGCGCGAGGTCGGGTAATCCACATTTTTGCCCAGGCTTTCAGTGGATCTGGCGTGACGGTTACAGACATTCGGCGGCACATCCAGCGCGCTAATCGCGTCTGGGCGCAAGCCGGTGTTGAGGTTAAAGAGCGGTCAGCGCAAGACTCGATCAACGCCCCAGCCGGATTACTCGATCTGGATCACAACGTGCCTTTTAACCGCATTCTGACCGCCGAAGAGAGGAGATTGGTTGGACTCGACCCTCAGGGCCCCGCACGGAGCGCGGTAGCCACCGATATGAACGTCTACTATGTCGACGAGATCAATGGCCCCGCGGCAGGTGTGACTTATAACAGGGGAGGTTTTCCGGCCATCACTGATCCCGATCACTCCGCGATTGCAATAGAGATTCCCGACAGTGACACTGCCGACGCGGTAGACACCATTTTGGCTCACGAGATAGGTCATCAACTGCTGATTAACTGGGGCGGCAATGAGCATCAAACCCTGACGGCTCCACCTGCTGATTGGCCGAATACCAATGTCATGCATCCACAGGTTTCGGATGGTACTGATGTGGATCAAACTCAGGTTGAAAATATTCTCCGGGGCGTCAGGGTCGGCATCAACCCTTTCATTCTTTTCGAACCCTGAGGCGAGAGGGAGCTATGACGGATGAAATGATGTCTAAAGTCAGACGCCTTCTTCACCCAACCGACGATGAGCTCGGATGGTATCAAGAAGTTATGGCCCTGGATGCGGCGGAGGCTATTCCGCTCTTAATCGCTGTTTTGAATGACGAGCAAGAGAAACTCTATCCGCGACGGATGGCGGCCACGATCCTGGGGTTACTGCGTGACGAGCGGGCGATCGCCGCGCTGGCTCAGACATTGAGCGCTTCCGACGCCAGTCTGCGCGCGAGCGCGGCTGAGGCGTTGGGGCGGTTCGAAGCGCCGGAAGATTCCCTGGTTCAGCGACTGATTCAGGGATTGCAGGACGACGACTATTTCGTCCGTGAAACCTGCGCGAAAACTCTGGGGAGATTGAAGCGTCCGGACGCGCTGCCTGCATTGACGCGGATGAGTATCGCTGACAGCGTCTCAACTAATCGAGAAGTCGCCCAACAGGCCATCGAAGCCATTCGGAGGGCAGGTTAGGCCGATGCTCAATCCCGCATACAAACTGACTATCGGCGACAAGGTCGTTGACACAACCGACGAGCCGCGAGCCAGCGCCGTCGTTGACCTGACCGTCTCGCTCGATCTCGATACGCCCGCCGACAGCTTCAGGCTCGTGTTCGGAAACGTCGGCAGCTTCAGGCCCGCGCGCGATGATGAAACCGCGATTGAATTGGGCTATGCCGACAACGGCGGTTTGACTCCGGTGATAACCGGCAAGGTCGGAACGGTCGAGTCGAATCTGACGACGACGCGCGTCATCGGTTACACGGCGGCGGACGCGCTGCTGCGAAGCTTCGTCGAGCAGACCTACGAGAACAGGACGGCCGGCGAGATCGTCAGCGATCTCGCCGACAAGGCCGGCGTGGAGGTGGCGACCGCCGAGGATGGCATCGACTTTCCCGCCTACGTCATCGATGGCCGGCGCAGCGCTCACGCGCATATGCGGGATTTGGCCGAGTTGTGCGGCTTCGATCTTTACATCAACGCGGATGGCGGGCTGGTCTTTGAGAAGTTTATCAACGGGAAGCGCGCGCACGTCTTCGAGTTCGCCAAACACATCATCGAATTGGATGCGCTGCGGACGCCGCCGAAGGCGGGACGCGTCGAAGCGTGGGGCGAAAGCCCAACCGGAAGCGAGGGCGACGACGCGTGGGCCTGGCTGACGCGCGATTTCAGCGGCTCGCGCGGGATAGCCGGTTCGGGCGATCTGTTTCTGATCGAGCGCCCGGCGCTGCGGACGCGAGACGCGGCGCGCACGGCGGCCGGCGCCGCGCTGACGACAATTCAACGTCGAGCGTTGCGCGGGCAGGTCGTCACCACCGGGCGACCGGAGATCAAGCTTGGCGACGCCATCCGGCTGAGCCAGATGCCCGATGTGAGCTTGAATGGCAATTACCAGGCGCGGAGCGTGACGCACCGCATCACCAAACTCGGCGGATTTACGACCGCCGTCGGCTTCCGCGCCATAACAACGAGCGTCTGAACAATGAGCGACATTGTCGGCACAATTCGAGAGATCGTCCGGCAGGAACTGCGCGCCGTGCGCGTGGCCGACCTGGGCCTGGTCGAAGAGGTCTTCCCGCACGGCGCGGAGAGCGATCAGGAGAACTATGCCTGCGACGTGCGATTGAAGAACAGCGGGTTGCTGCTCAAGCGCGTTCCGGTGATGACGGGACACATCGGCATGGTGGCGATCCCGAACGTCGGCGACCTTGTGCTGCTGACCTTCGAAAAAGGCGATGTCAATCAGCCGATCATCATTGGCCGGCTTTACAACGAACAGGATCGCCCGCCGCTCAGCGCAACCGATGAGATCGTCTTCCGTCTTCCGCTGGCCGAGGCTGACGACAAGACCATCAAGGCCGCGATCCGCAATCACCAGGATCAATCGCCGCCGCGCGAATTGATCTTCGAGATGCCGCCGAAGATCACGGTGCGCGTGACCGACGGCACGGTGCGCGCCACCGCCGGCAAGACCGAGATGAAACTCGATCAACCCGACGGCTCCAGCGGCGGCACGGTCACGGTCTTCGCGGGCCGCACCAAAATCGTGATGAACCAGGACGGCGACATCACGGTCGAGGCCGCAGGCGCGATGACATTGAAGGCGTCGCGCGATCTGCGGATCGAAGGGATGAACGTCTCGATTAAAGGTCAGATGAAGACCGAGATCGAGGCGGGCACGCAAGCCACACTCAAAGGCAAGCTGAGCGCCGCCGTAGAGGGAGGCACGTCGGCTTCCGTGCAGGGAGCGTCGGTCAGCGTTAAGGGGCTTACCTCGTTTTCGCCGTAATGTAGGAGTGAAAATCGCTGTTCGTAGTCCCGCCTTTAGGCGGAAGCGTCGGATGCGGAGCCATTCCTTGACGCCAAACGATTCCGCCTAAAGGCGGGGCTACGAACCCATTTTCGGAGGAGAAGCGCATGCCCGGTCCACCAGTGACTATCGGATGTTCGGTGATGATCACGCCCGGCGCGTCAGGGCCGCCCGATATGGGCACGATCGTCGGCATCTTTCCGCCGGTGATCACCGCCGCCGGAATGCCGCTCGCGACCGCGGGCTCGATGTGCCTGATGACCAACTCGGTGTGGGGTTTCCCATATCCGCTAGTCATCGGCCCGCTGGCGAGCGGCGGCGTGAAGGTGGGGGGACGGGCGCTGGTGCGAATCGGCGATAACATTCCGACGCCGCCGGGAATTTTGACGGTGCTCGGTCCGCCGGCCGCGCCGTTCATTAACGACCAATGGGCGCCGTAGTTTTTCGCGAGAGAGAACGACTGACGATCAAAAACAAGGAGCGGATTGAATTGACCAAAGTACAGGGCGGCTCAGCGAGAGGGCTCGGCAAGGAGGTGTCAGGATGAGCGAGAGGGACGAAAAATTCGGCGTCGATCTGCATCTGCTGCGCAACCTGGATCGCATCAAGAGCAATCGCGATCCGGGCTCCGACCTCGCGACCAGGAAGCGGCCGGAGACCCAGCGTTCGGGCGCGCAACCAGTAGACCTGGACACTCTCGGCGGGGCGGACAATCTGGTACAGGCGTTGTTACTGCGTGTTCTGACGACGCAGGGCGAACTGGCCGCGCTGGGCCATCCCAATTACGGCTCGCGTTTACACGAGCTGATCGGCGAATTGAACACCGAGACGACGCGCAACCGCGCGAAACTCTTCACGCTGCAGGCGCTCGCCGATGAGCCGCGCGTGGCGAAAGTCATCTCGGTCAGCGTGACGACCGACAGAAAGAATCCGACGCGGATTGACATCAACGTGAAGCTGCTCGCGATTTCGAGCGACACGCCGCTCAATCTGGTCTTTCCCTTCTTTCTCGAAGGTGCGTGAAAGGGGCGTAGAACGTGAATGGCGAAACTGTAAATCTGATTGAGCGTCCGTATCAGGAGATCGTGGACGACATTCTGACCGCGATCGTCGGCGGGGTGGTCAATGAGCCGATCTTCTTCGACGTCAAGGAAGACCTCTATCCGCTGGCCGAGTCCGCGAGTGACGTGCGCGGCGTCACCGGGCAGATCGTCGCGCCGGACGCGAGCGGCGAGCCGAGGCTCATCCGCCACACGTTCCAGAAGTCGGTGGATTTCATCTTCAGCCCCGACGAGAACGCGATCATCTGGCAGGCGGGCGCTACGCATCCCGAAGACGAGACGATTTTCCACGTCGATTACTTTCGGCCCACCGGCGCAAGCCGCTCGCCATTGAGCGACATCAACGTCGGCAGCGTGACGCGCACGCTCGGCGAAGCGATCGGGCGCGAGATCGCCACCGTTTACCAGCAAATCAATCAGGCATATCTGGCCGGCTTCGTGGATACGGCGCACGGTCAGGCGCTCGACCTGGTCGTCTCGATCCTGGACGTCAAACGGATCCCGGAGGATTTCGCCGTCGGACTCGTGACCTTCTTCCGCGATCCGCAGGCGGGCGACGGCAACATCACGATCGCCGAAGGGACGCTGGTCGGCACGGAGGATGGAAAAGCCACTTTCGTCACGACGCAACTGCGCGCCCTCCAGCGCGGGCAAGCGCGAATTGATGTCCCGGTGCGCGCCACAGGGGCCGCCAAGGGGGAAGCTGGCGTTGTCGGATCGGGCGCAATCGCCACGCTAGCGCAACCGATCACCGGCGTCGCCAAGGTCACCAACTTCGAGCCGACTCTGCTAGGCGCCGAAGGCGAGACCGATGAACAACTGCGGGCGCGCGCGAAAGCCCGTCTGCGCGCTCTCGGCAAAGGCTCCATCGCCGCGCTCGCCAATGCGATCTTCGAGGGCCGCGCGAAATTGACCGAGGTCTTCGATCCCAACAGCCCTCCGGGCAAACGCGTGGACCCGGGCGTCGTCACGCTGCTCATCGAAGCCAGCCCCGAACGCTTCAAGAGCCTGCGCGCCGCCGTCGAACAGACGCGCGCCGCGGGAGTGCAGGCGACGCTCGTCGCCAAATTCGTCTTCTTCAAGCCGCGCCTGGTCGCCAGGCCGAAGCGCGATCTGACCGCGGCGGGCAAGCTCAAACTGATCGGCGAGATCATTGAAGCGCTGCGGGAATACTTCAACAGCCTGGCCGCCGGAGCGCCGGCGATGGGCGAAGGTATGCTGAAAGCGCTGGGCGACGTCAAAGATTTGGTCACGACCGGCGATCAGAAACCGAAGATCGTCGAGGCGACGGCGTGGAGATCGGAAGTCGGCCAACCGGGGGCGGAATCGCTGGTCGAGGCGCTGTTGAATACGATTGAAGTGACGGGAGCGGGTAATGCCGAAGCATTGCGCGAAGCGTTCACGAGCCTGCTCAGAGACGCCCCGCCGCTTGCGCCGACCAGCCGCCGCATTCCAGACCGTGGCCTGATCCAGAGCGCGGCGAAGGACCGCGAAGGGCAGCGAGCCACCGACACTGAGATCGAAACCGGCGCGTTCAAAGTCGTCACGCCGGGCAATGACTGGACAGTCGCGCTCGATATCGAGGCCGCCGACATCGCGCTGCTGCCGGCGAGTTAAATGTAAATCGTTATGCCGACAAAGACCGATCGAATTTTGAGTTATTTGCCGGGCGCGTTTCGCGCCCTGCCCAAGCCGACGGCGCTGCATAGCGTCGTGGACGCTTTCGGCGGGGAGTTGCTCCAGGCGGAAAACAGCCTCGCCGCCGTAATGCTGGCGCATTGGGTGGATCACGCCGACCGCGGCGCGGATTTGATTCACGACCTCGCCTGCTTCGCGGCGCTTTACGGCCTGCGGCCGCGCGGCTCGGCCCCGCGGCGCCAGGCGAAGGAAGGGGGAGAGAAATGCCTGCCGGCGGTGGCCGAAGAGAGCGTCGAGGAATTTCGCGAGCATCTCAAACGTTACGTCCGGACTTTCCTGGAAGGCACGGTGACGGCGCAGGGAATTTTGCGCGTGACGGCGGAAGCGCTTGGGCTGCGGATCGCCGACGATTACGCCGATCTTGATACGTGGTGGACGCGCGAAGACGACGCGCTCCTGACCGTCGCGCCGCGCGGCGATGATGCGGCGCGATTGTTGTTAGGCGTGGCGGAGGCCAATATTCACGGCCATCCGGCGCGGGCGGCGCGTATCGTCGGCGCCCGGGAATTGTTCGGCGAGATCGCGCTGGGCGAGAGCGTCCGGCTGCGCCTCAAGGTTGATGACGCCGATCCGGTCGAAATCGTGTTGCCCGCGCAAGCGACGTTGGACGCCATCATCAGCGCGATCAACGACGCGCTGGCCGAGGAAGTCCCTGCTCATGCTCAGGTGGCGGCGAGGGAGGGCGCCCGCCTCGCGCTTGCTTCGCCGGTCATAGGGCCGGGGAGCCGCCTGGAGGTTCAGGAGACGGTGAACGACGCGGCGCTGCCTTTGCTAGGACTGCCGCCACGCGTCTACCGTGGAGCCGAGGCGACGAAAGCTCAGGTCACTTCGCGCAAATTTGACGGAACGGTTGATCTGAGTGCGGCGCGTTACCTGCGCCTGCTCGTTGACGACGTTCATCTGGCGGAGATTGACTGCGCGGCCAACTCCGCCAACGCGCGGCGGGCGGAGCTTGAAGAGATTGCGCGGGCGATCAACGACGCGCTGGGCGTTAACGTGGCCTCGCATGGGGGCGGCGCGCTCACGCTCACGTCGCCGTCCGACGGGCTGAACAGCAGCATCGCGTTTCAGCAGGCTGCGGCGCAGGACGCGCGTGAACGCCTCTTCGGTCCGATATCGACTTTTCACGCCGGGCGCGCCGCGCGCCGCGCCGAAGTCACAGGGCTGCGCGATTTGAGCGCCGGCGTTGATTTGAGCGCTCGCTCGCTGGTCCGCGCGCGCATTGACGACAAAGCGGCGGTGATGGTGGATTGCGCGGGCGAAAATCCGGCGAACACTCTGCCCGGCGAAATCGCCGTGGCGCTCAACAACCACCTGGGCGCCGGACTGGCCTCGCACGATGGCCGCTTCATTCGCCTGACTTCGAAGCAGGCCGGCGCGGAGGGCCAGATAGTCTTCGAGCCGTTGCCTGAAGAAAAGGATGCGACCGGGATCATCTTCGGCGTCACGCCGCGCGAGTTCCAGGGACATCCGGCCACGGCGGCCCGGCTCGTCGGCCTGCCCGATCTCAGTCAAAACGTCAATCTCGGCGCGCTCAACAAGCTGCGAGTGGCGATTGACGGCGGCCCAGGCGCCGAAGTCGACGCGCTGAGCCGGGCCGCCGATCCCGGCTCAGTCACGCTCGCCGAAATCGCCGAGGCGATCAATGACGCGTTGGGCGCCGATGTCGCCTCGGACGACGGCAAGCGTCTGATCCTCGGTTCGCCGTCCGCCGGATCGGCGAGCCGCATCGCTATCGAGCCGCTGGAAATCACGCGCCGCCGGCGCTTCGTGACGCGGGCTTTCGGCATTGATGAGGCGGGGCCGATCCTCTTCGGTTTCCACGCGCGAGCGGTGAGCGGCGCGGCTGCGACTAAAGCGAGCGTCATCGGCGTGAAGGATTTGAGCCGAGGCGTCGACCTGCGCGCGGAGCGTTATCTGCGCGTCATCCTCGATGACCGGAACCCTGTCGAGATCGATTGCGCGGGCGCGCGCCCGCGAGCGACGCGGATCGCCGAGATCATCGAAACGATCAACCGCCAACTCGGATTCAATGACGCCGACGGGCCTGAAGTAGCTAGCGGCCCCGATGGCAAAAGACTCGCGCTCACTTCGCCGCTTGCCGGCGTCGAGAGCCGCGTCGGACTCGAAGCGCCACACGGCGTATCGCGACTGCTCGGATTCGAGCCGGGAACTTATCGTGGCGACGCGGGCGCCGGCGTCAATTTCATCGGAACGGTGGATTTGAGCGCGGGCGCGGATTTGAGCGTGGGCGGAAAGATCAAGCTGGGCGTTGACGGCGCCGCCGAGGTCGAGATCGATTGCGCGAGCCTGACCGATCCGCAACATACGAGCCTGAACGACATCGTCAACGCAATCAACCAGTCGCTGGGAGCGCGGATTGCTCGACACGACGGCAGGCATGTCATTCTGACTTCCCCGCCCGGCCCCGGCAGCCGGATCAGGTTTGAAAGTCCGGCGAGCGGCAACGCGACAAAGGCGGTATTCGGCATTGATGCGCCGCGCGATTATCAGGGGGCGCGGGCTTTGCCCGCGCGCATAGTCGGCGCCAACGACCTGAGCGGCGGCATCGATCTGCGCGGCGCGCGCACGCTGCGGTTGGCGGTCGGCGGCGGAGCGCCGATTCAGATTGATTGCGGCGCGCGCGCCGTCGCCCCGCCGCCCGTCGACGGCGACGCGCTTCCGCCCGATCCGCTCGCGTCGGTCAAGCTGCCGGAAATCGCGCAAGCGATCAACGACGCTCTCCTCGCTGGCGCGCTGGACGCCGAAGCCAAAGACGATGGCCAACATCTGATCATCGAATCAAAGACGGCGGGCCCGGCCTCCAGGCTCGACCTGTTCACCTTTCCAGGGGACGATGCGCGGAAGATTCTCTTCGGCGAGCAGCCTGAGGTATTGCCGGGCAGCGCCGCCACGCCCGCGCGGATCAAGGCTGAAGTCGATCTGCTGCAACCGGTCAATTTGGCGGCGCGGAGCCTCATCAAGATCGCGGTGGATGGAGGCCGTCCGGTAGAGATAGATGTGGCCGGAGATTTTCCGCAAACGACCTCGCTCAATGAGATAGTGGCTGGAATCAATTCGGTCATTCCAGGTCTCGCATCGGCGACGGAGGATGATCGCCTGCTACTGACTTCGCCGACAAAAGGCGAGGAGAGCATGCTGGAGCTGCTGCCAACGCTCGCGTTGGAGTTGATCGAATATCCGCCACGGTCGACGGCGTTCCCTGGCGATGGGACGGCTCAGGTTGCGCGTCACGGCGACGGGTTCACAATCAACAACGGCGGCGCGGCGGACGCCGATGCGCGGATAGAGCTGATCGCGCCGCAAGGGGCGACTGCTCCGGCCTTCGTGAATCGTACGACGGGTCAGCGCATCCGGCTGGGCGTGGCGCTGCGCCCTGGCGAGCGCGCTGAAATCTGGATGGGCGATGATGGCGCGCCGCGCGCCGCGATCATCGCGCCGGACGGCGCGCGATTGGATGCGCCACGCAAGTGGATTGAAGCCGGTCCGCTCGCGCCGCAAGCCACAGTCCCCTTCGACGGAGAACGCGGCTTGAGCCGCGACGATGACGAGAATCCGGCTGCGCTCCAATTGCACAATCCGCTCGCGCCTTCAACGCTGCTGCTCCGCGCGCGAGAAAGCCGGCCGATCACCGTCAGAGCGACCGAAGCGCAATTGCCCGCGCCGACCGGCGCGCCGGCGGCCACGGGACAGAGCATGCGCCTGATCGGGCGAGTGCGCGCGGATGACAAGGGGTATTGGCTCGCCGAGGCGAATGATAAACCGCAGGCCCGATTGCGCGCAGGCGCGGGACTGAATCTGGCCGATCATCTCGGTCGCGTGGCCGCCGTCACGGGCGAGACGCATCAGACCGGCGACGGGCCGCCGTTGTTGCTTGTTGAACGCGTCGAGGAGCTTTTCGATGTGCGATTGCGATTCGCGCCCGATGGGGGCGCGCCGCTTATCGAAGACTACCTGGGCGTCACGATCGGCCTTGGCGAGACCGAGCCTGAATCGCTCGCCCGGCAAATCAATCACGGCCTGCCGCCGTCAAAACCGCCGTCGCAGCTGGTTCGCGCGCTGGAGAAGAGCAGAGCCTCCATCCTGCGCCTGCCGCGCGGGCAATCTCGGTGGAGCTATCTCGATTGCGACGGCGCTCGCTTCAATCAGGCTAATTTCAACCGCGCGCGATTCGCGGGCGGCCTCTGCTTCGATCGCGGCGTGTTCAACCTCAG
>Ga0154003_1000540_pt1 | contig 11909 bp, 5 predicted proteins | sample TSFL087MetaG_FD_104679 | JGI IMG/M metagenome (GOLD analysis project Ga0154003, IMG submission 104679) | Attine ant fungus gardens microbial communities from Florida, USA - TSFL087 MetaG | ecosystem: Host-associated > Fungi > Mycelium > Unclassified | place: USA: Florida, Lake Talquin State...
AGATCGAACTTCGCCGTCTCCACCTCGCCGCCGATGCCGCTCAGCCTCAGACCTTCCAACTCCAGCGTTCCTCTCTGCGCGTTCTGCAAGACCAGCTTCACCTGAAAGAGCGGCGCCCGGCTCAGGTCTCGCTCCGGCCGCAGTTCCTCCACCAGCTTCTCGAACGGAGCGTCCTGATGCGCGTACGCTTCCAGACACACCTCTTCTACTCGCTTCAGCAATTCGCTGAAACTCTCCGCGCCTCTAACCTCCACTCTCAAGACCAACTGATTGATGAAGAACCCGATCAATCCTTCGACCTCCGCTCGATTTCGATTGGCAATGTCGGTCCCGATCGCCACATCCGCCTGCCCGGTGTAGCGACTCATCAAGAGATCGAACGCTCCCAGCAGCGTCATGAAGAGGGTTCCACTCTCTCGCTGACTGAGCGCGTTCAGCTTCTCGGCCACCTCGCCTTTGATCACAAAACGATGGGTCGCTCCTCGATAGCTAGGCGCTGGCGGTCGCGGGTGGTCCGTCGGCAATTCCAGGTCTTCCATTGCCTCCAACTGCTTCCGCCAATATTCCAGTTTTTTCTCCAGCGCTTCTCCCTGCAGCCACTCTCGCTGCCAGGCGGCGAAATCGGCGTACTGGATCGGCAACTCCTCCAGCGGCGACTCTTCTCCTGCGCAATATGCTCGGTAAAGCTCTCCTATTTCTCTGATCAGTATTCCCATCGACCATCCATCGCAGACGATGTGATGCATGGTGTAGAGCAGCACGTGCTCCTCCTCCTCCACCTTCAACACATTGACTCTCAGCAGAGGCCCCCGGCGTAAATCGAATCCCATCGCGGCCTCCGCTCTTCCGATCCGGCGGACCTCTTCTTCCCTCTCTTTCCGGGGCGCGCCCGTCAGGTCTCTGACCCGCAATCCTTGTCGCTTCCAGTTATCGATTATCTGAACCGGCTCGCCGGCTTTTACTTCAAATCTCGTCCTCAAGATCTCGTGTCTTCGGATGATCTCATTGATCGCGGACTCCAGCGCCTGAAGGTCCAATCTTCCTTCCAGCCTCACCGCCCCCGGCATGTTGTAGACGGCGTTTCCCGGGTCCAACTGATCGATGAACCATAACCTCCGCTGCGCGAACGACAGCGGCTGCGCCTCCGTGATGGCGCGCCGCCGCAGCGGCGGTAGGCTCGGGCCCTGGCCGACGATCTTCTGTCGCAGACGCATGGCCAGGGCGGCGATTGTCGGCGCCTCGAACAACTGCCGCAGCGGCAAATCGATATTGAACGTCTGGTTGATCCGCGAGATGATCTGGGCGGCGAGAATTGAATGCCCGCCAATCTCGAAGAAGCTGTCGTCCAGCCCTATCGGCCCATTTCCCAGCACCTCTTCGAAAATTCCGCAGAGGATCTGTTCCTCCGCCGCGAGCGCCTGCCCACCGGTTGTCTTCGCGCCATCGATGTTTTTTGGAGGTGGCAACGCCCGCCGGTCAACTTTGCCGTTGAGTGTTCGAGGGATCGCCGTCAGCTTCACATATGCGGTCGGCGCCATGTATTCGGGCAGCTCGCTCAGCACATGGCGTCGAACTTCATCGACCTCACACGAACTCGCCGGCGCGATATATGCGCATAGATAGGGCGATCCTTGCGCGTCTTCATGCACGGCTGCGAACGCCTGCTCGACGCCCGGGCAACTTAGCAGCGCGCTTTCTACTTCGGCCAGTTCTATCCGGACGCCGCGCACTTTCACTTGCTGGTCGCGGCCCCCTACCAGTTCGTAGTCGCCGGACTCCAGCAGGCGGGCCATGTCGCCAGTCTTGTACAACAGGTCGCCTGCATCGTTCTCCTTGCTGAATCGGTTCGGGACGAATACGGCGTCCGTAAGGTCAGGCCGGTTGTAGTAGCCGAGCGAACGATAGGGGGTGCGGATATAGAGCTCGCCTATCATGCCTGGCCGGCAGATGTTCCCGTGCTCATCCACTATGGCTGCCCGTGCGCCATCGATAGGCTTGCCGATTGGTATGGAATTCCTGTCGCTGTCCTCCGCCGAAACAAAATAGACGAACTTCGCCATCGTCGTTTCGCTCTGACCATAGAGATTGACAAGGCGCGCAGTTTCGCCAAGGCTGCGCCATTTTCGCACGTCCTGCGGCAGAAGCGCCTCACCCGAAAGAAGAACATTACGCAATGACTCCAGCTTCCGCGCCGGTTCGGCGCCGCTCAGCAGCAGCCTGAAATCGGAAGGCGCAGTGTGAACCAGGTTGATATCCTTGGTCCTGATCCATTCCCGCAATCTCCCGCCGTCAAGCGCAGTCTCAGGCTTGGGAATGCAGACAGTTCCGCCGGAGCACAATGGCGCGAAGATGTCGCGTAGGAACGCATCGAACATCGGCGAGGCCAGTTGGGCTACCCGCGCGCCGCCTTGGAGGCCGAGCGCGCTGATCTCCCAGCGTATGAAGTGGTCGATTGACTTTAGCCGCCCCGCAATGCCTTTCGGCGCGCTTGGCGATCCGGAAGTAAAAAGGATATAGCACAGCCCGTCCGGATTGCGTTCCACGTAACGTAGCGGCGCGTCTGAACTCTCACCTGGCTCAACATCAGTGATCACTCGCGACGGCTGCGGCAGCGAGATTTGGTAAAATTTCGCCGCATGCGCGGCTTCCAACACTACCCAGCCCGGCTTGCTAATCGCGCACATCGCCTCCGCGCGCTTGATCGGCGTTTCTGGCGATAGCGGAACAAACGCGGCCCCAATCCTGAGTGTCGCCAGGATTGACGCGACGATGAACTCCCGATTTTCGCCGAACACCAGGACTCTGTCGCCGGTTCGCGCCCCGGATGCGAGTAACGTCCGGGCATACCCATCGGCTTTTCGCTGCAAGTCCCCATATGTAACGCGCGTCTCGTCCGTCTCGATCGCGATCAACTCTGGGCTTTCTTCCGCGATTTTCGAGAACATCTCATCTACGAACGGCAAGCGCGCGCGCTGCGGCGCAGGGGTGGAGTTCTGTATGTAGTTCATTCTGGAGATTCTGGTGAGCTGGTAACCGACAGTTTCAAGGAATCTCGACGCCGCTTTCGTCACATGGCTGCGCGCGTCGAAGATAGGTCGAAGATAGATAGATGGTCGCCGTGTCTTTCCACTTGCAAACGCTCGTTCGGAAGCCGCTCGACGACGAACCTCGACCCGGCTGGGCGCGCCGTATTGTCATCGCCGCGCGTGACCACAAGTGACGGTCGCCGCGCATGGCTCAGCAGCGACTACACGTTCGCCCGCATGATGTTTCCGTTCGACTTGCCGTTCGGAGATTTGGCATAACGGAAAATCTTGCGGATTGCCTCCCTTATCCGCTTCGGTCTTTTCTGGCTCCCAATCCGCTCAAACGCAGGCGAGGTATGCTGGATCAGCTTAGTTCCGGCATCTCGAAAATCCGTAGAAACAGGCTGAACGTCAAAACGAACGACAGTAGATCGCTTTCAAACGGCAAATCCAACCAGAAATCCCTGGCGGAATAGTTGGATTTGAGTTCCTCGATCATCTCTGGATTGAAATAGCCCTGCTTTTTAATAGATTCATAACTCAGCAGCTCGTTGACCAACGGGAAGTTGACATGAAGCATATCCGGGCTGCCTGGAGCGAACCATCCAAACTTTTCTCTTTCGATGATGCTTTGTGGAACGAATGGGCGGGCAGCCTGCCTGAGTACGAATTTTTCCCTGAAATCTTTCATGATCAAGCTGGGCGAAATCGTAGCCACAAACCGGAAGAGATTAATATCCAGAAACGGATGGCGACCTTCGACGCTATTGGCCATAGTCACTCTGTCGCTATGATCGGCTAGCAGGTGATCGGCCAGCCTTAACTTGAAATCGAGATATGAACGCTGATGAAAGGGATGGCGCCCGCGCAGCCGCTCTTTGTTAATCGGGATAGATTGAAAGCAATCAACGGCGCGTAATTGGTCGATGACAGCCGCCGAATATAGTTTAGGTTTAAGCCGGGCGAGGGAAGCATAGTTACCATCGTAGACGACCTCCGGGTCGCCCCATAACTGCTGGCGTAGAAGTCTCTCACCGGCGTCATCGGGGCCGGCAGAGTTCCGGCTGGCGCGCAGACGGTCAAATCGGTATCCGATATAACCGCCGAACAACTCGTCCGCGCCTTCGCCCGTGAGGACCACCGTAACCCCGCGCGATTTGGCCGCCCCGGAAAGCGCCAGGCAAGCCGTGTCATAGGTCTCCTTGAGCGGGCACTCGGTGTGGTAGATGACTTGTTCAAGACGGCTCAAGATTTCAGCGGCGTCAAAGGAAACATCGTGGTGGTCGGATTGAATGGCGCGAACCACTTCTTGCTGATATTCGGCCTCGCACATTTCGCGGCCTTTGAAGGATACCGAGAACGTCTGCAAATGAGCTTCAGGGCGGAGGGCGTGCGCCATTCCGCCGATGACCGAAGAATCCAGCCCGCCGCTCAGATAGACGCCGACGGGCACATCGCTCTGGAGCCGCGCCGATACCGATCCGAGCATCAATTCGCGTAGAGTCTCGATATAAAACTCCTCGCTCTGGGGAGGCGGCGTATCTTTGAGCAGAGGGTAATTCAAATCCCAATACTCCAGCTCCTGGATTCCCCCGTCATCGGCGCGGATATAATGCCCGGCTTTGAGACTCTTGATGTTTTCAAACATCGTGTATGGGCTGACGATTCCTGGAAAGCAAAGGACTTGATCCAGGCCCGTCAGATCGACGCGACGCTCTATCTGCGGATGCTCCAGAATGCATTTTATCTCGGAGGCGAAGACCAAGACGCCGCCCGGAGTCAGGGCATAGAACAAAGGGTTCACTCCGAAATGATCTCTCGCCAGAAACAAAGTGCGGCGTTTTTTGTCGTAAATCGCCAGAGCGAATTGACCATTCAGGTGATCGAGAAGCTGAATCCCGTATTCCTCATAGAGATGTGGAAGGACCTCAACATCACAGCGAGTGTGAAAGTGATGGCCCTTGCGCTCCAATTGCTGACGCAATTCAGTGTAGTTATAAATCTCTCCATTGCACATGGTGACCACGGAGCCATTCTCATTGAACATGGGCTGCTGGCCACCTTCGACATCAATGATTGACAACCTGCGGAAGCCAAAGCCCAAGGCTCCGTCGGCAAAGAAGCCGCAACCGTCAGGGCCTCTGTGTTTGAGGCGATCCGCCATTCTGTGGAGAACATCCGGGGCGGCGGCGGTACGCCCCGTCAGATCAAAAATGCCTGAGATTCCACACATCCGGGAGATCCTGGTGAGCTAGTAACCGACAGTTTCAAGGAACCTCGACGCCGCTTCCGTCACATGGCTGCGCGCGTCGAAGATAGATAGATGGTCGCCGTGCTTTTCCACTTGCAAACGCGCGTTCGGAAGCCGCTCGGCGACGAACATTGACCCGGCTGGGTGCGCCGTATTGTCGTCCTCGCTCGTGACCACGAGTGACGGTTGCGTCGCCTGGCTCAGCAGCGATGACACGTTCGTCTGCATGATGTTTCCGTTCGACTTGCCGTAGCGATGCAGCAGTTGCGAGTTCGCGTACGGATACAGCACGACGTGCGCAAGATCTTTGCGGAAGTTCTTTAGCAGGTTGTGCGAGAACATCTGGTGAATCTGTTCAGCCTGCGATTGGCTGCTGGCGGCGACGGCCATCAACGCCTGTAGGTCTTTCTGGTGTCTCGTCTTCGGGCAGGCGGAACCGAGCTCATAATCGCCATGCCACAAGCTCAGTGATCGAACCCGATCGCGCCGCTTTGCCGCCGCGGCGATCGCCACCACTGCCCCTCCGCAAAGTCCCATCAAGTGCGCCTGCCGCACGCCGTAATGGTCCATGACGGCAAAAAGGTCCGCGACATGCGCGTCCACGTCATAGGCCCACTCTTGGTCCGCCGTGAGATCTTCAAACAGCAGGCGGCTTTCCCAGGTGATGACAAAATGACTTTCGCCCAGAAAGCGCATCCAGCGTTCGCACAGCTTCGCCGGCATGCCGCACGCAGCCACCAGCGCCACCGTCCCGCGGCGCGGCGCTCCTGCGCTATAGCTCCGCAGCATTGCTCCGTCGAATGACCGTACCTTGGCGCGCGAGAACCGCGCGTCGAAGTCTTCGCCGACCGCCTCTGCCACCAGTTCACCGATCTCGTCGGGATGACAGCCGAAATCGCCGTCCACAACCACATCGGGCCCGAGCGCCAGCCGGTTGCTGATCACCGACTCGAAGACTGATTGATCGCTCGCATCCGAAACGACCTTGAAGCGCGGGGCCCCGATGCGCGCAGCGACGTCATTGATTACCGCTTCAATACGGCTGGCATGTCCTGATGGAAGCGACAGCGCTCCCTCGTCGTTCATCGGGAGCGCGCGTATCGGATGCTTCAGAGCGTCCGCAAGCGGTCTGACCGCCAACACCCCCCGGGCGATGCGCGACACGCGCTGTTTTGTCTGCTGGTTATCCATAGAGCCGCTTTTGTAGCGCCGCCAATACTTCCCTAGCTGATCGCGATTCGCGTGAACCCTCTACCGCGCGTCGTGTGGGTCGCCAACCGGTTGTGCCCGAACTCGTCTACGCCCGCAACCAGCACAGCTCCGTACTTCTCCAGGCTGACGCGCCCACCGTATTCCTCGATTTCTTCACTTCCGGGATACACTTTCACACACGTCGGAACATAGCGCGCCGCGAATCCCATTCGCATCTCATTCGTCTTCCCCGCATGCGGATGCGACGCATGCATGAGCGTGGACCAGAACATAATCGCCTGCCCCGGCCGCATGACCATCGACACGGCTTTCGACTCGTCCGGCTTCCAGTTCGGGTCGATTTGCAGTTCGCGATAGTCGTAGCCGAAGAACCCGCGCCGAACGCCGTCCTTCTCCTCGCTATTGATCCGCTGCGGATCGTAGTGCATCCTCTTGGTCTCGTCGTAATGCATGGTTCTGTGCGTGCCGGGAATGAATTGCAGACTGCCCCTCTCTTCATTCGCCTCGGTAAACGCGGTCCATACCGTGATCGTCCCGCCGAAATCTTCATCGCCTTCCGGCCATAAGATCTGTGGCGTGCCAGAGGCATTGGCGAAGGTGTCGGCCTGGTGCCAATCGGTGCCTTCGTCTCCGGGGTACTTCGGGAAGAACTCCGTCCGCCAGCACAACACATTCGGGCCTAGCGCGCTCGTAACCCGATCTACGATCTCTGGACGCATGATATGATCGGCCAGAAAAGCGGAATCGAGGTGTCGATCGTAGTTTGCGATGTTCGTGTTTCCGGAAAGCGTCTCGGTGTCGTATACCGCTTTGCTGCGGTCCATCAACTGCAAGCGCTCGCGACGCCAGAGCGCCTTCATCTCCTCGGGCTCGTACACAGTGAATGGGCCGGCGTAGCCACGTTCCTGGAATGCCCGCAACTCCTCCGGCGTGAAAGCGAACCGGGTTCTGCGCGTTTGCACAGGCGGCTGCATCATACGTTTCTCCTGATTCTAACGGCTTATGTTGGTGGTTTTCTCCGGCCTCCCAAAGAGGCGGAGATCAGAAAATGTAGAATCATAGTTTCTCAACAATTTCGAATTCCGCCGATTCTCGCAGCGCGCGGTCCACGCAGACTGAAAGGCGTGAGATTGACGCCTCGTCGCCTAGTTCGCTGCCATTCAGCCGCAATCCAAAATGTTCATTCACGAGCGCAAGTATCCGCATGAAGCCTAGAGAGGTGCCGCCGATGTCGAAAAAGTCATCGTGGGCGCCGACTGCCCGTTGCATCACTTGCTGCCAGATATTCGCGATACTCTGCTCGATCGGCGTAGTCGCCTCGGGCGCGGCCGCCGCTTGTTTGCGACAGATTGCAAGTAGCGCTTCGCGGTCGAGTTTGCCATGCGCGGTGACTGGCAACTCAGCCACGACGAAGTATTCCGATGGCCGCATGTAGCTTGGAAGTTCCGACTGTGCGCGTTTGGCCAATTCAGCCACGAGGCGCTCGTCCGCGGCGCTCGTCTGCGCGGATTCTTGTTTAACGATGTAGGCTTCGAGCTGGACGTCGCCGTCGTCCCGCTTGTGCGGCAGCACCTTCACGACTCTAATGCCCGCATGTTTTGCGAGACAGAGCTCAACCTCCCGCGGCTCGATCCGGTAACCACGCGCCTTGATCTGATCGTCGATCCGGCTGAGGTAGAACAGCTCGCCATTCGCCGCGCGATACGCCCTGTCTCCGGAGCGATACATTCGTTCGCCGCCACGACTGATCAAGAAACGCTGCGCCGTAAGCTCCGGGCGGTTCAGGTATCCGCGGGCCACTCCCGCTCCGCTGACGTAGATCTCGCCCGGCGCCCCATCCGGAACGGGTTCCCCGATTTCATCCAGCAAATGAATCTTGAGGTCCGGGATCGGAGTCCCAACCGGGCTCAGATTCATGTCATCCAGGTCCCCTTCCGTGATTCGCTTCCATGTAACGTGCACAGTCGTCTCGGTGATTCCATACATGTTGATCAACTGCGGCCTGTCTGAGCCGTGGCGCTCTACCCATCGCCGCACTACTTCCAGGTTGAGCGCTTCACCGCCAAAGATCAGTCGCCGCAGTGGGTAAGTCGCGGCAAGGCCCCGCGAATCCGCGGCCACGAATTGCTCGAATGCCGATGGCGTCTGGCACAGCACCGTGACCGCCTCGTTGCGGATCAATTCTTGCAATTGTTCGGGCGACCGCGTTACATGCGTCGGGACGATCACCAACGCGCCCCCGTGCAGCAACGCGCCCCATATCTCCCATACGGAAAAATCGAAGCTGATGGAATGGAACATCGTCCAAGTATCGCGCTGGTCGAAATGAAACCGCCCCCGCGTCGCTTCGAACAATCTCGTGACATTGTGATGCTCAACCAGCGCTCCCTTCGGCGCGCCGCTCGATCCGGAAGTATAGATAACGTACGCCAGGTCACGATCATTACACCCTCGCCGCGCCGGCTCGGCGTCCGCCACTATCGCGGCTTGTTCGCTCTGTCCGTCAACTATCACCGTCCGGGGCCGTGAACTTTCGAGGCGCTTTGCGTCATTCGCGGTAGTTACGACCACTCCAGCGCCGCTGTCCGCCAAAAGAAATTCGACTCTCTTCTGCGGATACGCCGGATCGATAGGCAAATAAGCAGCGTCCGCTTTCAGGATGCCCAGCATGCCAATGATCAACTCGACACTTCGCTCGATACACAGTCCCACCAGGACATCGCTAGCCGCGCCCATTGCGATTAAGCGCTTTGCTACCGAGTCCGCGCGATCATTGAGTTCGCGATATGTGATCTGCGCGCTGCCAAATCGCACCGCTACTCTATCCGCGAACTGGCGGGTTTTATCTTCGAAGATCTCGTGCAGTCGCTTTCGTGTTGTCATGTTTGTTCTCTGGCGGATAGGAAATAGTAGAGAGGAAAACAATAGCAGGGAGGCGCCCTTATACGCCGCTGGCTGCGGTTTCGACGCTGCTAAGTCAATAAATGGCGGCTCTACGCGTGAGCAAATGGCTGTGTCTTCTTAATCAGGATCGCGCAAACTCATTCCCTAGCTTCAATAATAGTCTCACTATGCTCGTCAAACTAACTCGCCTTCCTCACTATCTCCCTCTCAATCTCAACATGAGCTTGGTAGCTCACAGTCTCAAGAAGGATTCTTATCCGATCAGCGTCTTTCATTTCCCGTTCGAATATTCCCGCGAAATTTTTCAGCGGGCCATCCTTTACTATTACCCTGTCGCCAGGCTTAATCTCCTCTTCAATTCTGACGAAGCCATCTTCTTTCATATTGGATTGAATCAGCGCGATGATCTCTTCATCAATTGAGGTCGGGCTTCCACCGAAACTGACTATGCTATAAACGCCTCTGGTGAAACGAACTTTATGATACAAATCGTTGATTTTAAACTGAGCGAAAATGTAGCGCGGAAATAATGGCTTTGCCACATAGGTTTGTATAATTGTAAATTGGTTGTAGCGACGCTCTCTAATCTTCGGACTGAAGATTGGTACCCCTAAAACCCTCAAGTTGCTACATGCTCGATCCTCCTGCTTGGGATGAGTATGGAGCACATACCAAAGAGCCTTATCTTCAATTCCGGCGTCATTCATTGTTGAAATTGAATGCTTTCCCATTAGCCTCGTAGCTAGGGCCTGTTATTAACTTTGAGCCTCGACTTTATTGGGTTTCTTGGCAAATCGCCTTTCAAAAGGCCACAAATTCAAGCCCGCCCTCTAAACCCCGTATTTTCAGCGCTCAAAGTTAATAACACGCTCTAGGATCGAAATGAAACTTGGCAAGCTACCGCATGTTGCGCCAACAATATTTTGGGCATCAATGCTTCACAATTAATTTAACACATGAGAGTTACATGACTACCCGCCTTTTATAACTCATGGAAGCAGTCAATCACGCTACTTCTTTAGCCATGTGCTTTAAACAATCGGACCCAACCGCCATTGAGAGTCGCGGCTTAATTCATCCTACACCCGTACTCGTCGTTATCTGCTGGCGCAGGAAGCAAGCCTTATCAGAACGGGGTTGAGTGAAAATAGTGACTCGACACAGCGCTAGCTTCCAGGAGCGCAATATTCATATACTGAACTCCAAAGCTTCGCCGAACAATTTGCACGCATTGTAACCGGTTGAAAAAATAAACCCTTAGACGCAATCAGGGGATGGCTGGACGCATGTGGTCCCCTTGTTTTGGGTATCTTGTAGATGTTGCAACTTGTGGCAATATTGTGTGGGATAGATTTATAGCGCATACTTTCACAGTCTGTATTAGTGGCAAGGCGACTTATGCGAATCAGGCTTGGAGTCGCCTTGCTACATCATTGATGTCATTCCACCGTACAGTGGTTTTCGTTTAAATGAATAGCCAGGATAGCTTCATAATGACACTATAGCAGCCTATTCATTAGGCCTTCGTAAACGTATCGTTGACGCCATTGATTGCTGCGCCAGAAACATGGGCGCGAGGACATCGCCCCGCCGCACACTGGCGGCGCGCAAGTCAAATTGAACAAAGATCAATCGAAGGGCTCATTTTAAAGATCAAAGAGTTCCTGCGCGCAGCGTAGGACTGAAGCAAACGGAAATTTCTTAACGCTCTCAGGAAAACTATCGAGAAGGCCACCATCGAGGGTATTCACGGATGGGTTGCCCATTGTGAATATGCCTTCTCACTCAACTGAAAACCACTACAACATACCATTGCTCGTCCGTAGCAGGCTAACCCGCACACTAACCTCCTATGCTGAAAAATTGGGGCCTTTAGTCCCAATCTTAAAACAGCAAGGCATGAGGCTTCAGATTCTATGTATTTCTTTTGAGGGGCTCAACTATTTGTAAACATATCATAGCTCACAAAATCGAGTCAACCAATCTTTGCAGCAATTACCATTGCCATAGTACCACAGTGACAGTTGCTCTTGTTTCGCCCTAGTACGCTTATAGCATTAAAGCGTGTTTTAAAAGTAGCGTCAAGTTAGTCTAGCTACCGTCACTCGTATCACTGTAATCCATATCAACGCTTCCGCCCCCGGCGAGCGCTCGTAGTCTTTGCTCATCTGGTGATAAAAACTGAGCCACGCGAAGGTTCGTTCCAATACCCAACGTTTTGCTATCACATGAAAATCTTTCGCGCCTTCAGGGCGTTAGTTGTGGTTTTGGGCAGACTCCCGCGAGGCCAAAACTTCGCTCGCCATCTCATCAAGGCGTTAAGAAAACAATACCTCTCTTCGCCACGACGTATGCCTGCGGTCAAAGTCAGCTCTGGATAGCTTTGAGACCAGACGCGTTGTCTTTGCTCAAATCTCCCCCTGATAACTGATGTAATAATCGGAAAAGTATTTCATGGAAATGCGATCTCAGGATTTCATATGATCTGCTCGTTCAAGTGAAAAACGCTGTAGGGG
>Ga0154003_1000543_pt1 | contig 11868 bp, 8 predicted proteins | sample TSFL087MetaG_FD_104679 | JGI IMG/M metagenome (GOLD analysis project Ga0154003, IMG submission 104679) | Attine ant fungus gardens microbial communities from Florida, USA - TSFL087 MetaG | ecosystem: Host-associated > Fungi > Mycelium > Unclassified | place: USA: Florida, Lake Talquin State...
CAAGTAGGCGCTCTTGAGGTCGCGGCCGTCGCGTGCGGCTTCGGAGAACGCCGGCAGGGAGACGAAGCTCACCCCCGCCAGGATCCTCTCGGGGATGCCGCAGACGGTGTTGGCGCGCTGGTAGAGGCCCACCGCCTCGGCGCTGAGGAGGCGGCCGAAGATGAGGTAGGGGAGCATGGTCCACAGGCGGTAGAGGATCGTCGCCGAGCTGTCGTAGACGCCGTAGGACAGGATGCTGCGCCACTCGCTCAATGTGGGCCGGAAAATCGTGAAATCCGGGCGGGTCATGAGCATGAGCAGGATGCCCGTCGTGGCCGAAACGAGGCTGCCCCACGCCAGGCTCATGTAGCTGAAGCCCAGCATGGCCAGGCCGACGGCGGTGACAAGGTTCAGCAGCGATACCACGACGGCCATGAGGGCGATGGCGCCGAACGCCATCTCACGCCGCAGCAGGGCATAGATGGGTGTCACGAACGGCCCCAGCGCGTAGCACAGCGTCAGGACCTGCAGATACTGCTCGAGTCCGGCAACTCCGTAGAAGGCGGCGAGATGCGACGCGAGCACCAGCAGCGCGACCGCGATGATGGCGGTGAGGATGAAGGTGATGGTGAAGGCCGTGCGGATCTTCTCGGGCGTGAGGCTCTTCTGCTGCACCAGATATGTGCCGATGCCGATGTCGCGAATGGCCTCGGCGATGCCCCAGACGGCGGAGCCGAGAACCGAGATGCCGAACTCCTCCGGGCCCAGCAGGCGGGAGATGAGAATCGTCAGTGCGAACGTCGAGACGATAACGACATAGCGTTCGAGCGAGGCGAGGACGAAGGCGCGCCGGATGCCCGTCATCTGCAGGGCTCCGTCAGGTGGTTGGCTGCGGTCGGGCGGGCAGACTGCAGCGCGGCACCTCGCTGGAAGGAGCGTCGTGGCTGTCCGGGCTCCATCGCTGCATCGCTCTACAACCGGCTTTCTTCGGACGCTCGACGTTCCGAAACAATGTTAGCGGATCGATTCCGCAGCGGCAATCGACGCCGGCTCGACCAGCGCCATCTTGGGGCGTTGAGATGGACTTGGCATCCTGAGGGAGCAATGCGACAAGACGCGCTATCGAGCCGTGCTTTTTCTGAATCACCTTGCAGTCCATTGCGGCATCGATGGCGATGGTCGCTTGCAAATCGTCGAGCTTTAACCTCGATCCCCGTTGGCTATCGAACTGGCGCTTGCATGTTGCGCTGCAACCATGTAGGCATGGTTGCATGGGGTGATTTTTGAATCGTAACGCTCGGTTGCGTATTGGCTTTTCGGTGTTTTTGCGGGGGGAAGCAAACCGGTGCAATCTCAGGGTTCAGCTCCGAAGGCGTTGCCGCGGCTTGTCGCGCTGGATGGCGTTCGCGGCGTTTTGGCCCTCAGCGTGGCATTTTTTCATATTAACATCTGGCATCACCAATTCGAGGCGGCTTGGCTGCGGAATTTCCATCCGGTTTTGGGGTTCTTCTTCGTTCTCAGCGGATTTCTGATAACGCTGCTTTACGACCATCGCCTCAAGGACGCCAGGAGTGCCGCGGATTTCGCCATCCGCAGAATCGGGCGCCAATATCCTGTGCACGTGTTTGCCCTGGGGCTGCTTTTGTGCTGGGAGCTTTCGCGGGCAATCCGGGCCTGGGTGCTGGGGCGCACGGACATCACGACCTTCGGGGATGCCTGGACCGTCGCAGAATTGATCAGGAGCGTCTTCCTCGTCCACGGCTGGGGCTTCGAGAGCTTCTCGAGCTGGAACTTTCCGAGCTGGACGCTGAGCACGGAGCTGATCGCCTACGCGCTGTTCACGATCATCGTCGTGAACGTCAAGCGTCTTGAGATGCGCATTGCGGCGGCCGTGGCGATCGCTGTCATCGGCGCCGTCTTGTTCGCCCACAATACGCAATTCCGCTACTGGTTCGGCAGCAACGTTGCCTGGTGCCTGCAGGGGTTCTTCACCGGCGCCCTGCTGTCGTGGGCCTGGCAACGCTGGCCGATCCGGTCGCGTGCGCTCGGCAATGCCGTTGAGATCGGCAGCCTGGCAGGGTGCGCACTGATGCTGATGGCGGGGCCCACCGGTTTCTCCATGTTTCTCCTCTGGTGGCTGTGCATGGGGGGGCTCATCTATGCCGTGGCCAGCGAGCGCGGCGTGGTATCGAGCCTGCTGGCATCGAGGCCGATAGTGTGGGTGGGCGAGATCTCGCTGTCGATCTACCTGCTGCACTTCCCGGTCATGCTGGCGTTCAATCAGTTCTTCACGATGCTGGACCGGAGCGGTGTGCTCGGGCGCGTGCTGGCGCCGAATCCGGTCAGGCCCGGCGCCACCATCATCAGCTTCGGCCCGATGTGGCTGATGGACCTGCTCACTGTCGTCTACCTTGCCCTGGCGGTCGCCGTCGGCGCGGTGGTTTACCGCTTCATCGAGGCCCCCAGCCGAGACTTTTTTGGTAAGCTGGGAACGCGGGTCAAGCGCGGGGAGATCGGTTGGCCGAAGGCGGCGGTGCGGTCGACACAGCGGAGCGGATGATATGGCGCGCTCGGGGTGTCAGGCACACGATTCCAGGCGGCGACGGCGGGTCATTCTGGGCCTAGCCTGCGTTGTCTGCGTTGCCCTGGCGACCCTGTCGGCAAGCTCGCCCGGCGCTCAGGAGGCGCCCCCCCGCCCCGCCACGGGGGCATCGTTCTTCGACGACTTCTCCAGGATCGACCGCAAGCGCTGGTACGTCTCCCATGGCTGGAACAACGGGCCCAATCACGGCTGCGGGTGGTCGGCCTCCAACAACCGGATCACCCCACCGCACGGGGTGAACCAGATCCTGGACGACCACGCGAATGCGGGCCGCCCCTACTCCTGCGGCGAGCTGCAGAGCATGGAGTTCTACGGCTACGGCACCTACGAGGTCCGCCTCCGGTCCATCGACGCGTCCGGCGTCGTGACGGGCTTCTTCGTCTACACCGGCCCGCCGCACGGGGCGGGCAAGCGACACGACGAGATCGACTTCGAGTTCATGGGCAGGTCCCCCGGGCAGGTGCAGCTCAACTACTTCGCGGCGGGACAGGGCGGCCACGAGCGCAACATCGACCTGGGCTTCAACGCATCGACGACAATCAACGACTATGCCTTCCAGTGGACTCCCGACGCCATTCGCTGGTTCGTGAACGGCAAGCTCGTCCACGAGGTGAAGCGCAAGGACGGCGAGCAGTGGCCGTTCGAGCCCGGCAAGATCTATCTCAGCATCTTCACGGCGATCGGCATGGAAGGGTGGACGGGCCCCTTCCGGTACCCCGGGCACCCGCTGGTCGCGACCTATGAGCACGTCGCCTTCACCGCGCTCGGCGAACCCTGCGCCTTCCCGGCCTCGGTCGTCTGCGGCGCGGGGCGGTGACGGGGCAGGCTCGGCCGTGGAGGCCGAGCGCGGGGTCTGATCAGGAGGGATGAGTGCTGGCGCGACTTTCCGGCAGACTTGGGGGCGCCGCAGACCGGTGGTGGTTTGCCGTGCCCGTGCTGGCCCTGCTGATGCTGGCTCCCAGTCTGCTGCGCGGCCAACCCTATGTCTTCTACGACACGGCGCAGTATTACGAGTATGGCGCCAAGCTGTCCGGTTTCGCGCTCGGCAGGATCGCCGGCGCACCCGGTGCTCCGGATCGCCCGGCCGCTGCCGAGCCGGCCGGCGACCCCAAGGGCGCGCCCCAGGCGGAGGGCGAGGGCGAGCGCGCCGGGATCGCCTTCTACGGCGCCCGCTCGCCGTTCTACAGCGTCTGGCTCTACGCGCTGATGCGGCTCCTGGGTGTGTGGGCCGTCCCCTTCACCCAGGCGGTTGCCGTCGGCTGGCTGGTGTGGCGGCTGGCGGTGCACGCCTTGCCTGCGAATCGCCTGGCGTGGGCGGCCGGGGCCACGGCCCTGGCAACTCTTGGCGGCGGTGCCTGGTTCTCCGTGGCTTTTCTTATGCCGGACGTGTACGCGGCGGTGGCCCTGGCCGGGGTCGCGCTGTTGTTTGCCTACGGGGACCGCATGTCCCTCGCCGAGCGACTCGGCATCGCCGGGTTGCTGGCCGTGTCGGCCGTGTTCCACGCCACCCACCTGGTCACGGCGGCCGCCCTCTGCCTGGCGGGCCTCGGCGTGGCCTGGCTCACCGGCTCCCGGAAAGCGCCGCTCCCCTGGCGGGCGGCCGGGCTGGTGGCGTCGGCCGTGGTGCTGGCGGTGGTTGCGCAGCTTGCCTACAATGCCGTTGCGCGCGGCGTTCTCGGCACGAGCCCCAAGCGGCCGCCATTCGCGATGGCCCGCATCATCGTGGACGGTCCCGGGCGGCTCTATCTTGCCGAGCATTGCGGGCGCGACGCGGCTTTTGCCGTCTGTGCCTACCGCGACCGGCCCTTCAAGACGACCGACGACTTCCTGTGGGAAGCGGAGGCTCGGGGCGGCGTGCTCCACACGGTGCCGCTCAGCGAGCGCCTGCGCCTGATCGACGAGGAGATGAGCTTCGTGCTCACGGTCGCCGCGCACTACCCCTTCGGCGTGCTCAGGGCGGCCGCGGCCAACGCCATCGAGCAGCTGACGCTGGTCTGGCCGCTCGAGGCCTGGTTCGATCCCGGTCTGCTGTTCGGGGGCGACTGGCGCGCGGCAAGGCTGCTGGAAGCCACGCCGTTCATCCACGCCTGCATCGCTCAGGTGGGCAGCTGCAGGCTCTCGCTTCCAGAGCCGCTGGTGCGCTGGACCATTGCGATGATCGTCGTGATCGCTTTCGCGACCTTGGGAGCCCATATCGTCGCGGCGCATCGTCGCGGCGCGGCGCAGGGCGGCGGCGAGGACAGCCCACATCAGCGCGCGGTCGTCTTCGCCCTGTTGATCGTCGCCGGTCTGATCGTCAATGCCGCGGTCTGCGGCGCGATCTCCAACCCCGTCCATCGCTATCAGACAAGGGTTGTCTGGCTTGCGATCGTCGCAGCCGTGATGCTAGAAGCGCTACGACCTATTGTGCTTTCCCGCATCTCCCGCCGGAACTGGGAAACGGCGTCGCCGGTCAGCGGTGTTTTCGAGCGTGACCAGAGAGCTCGGCGAGAACCGAGCCGCCTGACAGGGGGCAGCGCCCGGATGAAGGCGGGACAATTATGATCGAGGGGTGTTGGGATATCTCCTATGTTAACCGTGCCAGATAATCGCGACAGAGACGCGTCCCGTGAGGGAGAGCTGGAGCTCACCATCCTCATGCCGTGCCTCAACGAGGCAGAGACCATCGGCACCTGCGTTGAGAAGGCGCAGAGGTTCCTGGCCACCAGCGGCACGTCCGGCGAGGTTCTGGTTGCCGACAACGGCAGCACCGACGGCTCCATCGAGATCGCAGAAGGCCTGGGCGCCCGCGTCGTGCCGGTGCCGACCAAGGGCTACGGCGCCGCGCTCTCCGGCGGCATTGCGGCCGCGCGCGGCAAGTTCGTGATCATGGGCGATGCCGACGACAGCTACGACCTGTTCAATCTCGGCCGCTTCCTGGAGGAGCTTCGCGCCGGCCGCGACCTTGTCATGGGCAATCGGTTCCGCGGCGGCATCGAGCCCGGGGCGATGCCGGTGCTCCACTACTATCTGGGCAATCCTGTCCTCAGCTTTGTCGGCCGCCTGCTGTTCGGCATCCCGGTGAGGGACTTCCATTGCGGCCTGCGCGGCTTCCGGCGCAGCGCCATCCTGGGGCTCGATCTCAAGACCACCGGCATGGAGTTCGCTTCCGAGATGGTGGTCCGGTCCGCACTGCAGCGGCTGAACATCGCCGAGGTGCCGACCACCCTGAAACCCGACGGGCGCAGCCGCGCGCCGCACCTCAAGACCTGGCGCGACGGCTGGCGCCACCTGAAGTTCCTTCTGATGTACAGCCCGAAGTGGCTGTTCTTCTATCCGGGGTTCCTGCTGACCGGGGTGGGCCTGCTGCTGAGCGCGGTGCTGGTGCTCGGGCCGTTGCGTCTGGCGCCGGGGTTGGAGCTGGACTTGAGCAGCTTTCTGGCCGCCTGCCTCACCTCGATCATGGGCGTCCAGCTGATCACCTTCGGCGCTCTGGCGCGGTACTACGCAACGGTCAGCGGCATGCTGCCGCTTGGCCCCCGCAGCAGCTACATCCTTAAGTGGTGCAAGACCGACAGGGTCGTGCAGGTCGCGGCTCTTCTCATCCTGTGCGGCTCCGTTCTGTTCGTCGGCTCCCTGCTGGAGTGGGCAAAGGTCGGCTTCGGCAGTCTGGCCAACCCCCTGGTGCCGCGCCTTGTGGCGGCAGGCCTCAGCATCGTTGTGGTGGGGATTCAAACGGGTTTTGCGGGTTTCCTATTCGGCATTTTCGATATTCAGAAAAGAGGCCTTGGATAGTTTGGCAGGCCGGGCGATAGGATTGAGCTTGTCCGGGGGGCAAGCGATCCGGTCGGCGCGTCCGACGTTCCGGCGCTTGGCGCGCGGAGCGTAAGGCATTTCCATGTGGCCGGCTGCGGACCGCGCCGGGGAAGCGTTAGCATGGTTCATGTAGGCACCGACGCGGTGGCAGGCAGGGCGCGTACCCAGGGCGCCCACAAGCCGGACGTGTCGTTCATCATGGCAGCGTTCAATGCGGCGCCCTACGTGAAGGCTGCCATCGAATCGGCGTTGCGCCAGACAGGCGTGGAGGTCGAGGTCATCCTGGTCGACGATTGCTCCACCGACGGCACCGCCGACGTCGTGGCCGCCATGGCGGCGCAGGAGCCGCGCATCACCCTGCTGCGCCGGGAGAGGCAGGCGGGCGCCTCGGTTGCCCGCAACGCCGCCCTCGACGCGGCGCTGGGCGCGTGGGTCGCAATCCTGGATGCCGACGACCTCGTCGCCCCCGAGCGCAGCCGCCGTCTCCTGGACCTCGCGGCGGCGACATCGGCCGACATCGTGGCCGACAATTTCGAGCGCTTTGTCGGGGACGACCAGACTCCCGTCTCAACCATGCTGGACGGACGTCCGGGGCCTTACGCGTTTCTCGTGGATGCAGCCTCGTTCTTCCGGGGCAACACCATGTTCGATAGCAGCGCGCGGCTCGGCTACATCAAGCCGATGTTCCGGACGGCCTTTCTCGAGAGCCGGAAGATTCGCTACGACGACGATATCCTGATCGGCGAGGACTACTACATCTGCATGCTGTGCCTCCTCAAGGGCGCGCGCTTCGTCGTCAGCTCCGACAGGTACTACAAGTACCGCATGCGAGCCGGCTCGCTGTCGTGGCGGATGCGGGTCTCCCACGTGCGGACGCTGCTGGAGGCGCACGAGGCGCTGCAGATCGAGGAGCGGTTCGTCGACGATGCCGATCTCAGGGACGCCGCCCGGGCCTACGCCAACGCACTGCGCCGGGCGGAGCTGGCGCTCGGCGCCATCGAGGATGCGAAGTCCGGCCGCTGGCCGCGCGCGCTTCTGTCGTCTGCCACCCATCCCGGTGTCTGGCCGATTCTGCTGCGCTTTGCCTCGGAGGCGGTGACCAAGCGGCTGGCGCGGGCTCACCGCTGACCGGCGATTGCGGAACGTTGCCATGGACAGAATCGCCGTATGCGTGTGCACGTACAATCGGCCGCTCGGCCTGCGGGCGCTCCTGCAGAGCATCGCCGGCCAGCGCTTCGTGCATCTGGCCGATGACCAGGTCCAGATCGTGGTTATCGACAACAGCCCGGATGGTGCCATAGCGGCGAGCGGCGATCTTCCAGCGGGGCGTTTCGCGGTCAGCGCCGTGCACGAGCCGTCGAAGGGGTTGTCCGTGGCGCGCAACAGGGCGATCGACGAGGCGCGCCGGGTCGGTGCGTCGCACGTGGCGTTCATCGACGATGACGAGCTGCCCCATCCCGGATGGCTCGAGGCGCTCTACGCGACGGTGGGTGCCATGGGCGCAGCCGCAGCCATCGGTCCGGTCGTGCCGATCTTCGAGCGGCCGCCGCAACGGTCGCTCCCGTTGCCCGCCTACGCCGACCGGAGGCGCCCGCGCATCGGCGGGCTCGTCGACGACGGATATACCTGCAACACCATCTGCGCTCTGTCTGCGATCGAGGCGCACAGCCTTCGCTTCGACAACCGCTTCAATGCGACCGGGGGCGAGGACACGTACTTCTTCAAGCAGCTGCGCGACAAGGGCCTCAGCATCGCCTGGGCGGAGGACGCCGTCGTCTTCTCCGTCATCCCCAGGCACCGCATGACGGCCCAATGGCTGTGGCGGCGCTGGTACCGAACCGGCGATATCGAGGCCCACCTTGGCCGCTATTCCCCCTCCACGGCGGCAGGCAGGCTCGCCAACTTCACGCGCGGCATGGCCCGCATCGTGGCCGGCGGCGCGCGCATTGCCGGTACCGTCCTCCTCAAATCGTGGCGGCGGCCCGACGCTGTCGTCGCCAGCTTCTATACGGCCTGCCGCGGGGCGGGCCTCGTCGCCAGCGTCTTTGGGCATCGCTACAACGAGTACGGCCGCAGGAGCTACCGCTGACGGGTATACACTGCGCCCGGTCACCTTGGCGGCATGAGGCTCCCGTACGCCCCAAGATAGATCTGAGCCGACCTCTCCAGCGACAGGCTCTCAAGCACGTAGCTGCGGGGGCGATAGCTGCCGAGGTTGCTCCAGAACGTCGCGAACGTCGCCTCGAAATTGTCCATGGTGAAGCGCTCGCCGCAGCGGGCGTCGAAATAGGGCACTGAGGTCACCCGGAAGTCGGGTGGCGCGAACTTGCGGAACATGGGGTCGACGAGTACTCCCTCGTCCCAGGCCAGCACCGGCACATTGGAGGCCATGGTCTCATTGCAGGCGATCCCCTGGGTCTCGTGCTCGCAGAGGAACAGCATGGCGCGGGAGCGCCGCACGAGGGCCGCGAACCTGGTGTGGTGGTGATCGCCGTAGCGCAGCACCTCGAACGAGCGGCCGTTGCGGCGCAGGTGCTCCGTGATGCGGTCCAGCACGCGCGGCACCTCCCGCTCGCGGTGCCAGCGGAGCTTGTCGTAGACGAGAACGTCGAGGTCCTTCTTCAGCCCCGCGCTGTCGTACCAGCGGTCCGTGTCGATCCCGACCGGCATTGCCATCATTTTGTCCCCGCATGAGGGCCGGTAGAACTCCACCGCCCACTCGCTCGGTTGGATCAGCTTGCGGAAGCGCGGGTCCTCGGCAACGAAGCGGGCACGGTCCGGCAGTCCATAGTCGCCGGGACCGAAGATGGCCGGGTTGGGCAGCGAGACATGCTCCAGGACGGACGGATAGCCCGATATCCCGATCGGATAAGTCGGGTGGCGCAGCGCCAGCGTGAAGTCGTTGACCCGCACATCGCAGCCGGCGCGCAGCAGCGACAGGTGCAGCAGCCTGAACGCGGCGTAGAAGCCGGTCCACACCTGCGCTCCGCGAAGGTTGCGATAGAGATATCGGGCGACGCGCCGCCCCTGGGAATGGAGCGCACCGGCGATGCCAGGGCGTGCCAGCAACTCAAGGCCGTCATAAAACAGCAAGACGAGCGGGCCGCGCCGCGTATGAATCGCGTTCTTCAACGTCTGCAATGTCCTGCCCCCAATGGTGCACGCCTGCCTGGATCATGCCGTCTAGGCTGGCAGCCGCGGATTGGCAATGCCGGCGGCCTCAGCGCGCGCCCGGAGGCCGCCAGGACGGCGCAAATAGCGGCTAGGGCGTGCAACGCTCCAGTCGCGGCGGGGCGCGCCAGACCGTCACATGCTCCTCTGAGAAGACCTTCGTGAACTCAGGAGAGATCCGCACGGGCAACCTCTTTGGATTGAATATCCAGATGAAATCGTAGTCCGCGCGCGCCGCCTCTGAATCAACCACGATCTCCTCACCCTTGAGACTCGCATGGATGGGCAGCTGCAGCTTCAACTTGAGCGGCTGCTGGTCCTCGTAGGCGAACACCGTCGGCACGTAAGCGGACCGCAGGGGGATCGCCCACGAGATGAACAGGCTCTCGGGGTAGCTTTTGGTCAGCGTGTATCCGCCGGAGAACGGCATGATCCGGCTGCCGACCGGGATTAGCTCGAAGGCGGCGGCAATCCGCTCCAGGCGCTGGCCGAGCCTCGTCCATTCGATGTGGACGCTCCCGTAGCGGACGAGGATGCCGGCGGCCAGCAGCCCGCCCGCAAGCAGGAGACGGCGCTGCTGCAGCCGTGCGCCGAGACAGACGACGCACACCAGCAGCGCGGGCATGAAGCGCGCGTCGGCATTGTACACCGAGCCCCACTCGGTCGGTACGACAAGGGTAAGGGCCAATATGCCCGCCATCGAGACCCAGAGCCACGGCTCCTGGCGCTTGAGCGACTGGCGTCCGAAGAGCAACACAAGGCAGGCACCGAGCCACAGGACGGCGACCGCCAGGTCCGCAGCCACGTGATACGTTCTGAACAGGTAGAGTGGCAGCAGCAGCTTGTGCCACAGCGGCGCCCAGTAGTCTGTCTGGTCCGTCTTGCCCGTGTTGTACAGGGCGAACAGCGCGATGGCCGGCAGCGCCGGCAGCCCCAGGAGAAACTGGGGCCAGATGCACTGCCAGAGCGGTGCCCCGCTCCGGTACTTCTGCCACGCCCGCGTCGCCACCTGCGACGCCATCACGATGCCGTAGATCGCGAAGCCGGCCAGGTGCCAGAAGAACAGCAGCGTGACCAGGAGGGCGTGGAGCGCCAGATCGAGGACGCGAGGCTGCGGGCGGGCGGCGATGATGCCGAAATGGAACAGCGCCAGGAAAGCCACGCCGACCGACGTGTAGAAATTCAGGAAGCCCCAGAAGAACGCGCTGCTGAAGGTGAGAGGCAGGAGGAGCAGCGACGGCACCAGGCCCGATAGCTTGTATCCGCCGTATTGCCAGATGAACAGCGCTGGCCCGACCCAGTAGAGGACGACTGCCAGGCTCAGGAAAATCTTGGCGGCGAGCACGGGGTCGAGCGCGGCCATGAGCGGCGGCAGGACGAGGTCGCCGCCGAGGTTCGGCAGCAGCCTGTAGCTCACCTCGTAGAACGGGGGAAGCTCGCCCCCGAACAGATGCAGTGCCTGCAGGAAATGCCGCGCCATGTGGCCGGGCGTATCGTGCTGCGGGGGAAAGGTCACCGACCAGATCACCGCGAGCTGCAACGCAAACGCCAGCCCCACCAGGATGAAGCAGCCGCGCCGGATCAATTTCTCGGGCGGGCAATCCGAGATCGCCATCAGGAACGACCTTCCAGCTTGACGAGACGAAAGCAGGCGCAGCGGCGTCATAGGGGCCTCGTGCGTCTGTATGGAGATGCCGTCATCGCAAAACTGCCCGTTGCGCCGCAGCCAGGATGCGGGAGCCGGCCAACCCCAGGCGACCTCCAGCCAGGACGACCTGCTCCCTGAGCCGGAACCCCTCGCTGCAGATCGCCACCAGGATGATCTCGGCCAGTCCGTGGTTGTTGAACAACGACTGCTCCGCCGTTCCCTGGAAGAGGAGGAGAACGATGAAAAGCAGCGGCCAAGCCTTGATATACTGAGGATCGGTTACGAAAGCACGAACCGCGATACCCAAGGTGAACAGCACGACGCCTCCGAGCGCGATCGGGCCCCACACGCCGAAGGCCACCGCCGACTCCATGAGCACGTTGTGAAAAATGAAGAGATCCTGCTTCATCACCAGCCGCAGCATGTTGGCGGGCGTCTCGTCCGATTGCCACCAGGCGTGGAAGCCGAAGCCGTACCACGGGCGCTCCTGGAACGCCTGCAAGCCGAATTCCCAGAGAATGGTCCGCCCCGTGAGGGTCGCGTCCTTGCCCAGGCCGTCGAGGACGGATTGCACGAGATCGATCCGGGCGGCGTCGACGTAGAGCAAGCTCGCGGCGAACGCGGCCAGCAGGAGGCCCATCGAGAAGATGAACACCATATGGCCGCGCCGATA
>Ga0154003_1000544_pt1 | contig 11867 bp, 10 predicted proteins | sample TSFL087MetaG_FD_104679 | JGI IMG/M metagenome (GOLD analysis project Ga0154003, IMG submission 104679) | Attine ant fungus gardens microbial communities from Florida, USA - TSFL087 MetaG | ecosystem: Host-associated > Fungi > Mycelium > Unclassified | place: USA: Florida, Lake Talquin State...
TGGAGTCCATACTGGAACCCATTTCCAATCAAGCCGAGCCCTTCATCTGATGTCTCACTGTCCTTGATTCACTCCATTGTCCCACTGCTCAGGAGGATTTACGCGATCCTTGGTTTACCCCTACCACGCAATCCTATGTCAATCTCTCCCCCATCCTCAGACAAAACTGGGGTCCCAGAACGACATCAGCTACTTTTATGCTACTGCAAGTCGCTCGAGCACACAAAGCAGTGGTGGATGGGCCAATCAAGATCTGAATTTACACGTCGTCACGCAAACGCTGTCGAAAAGGAGGATGACCTTAGTCAAGACAACACTATGGTTCTGTTGAACCTGCTCATCGATTAACGCTTGCTTGGACAGAGGTGGTCGGAAAACTAGATGATTTCTAATGCTTCTTCATGTAAAGTACTTATTTCATATCACACTTTGAAAAATAATCACTGGAGGGTGACTAGGATATAGGATAGGGTTAAAATAAAGAATTCACTGTTGAATCAGGTAATGTGAGACGGTCATAAAAGGAAGCAAATGCAGCAATTAGGGAGAGGCCAATGACACTTCGCCAAACTAGGGGGAAAAGATAGACCATCTAGCTTCCTAGAGTGCTGTCTTTAGGAAGTCATATTTACCTCCATCAACTTTCGACGTTTAACAACCTCCATCCCATTTTGTAGCAGGCCAGTACAATGATCGTTACCAAGGAACTGGCAATAGAATCTCAACCTTGATTTGCAAAAATATAAGCCAAGATGGTGCCCCGCTTGCGAAGGTTTGCCTGATCAGAGATGGTGGTGGAGGACGTTGAATAATCACCATCAACACAGATTCCCTGCAAAAGACGGAATATGGCGAGATAAATGGGCGAATGCACCTGGAGAGATGGAATTAGCAGGTGTCGTTATTGACAGCCAGGATGATAGGCATCAATTATCTGCCATCTGCGGAGTATATGTCAGGCGTAGAGAGTTGAAACAAAATCAAACATAGAAACTTCCTCCCGTCCGAAAGCATCCACACCATAGTCTAAGAGCGTGTATTATCAATAAAGACAGATATAGCTCGAGAAGTAGATACTCACTGAAGCCGAATTGATCAATGTCACTACTGATGTTAGCACTAGCCTTCACGAAAGCCGGAAGAAGTGATGCTCGACTGTAAAGTCGATACTGAAGCATTTTTACAACAGCCTGTTGAAGACAACGAGATTGATAACAAGAGCCAGCCAGCTGAAGTACGTTTATCAATCATACATCACTATTTTACATGTCTCGACGTACCATGTCTGCTGTCTCATCTATTATACGAACGAACTCGACCAGGACGTGGATGAATTTGAAGAGGAACCTGCTGCAGAGGAGGCGGAATATAATGGGGATACCTGCTTGGGTAAGAGTAGTGTAGAGGCGACGATGATGATGGAAGGGGTGATCGATGAAGGGGAGGTGTTGGATAAGGACCATAAAGTGCGCATACAGTTAATGGAGGCAGAGGCAGAGTTCCGGAATGAATGTATGAGATAATGAGGGCGGGGACAGATAACGCACATAGATTGAAGGAAGCCGGTGGTGCATGAGGTTGGTGTACATGAGGGGATAATAATCCACTTATGATTGCGTTTACGATTGTAAAATTACTGGCGATGGAGTTTGAAATGGCAAAGTCGCCGTTGCGGAGGTTTACTCCTGAGAAGAGTTTGGAGTTGACATAGGCAGAATAGCGGCTGGAGTGTTAAAAGGCGACGAAACGCTCGCAGTAAACGAAGTCTGAGGAATTGGGGTAGGTAATGAGTATTCTGGACGTTTTTATTGACTTGGATGGGCAGGTAGATATGGTACTGACTGACCAAAAGGATGATCAAATTAGGGTGGGTATATAGCTATGCGCGAGGGTGGTGGATACACGTAATAGTCGTAATACGGCGCTACACCGAACGAAGGATAACGAGCTGCCAGTGTAGTCACAGTTGGAGTTGGCCGTGAAGTGGTTGCAGATGGACTGGGATAAGTGGACTTCTTGGGAGGTGTCCGAGCTTCAGGCTTGCAGTTAGTATCGTGGTAACGTCTTGTAGAAGCTGGGAATTGTTCGGAGACTCATGCTTGCAAGGTAGCCCGTTTGATCCATTTAATGTGCAGCACTCTTAGGCACCTCACATCTCAAGGTCAGAGGGCCACTGAGAAGGGATAGAGTGTCCACACCTTGGCTTCAAGATTGTATACAGCATCTACGAGACGTACACAAGCGTGATTGATTCAGTAACAAGACGCCCATACGCGCGCATAAAAAGTTTGGTTGGAGATGCCGCATGGCAAAATGTTTGACAGCCAATCAAGCAATAATTTGATGACTTGTATCTGTCACCAGTGTTTTAATGTGAGCAAGTGCAGTACACATAGCGGGTCTAAACCTGCGAGGTCCATCGATAGCTTATCAGTGAAAAGACAACAAGTGTAAATGAGAGACAAACAATGAACATCAACTTGATGATAGTCGGGAAATAAGCCAACAACGAGGAAGACTGCGGGTGGACAAAATATGGAGAATGGGCAAAAAATATATCAATGAATGGATTTTCACGGCAGGATCGAGGAGCGTAGTGCAAACTTGAATATAGGTCTGGGATAAATATAATTCCTGTAGCGATCCTGTGACGAATGACAAGTGCTTTAAAAAACTTGTCAGACCACCAGCTCCTCGGCTGCAAAGAGTCGGAGCTTATCATGGAGCATGCTGTGGGCCGTTAATAGTCTGGTAGCTCAGTGTATGGGCTAGTTAATTTAGGTCACAGATTTCATTTCTGTCCGAGTCACTCTCCTGTCGAGTTGCTTTGCTTTAGGGTGTTATTCCCTTATGCATGTTTCTACAGATCCCCAGATGTAAAATCACTACATTTTTTGTGTTTTTTTCTTCAGGCACAAACCTCAACATCTTTATCTTCCACAATAAGAATTGATCCATGGCAACAACTCTGAATACCGAGCATCTATTACTACCAGAAGATTGCCAACAAAATATATTATATCATGGTAATGGTCTCCATTCTACAGAGGACGTAGTATGGAGCTTTGATCCGTTTATCCACAAAAGGCTAGTGGAAATTCAGGCAAGGTCAAGCCTTGCTGATCGATCAATCCAGATACTTTGTTCCCCTGGAATTGAACAAAGTGCAAACTATGATGATCATTCCCCAATCAGTACCTCAATATGATGTGACTACCCATGAGGTGGTCAAAAATAGACATAACAATGCTTTGTTGACTAGTCTCGGTTCCTGGATTATTCTCAGTTCCCAGATCGTTGTGTCTCGATCAATGCGTGGCCTCTCGATCATTGTTTGTTCCTTGATCGGGGGCCCTCAGTCAACTCGATGCTTGGCTCATCGATCAGTTTTTTATTTTCCTAGCTATACGTCTATTTCTTATTGTATTTATCGATGGCCCTCGAGTGTGTACCAGCGTTGCGTGAGTGAACTCTACGTTGAAGTTTGCTGGGCTAAATTGAGTGATTTCAAAGTGATCGAGGCGAAGACTAACTCGGAGCTAGTTTTTGCAATAGTCCAGTCTGTTACTGTTATCACCTTGTTGGCAGCACATCACAACTTTGCATGAATGTTGTTGCATGGTCTGTCTAACTCTGGAACTGAGCTTTGAAAATGATCTCTGATGCTGTAACACGTCTCAAGGTGATGATTTATATACAAAATTTCCTGATAATGGATTTTTTGTTTAATGTATCAAAACCTCTGACCCCATTATAATTGGTATTCCATGCCAAACGACATCAAACATTGGTCAAGCACCTACATCAGGGGTTTATTCTCAGGAAGAAAACATGAGATACAGGCAAGGTCGGCAGAAGAATAGTCGTAACGTGTGATCTACACCCCTTAGAAAAAGATGAGGCCTAAACTAAATTTTTATCTCCTCACTCCTTCAGTCTCTTCAGCGAGGTCAACATCTGCGTCATGACCCTTCACTTCAGGGAGAAGTGAAGGCATCGAAGATGCTACAACCGAAGGAGGTTGACGAAGCATGTCGAGCAACAGTGCAAAATAGGGACCAAGGGCCCCCACTTACTACACAGAACAGCAGACGTCCCTATCTTGTTGGTGAGTATATTCAAAGCGGGAGCAAAAATTATAGGTCCCGCTTTGCCACAGGTTGATGAAATTCCACGAACGAAGAGCTTGTATTGAGTGAGGGAAACTTGAGGGAGATGAAATTTCTGGTTTATTCATTGATGGGGATACGAAGTGGTACATACATACATTTGTGATTTACATAGGTCGTAGTGTTGGTTGGATTTGAATTTGGAGCAAGGCAAAGTTGACGATGAAAGCGGCTTTCCTAAGTGTATGGAACATGCCAGCGAGAATGCAAGCTAGACAAAATTGTGAGATGGTCGTATCAGATTGAAAGAAACCAGACGAGCACTTACGGAATAAAACGGTGAATCAGGAAGCATTGGAATTGAATTCACCTGCGTCCAAGCTATTCTATCGCCAGAACAGTGGCATAATTACTGGGGAAAAATCCTAATACAGTTATTGTTCGAGATCTTGAACAATCGTTCCCAAGGAAAACCTAACGAACCACCAAATGTTTCAAGTTGATGCCATGGAAAGAGATATCGAGTAAAAACCAGCAAAGCAAGGTATCGAAAAGGAGCCTGATGTGTCGCCACTCAGAAAAGTAAGTAGAAAATTCCCCGAGTGCGCGTTCTACTTTGGCTTGAGTAATGGAAACAAGGCTTAAACTCAGCAATCTCGTCACCAACCTCGACACTCGGCTGACACTGCGCTTTTTCAAAACATATTGACTTAGATAACATGAGACAGTGATAGAGGGAAGTAAACACAGGAATTAGCAAGAGGCCAACAACAATTCACCAAACTAAGGGGAAAAGATTGAACAACTAATGCTGTCTTCATAGTTCATACTTACCTCCATCAACTTTCACCAGCCTCCATCATATCTTTGTAGCAGGCCAGTAGACTGGTCAGTGGGAAGGAACTGACAAAAGAACACCAACCTTGATTTGCAAAAATGTAGACCAAGATGGTACCGCACTTGCGAAGGTTCGCCCGGTCAGAGGTGATAATGGCAGACATCAGACAATTGCCACCATCACCAATTCCCAGCAAAGTACAAAATATGGCGAGATAAATGAGCAATCCATCTGGAGAGACGGAATCAACAGGTGTTGATTGTGGTCGGGATGATAAGCATCAATTACCTCTGACCGGGCAAACCTTCACAAGCGCAGTACTATCTTGATCTATATTTTTGCAAATCAAGGTTGGTGTTCTTTCGTCTGTTCCTTCCCACTGATCAGTGTGCTACAAAAATATATTTGCCATCTGTGGAGCATAGTGTCGGGCATAGACAGTTGAAGAAAAATCGGACGTACAAATTGCCTTTCGTCTGACAGCAACTAGAGCATTGTTGCCACAGGCTGTGGAAGAAAATAAGGACGATTTGATAATGAGAGATAACCAGCTAACATATTTTTTACGATGAATAAATCATAGGCTTCAAGGACATCAGGATCACGCACCCTAGCCATTCCAAGCAGCTTTAACTCGACTTTCATCAAGATAAAGGCAGGGCGACCCTCTCCTTTGAGCTCCAGCCAGTGTATCAGAGGCAGGCAAAGCTCCATTTGGATCCTGGGCCATTGTTAACAAGGAAGAGGAAGCCCAAGAGAGGGCAAAGTTCAAATGAAAATGACATGAGATGTGGGACGTTCTTGATTGGAGAAGGTGATGCAGTCACAAAACACGTCACCCATCTGACTAAGTGGTATTCGTCTGCCTGTTGATCGTTGTAGCAGGTCTGTTGAGGAAGCATCAGATGATATGAAACTAATCTGTTGCCATTCAAGTCGTGTAGTCGTATACAACGGTGTAATTGAAAATCACCCAGCACTGCTTGTCCCTATGAACAGCTTGTCATTCAGGTCAAGTTTATACTCTGGACAAGTACGACTGCATTTAATCTCAGGATGCTCCCTATTAAATCATTGACCTCTCCTTTCCTTATGTATCCGCTGTGCAATATCGTAATCGAAACATCCTCAGGATCATGGCTATTGAAATGAAGAGCATGTTCTTTAGTATCGGGCTTGATGATAAAGACGATGATCCACTAGAGCAGTCTTCAACCACGCCCCTATAGCGCCAGGTTTTTCCCTCAGGAAACATACGCATGCCCATGTGGTCAATCAGATATCGAATTTAGACGTCACATCCTCACCGATTGTCCGAGATTGGCAAAAGACCGAGTACCCCTTCCATCTCCATCCATAGGCGACTTCATAAAATTCCTCATCTTTAACCCATCTGATTTTGCCTAGGGAACCCACGATGACAACCTCAGAACGAGCCAGCCAAGTCCTCCCGAGCGAAATGCATGTCCTCACAGCCCCCCGCCTCCCTTCTTACCATTCCTTCGTACCTATGTTCAGTCTCTCCTCGTAGTACAAAGCCTGGATCAATCGTAATGTTAGTATTAGTTAAGGCCTTGTGCCTTAGTAGTCAGTAGACTACCGTGGACTGTGTTCGTACACCGCGTAATAAATTGTTGAGTTAAGAAAAAGATAAAGGCAATGCTGGTGAACAACATCATACCCCCACGTAATCCAAATGATCATTATGTGATGAACTTGACGTTGGCCGTGGACCGGGCATATCTTGAAACCAATGTATAGCAATGGGCTAGACGACTTGAACCTAGTCGACAACCAGTTTCCGGTCGAACTTCTTGTAAGCCACAAGATGAGAGAGGGTTGTAAGGACAAACAAAGTGAACGATTGACACGCGATTAGAATTTTCAAAACATCCTTTCTTCAGCCAATCTTGCAACGATATTAGTCAGGAAGGGTTGCATGAGTGAAGGCAGTGTTGTCAAGACAATAGTGGATGTTTCTCTTGGATTTGTATATTGACACAGGAATAATCTCTGTGGGATTTTTCTATGGTAATAAATACTGAATAAATTTATAGTAAAAGATATGCAAGAATGTACGACTGTACGTTTTGATTTCCTACCCAAGAAGCTTCCCCACCCGCTTTCTCCTTTCCTCGAGTCCTTTCAGCCACTCTTTGTCAATGCATTCTGTCCACTTGGTGCCGAACTTGAACTTAGAGAGGTCTACCTTCGTTGGCCGCCCCCAGGTTGTTTCTGCGTAATGCAGGCATGTAACATCTCTGTGCTCGAGTGGGACCCAAAAGAGTAACTCATCGTCCTGACCCACCATCCATCCATCCCTCATGCCTCGCGGGACAGGCTGATGTCCATGAGTAGCATTCCGGTGCTTAACTGCGAGGTCCGCTATGTTGTATATTCTGTTTGGATCATGGTAATAATAGGACATCAACCTGGTTCCATCTCGAATAAACGCCATTTCCTTGTTTGGATCCCAAAACTGAGCATACAAATGGTTGGTGTGGATGTTGAAGAGAGCTATCGTGTTTGTGTTACGGTAGTGAAGAGCGATGAGTCGATCACCAAGGGATCGGTCATTTAGGGCAGGTGACAGGGCAATCGTGCTGTACATTTTGATGGGCATTGTGATGGGCTTGCCGCAGAGTTGACCAGTTCGTGTATCCCAAACTCGGATGTTATAGCCCTTCTCAGAACGACATGCAAGGAACTTCCCGTCAGGCGAGTACGCTACTGAATTCCAGTCAAGATGCACTTCATCAGTAAAATGGATACGATCAAACTGGACAGTGTCGGGATTCCATGAATAACATGAGTTGGGCATGATATTGAAAAAGGTCAAGCCATCGGGTGCCATCCGGATGTTCTGGTATTTGTCTAGAGAAAATATGCATTCACTGCGATCCTTTACTTTCCAAACCTGGAGTAACCTTGACCTCTCATGCGAGTCATCGCCTTTTAGCTCGGCGCATAGAACCAGGTTGTTACATGTTTGGAAGGCAGCCTTCCTCATCCAGGAACTCCTTCTTTTGGGCCATGGATTGAATGATAAGCGATTTTCTGGGTGATTTATATCACATATAGTGACGAGAGATTCAGACAAAACGGCTATCCGATTGTCATCTGCGGAAAATGCGACGGCATAATTGTAGTCACGATCCCTGAGCCCTACAAGATCCCTGGGCCCTACAAGCTCCCAAGTAGTTGTATCCCGCAGTTCGACGTAGGTAGAGTCCCGTGATATTGTAGCCACCATATTTCCAGAGGGCGAGAATGCTTTGATTTGTGGTACATGCATATCATCTTGAGTGACAGGTTGACTGCTTCCCAGATCCTCCAGATTCAACATCCTCACAGTTCCATCCTCACTTCCGATCAAAAGCCTGTGGCCATTGCGCGATGGACAAATACTGGTTATCGGCTGAATTTTCAGAGGATCTGTCTCAAAGACCATATTTGAGCCGGTTGCTGATACCTCCCATACCTCCACTATTATTTCATCGTATAGGCAAAATATGCAATTGGTATGGGATGTATGGATAACGGCCGGACAATGTCCGGCATTAAGATCAAAGGACAATATCTCTTGCGTGTCCAGTCTCCAAAGACAATTGTGGTCAGACATAAATGCAGCCACTAAACAGTCACTGATTGGCGAAAAGTGGAGTGATTCAAGGTTGCCAGGGGGATGCGGGAATCGATGAGTGATCTTGCCATCCTCCAAATTCCATAATTCAACAACACTCTCAGGATGCCGTTCTACAGCCAGATATTTCCCATTAGGAGAGAATTGGGCGACAGTGACACCGGTCACCTCAAACAGCCTGTCAGATATACCATTCCCAATATTCCACAACTTGACCAGGATACGAGTTGGACATTTGTCCTCTGAGGCAACTGTCCGAATTGGAGATCCATCTTCGTCTGTCCAATCCATTGACACAATTCTACCATCATTACAGCCACAGTGAATGAACACAAAATTGAAGCCTTCAATCCGGAACGCCTCCTCTCCCTTTTCAATGTTCCAGACTACTGCACGGCAAGATAATGTGTCGGAATCACGAGATCTGACCAGGATATGCTTCCCATCAGGACTGAAACAGGCATCAAGCCCCGTATAATGTGTATCTCCGACTCCCAGCTCGAATGGGCCTGAAATACAATGACCTGTTTCAGAGTCGCAGACATACATAGTTGCGCGCTCTGATATAGAAGCAAAGGTCTTTTCGTCCGGCGACAAGACAATGCACCATACGTCATCCCTGTGATGCTCTGCAACAAAGACGATCATTGGCCATTGAGAAGGCCTACCGTCACTGATGGTAAGAGTGTTTGGAAACCTTGGGCAGAATATTTCAGCAACGAGGGAGTGTTCGGGTGCAAACGGAAGGGCTGATAGATAGATTTGAGGAGCGCTGCTAGAGATGGGAACAATGAATGCTGAGATGAATCGGAGGGCATCGCGGATAAACAATTTCAGCTCGTTCTTGGGGTCGAGTGTCTAACCAGCCAACCTTAGAGCTGTGGTGTAGGGAAAAAAACCCAGGACATACCGCCAGTGCAGGCCACTCTAAAGCCCTTTTGAGAATTAAATACACCTTGTAAGTCTTTCCCAATAAACTCATCACTTCGATCCAGAACAATAACTTCTCGTACATTACGAACTCCACCGCCCTTATCAAAATATCCTCATGTTGGGTTTGGACAAGGTGGTCTACCCAGAATTGAGACGAATATGAAATGAGCGATGTTACGGCAGGCTTGTGAGAAGCCGGAATATCCACGTTATCTATGTTCGAAGAGCTCAAGTTGCACATGTTGAAGTGGAGCTCTGAGGAAACCATAGCATCCAAACATAGCCCAGCGAGCCGGCGTTCATGAAGGTTTCGATCCTGGACATCACAGAGCTCAGGTAGGCATTGATGCAAACAAGGAGAGAAGAGGAAGTCCTCGAATGATTTATGATGGAAACGAAGGGTGGGACCGGAGTCGATGACGGACATGAGACCATTTCGGATGTACTTGAGCATGTGTGTACTTTTGACCCCAGGAAGCATCATAAGTGTGTCGTCGTCGAGTGGCTGCTTAGCATAAATCACTGCACCAAGAACGGAGGTAATTGCCTTGATCTCTGGCCCTAGAGCACCACCAAACAATGTGGTGATAACAGTTAAGTACAAGGAATCCAAGTCATCCAGTCCCTTTGTGCTATCCCCTCGCCTCCGCTTCTCAAGAATGTCAAACCGTACTTGAGGGTTAACTTGAAGAAACTCAGCAACCGTTGTTGCCCAGATAAAAATACCAACAGCATGAGGAACCAGATAATCAAGAGCAGTCACAATCCATGCAGGCTCCACCTCCATGGCATCGAGTCGAGACTTGAGAAATGTACGAATGTCATCAGAAGCACTATCTTCAGGCTTGACTTCACTGCCAGAGGGGATATTGATATACATGCTAGTGTTGTCGGGGAAGATCTGAGTGATACGGCTCTCCAGACGGCTGGTAATGACCAGCTTGAACTTCATCGGGTGGTCAACCTCGACCCACCGCCGGAGCGTACGTAAAAGAGCATTATAATTCTTTTTCCTTGAGGCATCGTGCCTGAAACCACCACCACACTCGTCTAATGCGTCTATCATAATCACCGGAAATTCCTCATATGAAACACTGTCCAGTGTGGATAATGGTTTCTCGATGAGTGTCTCAAAAATGTGATCAATGCTAGATGAGCTAAGTTCCTTATTTCCTTGGGCTAATCATTGGCGAAGAGATGGATACAGGCGTGCAAGATCACAGGCAATAACACGCCACAGTGCTTCTGTAGTGATTGTGGTAGATTGTGTACGGTCGAACCGGAACCATATCACATGTCGGTTCTGGCCCTGTAGCCGACTTGTAATGCTAGCTGCCAAAGCTGACTTGCCAACACCAGGAGCTCCCCTTATCCAAATCACATTGTGGCCGTTGGTGTTCTTGATCCCAGTTACAATCTCTTGCAAGATGTCATGGCGGGTGCCCGGCATACATGGGTCACGAAGGGGAAGCCTATCTCCCCCAAGAGTCTGCACCAAATCATCCAGCTGTTGCGCTACTCGGATTTCTATTGCAAGATCTGTGTCAAGCTGATTCCTGGATCCATCTACCTTCTTCCATAACTCGATAACCCTGTTCTTCTGAGGGACAGCGAGAATGTACTTGGCTTGACCAATGGTTCAGTTAAAATCCCATCCCATGCAGACATATACACACCAAGCCAGCTCTCGAGCCAATGGTGAATAAATTCCACCACTTCTTCCATTATCTCAGGATATTTGCTGATAGTGCGGCACAGTTCTTCTGAACTTGGGATGTCCTTGAGCATGTCGAGCTGATCAGCTAAACGTGTCATGCTGTCTGCCAGGCCTTTCATTTCTCTGTGAGATTCTTCTTGCGCCTCGAGATGCTGCATAATTAATCAGCCACCCTATTCCCGAAAAAAGAATATGGACCAACTTTGTAGACGACCTCGATGCAAGTGACCGCACTTTGTGCTATAGGATGGACCTGTTTCAGGTCAGACAACATGTGTGCATGTTAGACAAGATTCAATTACCTTTCTAGCAGCTGCAATTAACCCGCTGATGGCCTTCCCCAGTTCAATAAACGTCTCATGACCAGTGCTTGCAGGACGAAGATGACTCAAAACAGGCTTGAAATTCTCCAGCTGCTTTATTGTACTCCCGATTTGTGCATCAAGGGCCCGTAAATTGCTGCCATAGGCCTATGATTATATTTGGATAAGGAATCTATATATTGACAGCTATCAAATCCGTACCTCAGCGACGATCCAGAGCTGGAATCCTGGCACTATATTCACAAATTCCACTGTGAAGTTTGCTGAGGGATCTTGAGCATGTCATAAGCGATCGAGACAAGAA
>Ga0154003_1000545_pt1 | contig 11865 bp, 12 predicted proteins | sample TSFL087MetaG_FD_104679 | JGI IMG/M metagenome (GOLD analysis project Ga0154003, IMG submission 104679) | Attine ant fungus gardens microbial communities from Florida, USA - TSFL087 MetaG | ecosystem: Host-associated > Fungi > Mycelium > Unclassified | place: USA: Florida, Lake Talquin State...
CGCAAGGCCGAAGTCTCGCTGCCCAAAGCGCCCGGCAACAACCTGGTCACGGCGTCCACCACGACCATCGCGGGAATTTCGCCTCCAGTCAGCACATAATCGCCGATCGAAATCTCATCGGTGACCAGATGTTCAGCCACGCGCTCGTCAACGCCTTCGTATCGCCCACAGATCAAAATCAGCCGCGAAAATTCATCCGCGAAGCGGCGAGCTTCGGCCTGATTGAAGATGCGACCTTGGGGCGAGAGCAGGATCACGCCGCCGCGCTTCTCGCGCGCCTGATCTTCAACCGGCGTCCCAGCCATTAGGGTTTCGACAGCGCGAAAAATCGGTTCGGGCTTCAGCACCATTCCTTCGCCGCCGCCGAACGGACGGTCGTCAACCACGTGATGTTTATCGAATGTGAAAGAACGCAGATCGTGGATCACGATCTCGACGATTCCCTGCTGTCTCGCCCGCTTGATGATCCCGAAATCGAACGGCCCCGCAAAAAACTCCGGAAATATGGTCAGCAGGTCGAAACGCATAATCAGGGGTCAGGGGTTAGGGGTCAGGTTTCAGGGGGCAGGTTCCAGGTTTCAGGTTTCAGGTTTCAGGTTTCAGTTAGGTTCGATCTTGTACTGGCCCCTGACCCCTGCCCCCTGATTCTTACAAGTCCAGCAACCCTTCAGGCGGATTGACCACGATCCTTTTCCGCTCGGTCGAGATCTCGACGCAAATACTCAAGACAAGCGGGATCAAATGTTCGCGCGCGCCGCCCCTGACCACGAGCAACGGCGCGGCGCCGTAATTCTGCACCTCTTCGACGCGACCGAGATGTCGACCTTCGGTAGCGACTACCTCGCAGCCGATCAGGTCGAAATCGTAGTATGTGTCTTCGGGCAGTTCGACCAGTTGATCGCGCGAAACCAGGACGCGCGCGTCTCGCAGCTCTTCAGCGCCAGAGATTGTGTCGCAGCCGGCGAATTTCAGCGCGACGCGGCCTTTATGCATGCGCGAGTTTTCGAGGTCGAGAAGAAGGAGTCGTCCGTCGGCGCGTTTGACATAAACTCTGCCTAGTCTGGCGAAGCGCTCCGGGAAATCAGTCAGCAGATTGGCGATGACCTCGCCGCGATGTCCTTGTGGGCGGGCGATCCGCGCTACGCTGATCAAATCCAAATCATCCTCTCTGACATCTTCTTTGACGTCAGGGCCCGCAGCCGCGCGATCCTGTTTCCCGCGGTCATTCATTCGAGGATTTCAAGCACGAAGCGCTTTTTGAGCTTCGTTCCCGAGGCGTTGAGAACCGTGCGAATCGCGCGCGCGGTGCGCCCCTGTTTGCCGATGACTTTTCCGAGATCGCCTTCGGCGACGCGCAATTCGAGCACTGTCGCCTGATGCCCCTCGATCTCTTTGACGTTCACTCTCTCGGGGTGATCGACCAACGTCTGGGCTATCAACTCAACCAGCTCTTTCATTGCGCCGTCTCCACAACCTGCTGCTGCTCACTCTTGCGAATCAGGTTCCGCACCGTGTCGGTCGGCTGCGCGCCGCATTTGAGCCAGTAGTTAATGCGATCGTGATCGAGTTTCAGTTCCACCGGCTCGCGGCATGGGTTGTAATGGCCGACGATTTCGACGAAGCGCCCGTCGCGCTTCGCCCGCTTTTCGGCCACGACGACCCGGTAAAACGGCTTCTTCTTCGCTCCCTGTCTCGTCAATCTGATTGCTAACAAAGTAACTCACCTCCAAATGTAATCAGGCTTGCATTATAAGTTGAGTCGGCTGGCGGTGGGTAGTGGATTGGGTAGTGAATAGCGACCCACTGCCCATCGCCCACTATCCGCTATCCACTCTCATCTCCGCTTCTTCTTCTTCTGTTTCTGTTTCTTCTTGCGCGAGCCGACGCCTGTCAGCTTGCGCACGACCTTCCCTTTCAGGCCGCCGAGCATTCCGTCGCCGCCCATCAGTTGCGCCATCATCGCTTTCATTTCGATGTACTGCTTGAGCAATTTATCGACGTCTTTGACCTTATTGCCGCTGCCCATCGCTATGCGGCGGCGGCGCGGCGCGCTGATGATCAGATGGTTCTCGCGCTCGGCGGGCGTCATCGAATTGATGATCGCCTCTGTGCGCCTCATTTCCTTATCCATCTGCGCCGACATCTCGGGCGTCATTTTTGGCATGCCCTTGAACATGTCGCCGGGCAGCATCTCCAGAAGGCTCGACACCGAGCCGAGTTTCTTCATCTGTTGAAGCTGGTCGCGAAAATCTTCGAGCGTGAAGGCGTTCCGCTCCATCTTCTCCTGCAATTCGAGCGCCTTCTGTTCGTCGACCTCTTCCTGCACTTTTTCGATCAGCGACAGGACATCGCCCATTCCGAGGATGCGCGAGACGATGCGTTCTGGATAGAAAGGATCGAGCGCGTCGTATTTTTCGCCGACGCCGACGAATTTGATTGGCTGGCCCGTGACCTCCTTGATCGAAAGCGCGGCGCCACCGCGCGCGTCGCCGTCCATCTTGGTCAGGATGACACCGGTCACGCCGACGCGGTCATGGAACTCCTTCGCGCTCTTGATCGCGTCCTGTCCGGTCATGGCGTCGGCGACGAAGAGCGTTTCGACCGGAAGCATTTCGGCCTTGATGCGCTGCAACTCTTCCATCAGCGCGTCGTCGATGTGTAAACGGCCCGCCGTATCGATCATCAGCGTGTCGAAGCCGATCTGCTCGCAGTGCCGCCGCGCCGCGCGGCACAACTCGATCGGGTCGTCGATGCCCTCGCCCGCGAAGACCGGAATGTTGATCGCCTTGCCGATGACGGCCAACTGGTCGCGCGCGGCGGGACGATAGACGTCTACGGAAAGCAGCAGCGGGTTGCGGTCCTGATTTTTATGGAGCCATTTCGCCAACTTGCCCGTCGAGGTCGTCTTACCGGACCCTTGCAGTCCGACGATCATCACCGAATTCGGGCGGCGCGAGGTGAATAACAACCGGCTGGACGTGCCGCCGAGCATCTCGACCATCTCGTCATAGACGATCTTGACCACCTGCTGACCGGGCGAGAGCTTATCCAACACTTCTTGTCCGACGGCCTTGCTCTTGACCCGCTCTATGAAGTCCTTGACGACCTTGAAATTGACGTCGGCTTCGAGCAGGGCGATGCGAATCTCGCGCATCGCCAGATCGAGATGCTCCGTCGACAAACGGCTCTCGCCGCGCAAATCCTTTAGAACTTTCTTGAGCTTGTCTGATAACGCCTCGAACATAGGTCAATCACATGGACAGCGATCTTTTAGCGCATGCAAAACTAAGAGAATACGGACGCGCGGACTGAGTGTCAAGGCGACAATCCACGGCGCCGACTTCGCAAATGACGGAGATAAAAAACGCGAGGGCGAGAAAGAGAAGAAGCTTTGCCGGGCGAGAGTCGATCACGCGCAATTTCAAATACTTTGATTGATCGAATGTATCTTATCTACGATCAACACGGCGATCGGCGGGTAGACCAGGGCGTACAAAAACGCGTGGACGATTATGGTGTTGTCCAGCGGTTTTGGGGAGAAACTTTCAAGCAACAGTCTGATCACAATGCCAGCGCCGACCGAGAACAAATAACCGATGACGACAAAGGCTACCGCGTCGCTGCGCTTAAAACGCTTGTTGTGTCTCCTGACCGGGCGCGTTACTGAAATTCTGGGCTGGCGATAGGTGTAATAATCGAAATGCTCCTTGAAGTTGACGTAGAGATGCCGGACTCCGATAACAAATAACAGAGCCAGAGTCATTAGCCATAAAGCTTTTGATAAATCACTGATCTCGTTGGGCGGCACGATCAGTCCGGCTGTAATCGCCGCGAAGAAAGTCGAAACGAACAGCGTGACGGTTGTATAGACGGCCTTGCCGCGCGCGCGCGTTTCTTCGCGCTCGCGCCTCAACCATTCGTCGACGATGTGATCGGCGCGCTGTTGGTAATGCGCGCGGCGCGCGGCGCGCGTGGCGGCGGACTCGGGCTGGCGGGCGCGAGTCGCCGATGGGACTGAACCAGTCCGGTCGTAAGTCTTGCGACGCTCTGGGTCGATCAGCGTGTGATAAGCCTCATTGATCTGAGCGAATTTTGACTGGGCTGCTGGATCGGAGTTGACGTCAGGATGATATTTGCGCGCCAATCGGCGGTAAGCGGATTTGATCTCATTGGAAGTGGCCGTGCGATTAACGCCCAGCACAATATATAGATCGCCCATCTCCGATTCGCCCCTTTGTTCACGTGACGGCGTTATTTTACGCCTTCCCTGGTTAGTTTCAAGGCTGGGGTTTTTACATCGCCATCTGGCTGAAAGAAACTGGGAGACAGAGGTACTGAGAGAAAATCGCCCAAACTCCGGGAAATTCCAAACGACGGATAATACTTCGCGGTTCACCCCTGTTTAATCGTGAACATTACTTTTAATTGCATTGACTATTTGAGTTACCACAACGCATTGTTTTCGACGGAAGCTCCACGCCGTCTGAACCCGAGCTTGTTTCAGCCAAGATATTGTCCATGGTCTCATCGGATCACACCGGTTATGGGGCTGCTGGCGCTGGCGTACAACCGCTTTTCCATTCGCCCGGCGAGGTAGGCGAGCCTTCCTGATCGCACGGCGAGATTCATAGCTTCGGCCATCTCTCCGGAGTTCCGAGCTTCGGCGACCGCAGTGTTCATAAGGACGCCGTCTATTCCCAGCTCCATGGCGAAGCATGCGTCGGAGGCCGTGCCCACGCCGGCGTCGACGATGATCGGAACCTCGGTGATCTGCTCACGCATGATCCGCAGATTGTTTGGGTTCTGAACGCCGAGTCCGGAGCCGATCGGCGCGGCCAGAGGCATCACCGCCGCCGCGCCCGCGTCAATCAACTTCTTGGCCATGATCAGATCGTCGTTGAAATAAGGCAGCGCGGTGAAACCTTCTTTGACTAATATCTTCGTGGCTTCGAGCGTGGCCTCGTTGTCGGGAAAGAGCGTCTTCTGATCGCCGATCACCTCGATCTTGATCCAGTCCGACAAACCGACCTCGCGAGCCAGCATGGCCGTCCGCACCGCTTCGTCAACCGTATAGCAGCCGGCCGTGTTCGGCAGGATCGAGAACCTCTTCAGATCGATGAAATCGAGCAGGGACGGCTGCGAACGATCCGCGACATTGACGCGGCGCACGGCGACGGTGACCATCTCGGCGCCGCTGCGATCGAACGCGGCGGCCATCTCACTGTTGTCGCGGTATTTTCCGGTGCCTATGATCAGGCGCGAATTGAACTCGCGCCCGGCTATGATGAGCTTATCGTTCATAATGAGCCACAGAGCCACAGAGCCACGGAGGAAGAGAGAAAAAGAGATCGCCGAGAAAGCTTCTTTTCTCTTTCTGCTCTGTGTCTCCGTGGCTCTGTGGTCATTTCTTCGTCCTAAAGTTTGTTGGTCTGATTTATCAAAAGATCGTCACCTTCACGGACAGGTACTTCCTCGGGTTCTGGCGGAAATCGTAGAGCAGTTTCGTCACCTCGGCCGAGAGATTGTTCGCGTTGTTATAAAGGCGCTCGTCTTTGAGTATCATTCCCATCGTGCCTTCGCCCTTCTCCAGGCGCGATATGATGAGGTTCAGCCTCTCGATCGTGCCGCGCGCGTCGGTGTAGAGTTTTTCATCGTTGATCAATTTGCCGATAGTGCCATCGCCGCGCTCGACCCTGGCGACCATGTTCTCAAGCCGGCCTGAAGTCTGATCCAATCTGGCGATGAGCGAACTGGCGTCGTTGTAAAGCTTCTCATCCTTGAGCAGCTTGCCGATGGAGCCTTTGCCGGAACGGAGCTGGTTTTCGACCTGGTCGGAGATGCTGCGCAGTTGGGTGATGGCGTCGGTCGCCTGTTTGTAAAGCGCCGGGTCGCTGACAAGTTGGCCCATAGTCCCCTTGCCGGCCTTGATCTCTTGCATGAGGCTCTCGGCCTGGCGCACGGCGCTGTCGAGGTTAATGTAGAACGACTCGTCGTTGAGAAACTTCCCCGCCGTTCCCTTGCCGGACTTCATATTTCCGGTCATCTCTTTGATGTCCTCGGCTATCACGTTGAGGTGGCCAACCGCCGTCTGCGCGGCGTTGATGATGTCGCCGACGCTCTTTTGAGCCACGCTGGGAATGCTGTCACCGTCCTGAATCGGCTTGCCCGCGCTGGTGCCAGGGGTGATGTCAATGACGTTGTCGCCAAGCACTCCGGCGCTCTTAAGCACGGCCATCGAATCGGTGCGGATGCGCTCGACCGCTGGAGTCTCGCCAAGCTTGCCGTCGATTTCCATGACGATCTCAATGTTGCCCGGCGAATTCGGGGAATTCGGGATCTTACCGAACTTGATCTCTGTGACGCTGCCCACCTTCTTGCCCGAAAGGCGCACCTCCGCGCCTTTGCGCAACCCGTCGACGCTCGCCATCTGAGTTTTGACGGTGGCGGTCTTGCCGATGCCCGGCAATTTGATGTCGCCGCTGACAGCGAAGATGACGAGGATCAAAATCGCAATCGCCGAAAGAACCAGAATCCCCACGCGTAATTCCGAAAAACTCGCTTGCTTACGTTGAGCCATAAAACGCCTCCAAAATTGCCGACCTGTGAGCGCAGGCCGCGTTCACTGATCATCGCTCATTGTCGAGGAACTTGCGAATGTAAGGATCGCGCGAATTGCGCATCTCTTCATCGCTACCGTTGAATATGACGTTCCCATCCTTCAGCATGATGAATTTGGTATTAACCAGGCACATCTTGTCGCCTTCGTGCTCGAAGATCAGGTCGCCGTAATCGTCGCGCACGACGTACTCGCTGGCCAACACTTCGATGTCTTGCAGACGGTGCGTAACGAACATCGAGGAGACCTCTTCCAGGTCACGCAGCTTTAGAGCCAGCTCGCAGATCGTGCGCGCGGTGATCGGGTCGAGGCCGGCGGTCGGCTCGTCATAGAGGATGATCTTCGGGCTTCCAACCAGCGCCCGCGCGATGCCCACGCGCCGGCGCATGCCCCCGGAAAGCTCGTTCGGCATCTTGTCCGCCGCCTCCTCCAGGTCGACGAACCGCAGCATGCGCATGACGATCGGCTCGATCTCGGACTCGCGCGCCTTCTGTTCGCGCAGGCGGTAGGCGACGTTGTCGTAAACTGAGAGGCTGTCGAACAACGCGCCCTCCTGAAAGACCATCCCGATCTTCTGCCGTATCGACATCAACCGCTCTTCAGTGTAATCGGTGATGTCCTCACCGTCTATCAGAATGCTGCCCGAATCGGGTTTGATCAACCCCAGAGCCAGGCGCAGCAGCGTGGACTTCCCCGTGCCGCTTCCACCCATCACGACTTTGGCTTCGCCGTAGCGCACGTTGAAGCTGACTTTATCCAAAACCGTGCGGTCGTCGAACGCGAGTGAAACTTCTTTGAATTCGATGGCGTGAAATTTATTCGTCATAAGCAAGACTGCGGCTACAGGAGCAGCGAGAGGATCAATTTCGAGAGCAGGAAATCGACCGCGATGATCAGGATCGAAGCGATCACGACAGATTGAGTGGTCGAACGCCCGACGCCGACGGTGCCGCCCGTAGTGCTCAGTCCTTTGTAACAGCCGATGATCGCGATGATGAATCCGAAGACGGTCGGCTTGATCAACCCGCCCAGAATCTCGTTGTACGACACGGCCTCTTTCGCCGAAGATATGTAGACTGACGACGCCTGCCCTTGAAACGACATCGCCGCCAGCATCCCGCCCATGGCGCCCGTCATGTCGCAGATGACCGTCAGCGCAGGCGCCATCGTCACCAACGCGACGATGCGCGGCGTGACCAGTTTTTTGATCGGGTCGGCGCCCAGGGCGCGCATGGCGTCGATCTGCTCGCTGACGAGCATAGAGCCGAGTTCGGCCGCAATGCCCGATCCGACGCGGCCCGCCAGCATCAGACAGGTCAGCACCGGCCCCAGCTCGCGGATCAGACTGGTCGCCACGAGTTGGCCAGAGACGTTCTGCACGCCGAATTTCTGAAGCGTGTTGCCAGTGTTGAGCGCCAGCACGGCTCCGGTGAAGAATCCCGTCAATAGAATGATCGACAGGCTGCCGTAGCCCAGGGTGTCCATTTGTCGGACCATCTCGCGTATATAGTAAGGCGACCGGAAAATCCCGCGCGCCACGCGCCAGATGAGCAAGGTAATTTCTTGTACTTGGATAATTCCGCTGATGATCAGATTCATTTGAGTTCGCGTTCAGTCATCGAATTCGGCGTTGTGAGAAACGCGTCGCTGAACGGACGCATTATGATGCTGTTTTTGCATTCACAGGTCAAGACAAACCCAGTTTCCGCAAAGGTCTCTGCGGAGAATCAACCAGGAAGAAACAGGGAAAACGAGGGCTTTTTCCGCTCTTTCTCCGTTTTCCTTGTTTCTTCCTGGTTGATTCTCATTCTTTATCAGGCTTTATCGCGGCGTCGCAACGCGACCTGAAGGCCCCGATGAAGACGCGCTCATCGATCATCCGGCTGAGGCGAGAACAGCCGGGCCTGATCCGTCAAGCGCTGAGCCTTGGGTATCTCTTCGACGGCCCGCAGCGCCTGATCGTCGCTCTCGATCAAAAATCGCTCGCCGGCCTCCATGCCGTAAGCTGCGGTGATCACCTCGGCGCGAATGCGGCGGCGGGCGTATTCCATATTTCGGTTGAGTTGATCTTCAGGAGCCTGCAAATCGCGTCGCTCGCGTATGAAGGCGCGGAAGGCGGCGATGACCTGATCGGTCAGATGATACTCATTGCCCCGGAGTTGATAACCGTACTCCGTCCGCTTCACCGCGTATTCGCCTAGGCCCGCGATCTGCCCAGCGACCAGCAACCGCGCGAACTCGAAGCAGGCGTCGCGCAGACGGATGTCCGAGTCGGGTATCTTGACGACCACGTCCGGCGTGATGCCTCCTGTGTTGCGCCTGCCGGTGGCCGCCCCGGCATGCGATTTGGATTGCGATTTCGATGAAAGCTTCGCCGCCGGCTCTTCGCCGCGGCCGGCGACGAAATAGTCGTAGAAGCCGACGCCGTTGTAAGGCCGTTGAATCGAACGTCCGCTGGGCGTGTAGTATTTCGCGGTGGTCAAGGTCAACCCGGTTTTCCACCTCAATGAATAGACCGTCTGCACCAAACCTTTACCGAAACTCTCCTCGCCGACCAGCCGCGCGCGACGCCAGTCTTGCATCGCCGCCGCGACTATCTCCGAAGCCGAGGCCGTTTCGCCGTTGATCAATATCACCAGAGGCATGGTTTCGGGATTTTGATTCTCCGAACTGCGGACCTGTGTCTGGTAGCGCCCCTCGCGCCCGCGCACCGTGACGATCTCAAGCCCCTTCGGCAAGAACATCTCGGCCACCCGAACCGCCTGCTCCAACAGTCCACCCGGATTGCGCCGCAGGTCCAGAATCAGCGAACTCATCCCCTGCTCTTTGAGTTGCGAGACCGCGCCGCGCAACTCCTCGGTGGTCTCCTGATTGAATCCGCCGGTCAGGCCGATGTAACCGATTCCGGGCCGCATCATAAAGGAGTTTCGCACTGACGGGAACGGCACCTCGTCGCGAGTGACCTCCACGGTCAGCGGCTCCGGAGCGCCGGCGCGCTCGATGGTGAGGCTGACTTCGGCCCCGCGTTCTCCGCGCACGTGCTTCAAAGCGTCCGACTGCGTCCAGTCCTTGGTGGAATGGCCATCGACCGCGATGATCGCGTCGCCGTAGCGCAACCCCGCGCGCTCGGCTGGCATTCCCTGACTGACGCCGAGCACGTAGAGCCGTCCGTTGCGCTGATTGATTGTCACGCCTATGCCGTAGAAATGGCTGCTCTGCTCATCCTGCATCTCGCTGAATTCGCGCCTGCCGTAAAAGCCAGAATGCGGGTCGAGAGAATGAAGCATTCCCAACACCGCCCCACGGGTCAGCCGCTCTTTGTCGGGAGTGAGGGCGTAATTGTCCTCAATACACTCGATCGCTTTGGCGAAATCCCGCACGGCCGGATTGTCCGCCATCCCGTCGCTGGGTTTGGTAAGAGCCGCCGAATCGTAACAGAGTCCGCCGATTCCCGCGGATACGGCGAGGATCAGAATCGCGATCACCGGGATCGCGGCTCGCGACCGTTTCTTACTTTGGATGACTGCGGATTGCGGATTCTCTGATCGCGGATTGCGGATTGCGGATTGCGGATTTCCGGTCTCGGGCAAGTCTGCCCCCGGCTGCCGGTAAGGTTCTCCTGCTTTCGGTTCAAATGCATTCATCACATCAATCCTTTAATCTACAATCAACGCATCAATCCTCAATCCTCAGTGTCCATGTCACTTCCTCACAGCGATCAAAAAAGTGACGGTTGTTCGACGAGCGATTCAGGATCAACAACCGCTTGCCCGATCAGCCGTTTGAAGAGGTTGGCCGATCCCGGCGAATGCCCTTGATAGTGATTATTGAAATATCCGTAGATGGTTCCGCCGCTGCCGCGTAATATTTCAAACGCCGCCGCCCATTCCGCCATCTCGCGGCCTCGATCGATCTGTATGCGCGAGAACTCCGTCAACATCCGTGGCCCCATCCAGCGCACATAGGAGAAATCCGTCGCCGAACGCGCCGTCATGCCTTCGGCCACCCGAATCGAGACTTCCCGCGGAATCCATTTGCTGTCCACCAGCGCGAGCGCAACCCCGTGCGCGTTCAATAAGCCCAGCGTACGCTCGCAAAATTCCTCGCCGAGCCAGGAATCGTCGCGGAACTCGACCGCGAATCGCATCTCCGAGGGCAACAGCGGAATGAAACTCTCCAGCGCCGTCCACGAGCGCGGCGAAAAATCGGGCGGCAATTGTATCAAAACCACTCCGAGTTTCTCTTCCAAACCTCGCGCCCGCTCGCAAAATCTCTCAAGAGTCTGCCCGCAATCACAGAGTCGTTGAAGATGTGTTATTTCTTGCGGCAGCTTCAGCGCGTAGACAAAACCTTGTGGCGCCCGCCTGCGCCAGGCGCTGATCGAAGCCTCGGACGGAATCGCGTAAAAGGTCGAATCAATCTCGACCGTGTCGAAGATCCGCGCATACAGATCGAAGAAATCCGCCGCCTTCGCGCCGCGCGGATAGAACGGCCCCACCCAGTCCTCATAGTTCCATCCCTGTGTCCCAATGCGAATTTCACTCACGACGCAATGCCCGATAACGCTCAATCTGCGATGTTCAATGCCGCGATACCCAATTCCCGAATCAAACGCAATCATATACGATCCAACCCGCTCAACCAACCAACTTTCCAACCTCAAAATCCTGCGCGTCGAGTCGTTCGTCAAACGCGAATCAGATGGGCGATCCGCCGATAAAGCTTCGCGCTCATCCCTCGCACGATGACTATGTCCTGCGGGCGCTTGAACAGGCCGTGCCTGCCGCGATGCTCGACGATGCGCGAGGCGATGGCGGGGCCGATACCCGGCAATCGCTGCAACTCTTTGACCGAGGCGGTGTTGATGTCGATGCGCTCTTCGCTCTGAGGGCTGGGAATTGAAGCCGCGGCGAATGGCTGCGCCAAGATAAGCGCAAGGCTGAAGAGGACGCCCGCGATGTTTATTGCGCAACCACGGTTCATGGAACATGTCATATGGCGGATTGCGGTTGGGCGCGGTCTTTGCGAGTAACCATCTCACGCAATGGCGCCAAGCCTGTGGATAAGCGCGCGCGTAAATCGGATCGGCGGAACCTTTGGAGCGCGAGCGCCGAGGATACTGCCGGCAAACTCTTTGATACCCTAGCGCCATTCGCCGGCAGTATCCCTGGCGCCCGCGCTCCCAGGGTTGTCGTCATTTCATGCATGACTGCATTCAACTATCACTCTTCAACTTGATAGACCTTTCC
>Ga0154003_1000546_pt1 | contig 11863 bp, 13 predicted proteins | sample TSFL087MetaG_FD_104679 | JGI IMG/M metagenome (GOLD analysis project Ga0154003, IMG submission 104679) | Attine ant fungus gardens microbial communities from Florida, USA - TSFL087 MetaG | ecosystem: Host-associated > Fungi > Mycelium > Unclassified | place: USA: Florida, Lake Talquin State...
ACGGCGCGCCACTTCGAGCATGATCTGGCAGCGCAAAATGATCGAATGCGCCGGCTCGCCAGTCGCGTTACCGACGCGCAGTTTGAAGTTCAGCAGCGGCGCCACGGCGTAGGGCCGCGGCGCGACGCTCTCAATCTCGAAATTCAGGTCAGGCATGCGGTTCCACCCCGACCTGACTCGCCCGCGCCTTTAAATCGGCGAAGAATCGCCGGATCTCTTTCCAAGCCTCCTCGCCGCCGGACAGCCCCCGCCAGTTCGAGCGAATCAACCCGGCCAGCTTGAAGCATTCGTCTACAGGCGCAAGGAAGTATTCATGTGAGCCCCCCTCGCTCCCGGCCCTTCCGGCTCGATTGGCGAGCAACCCCTCCACGTCCGGCGACATGCGCGTCAGCGCCGGATTGTCCCGCGCGATTTCGTCCCACATCCGCAGGTCGAGCGACGATTCAATCGGCCCTGCGGGGCTCGGGTAGAGCGCCACGACTCTTCCCATCCGGCTGCTATGAAAAAAGAAGGCCAATTGAATCGGGATCAACAATCCTGCCCACTGCGCGTCCGTCATCCGAAAGTCCTGTAAGTAGCGGACCCGCCGCGGCACGCGCCGGTATGCGGTTTCGCCCTGGCTGCCGAACAGGATCGCGCACGCCCCGCACACACATACCAATCGGCGCCGTTCCGGTTCGATCAGATGCTGGTGGAGTTCGTCCAATGCGGCGCTGCAAAAATCGCAGCGCTCAATCATCGTTCGCGCGCGGGCGAAACGGCGGAGCGCTGCGAATGAGCCGTTCGGCGCTGTTCTTTCAATCATGCGCATCTGGCTTCATGCCGGAGGGATGTAGACCATCCTTGGATCAATCGGCTTCATTTTTTCCGGGTTGATGCCGGTGACGTCCTCAGGCGTGGTTTCAGCCTGCGTGCGACGATGTTTCCGATGAATGTCTCTCCCGGCAGGCATTCTGACCTCTTTCTCTCGCTCGGCTTCCGAATGAGGCATTGGCCTTTCCGAAATTTCCCGCGCTTCGGGCGCCCGTCGCGGTTTAGCCATGAGTCTCTCCTTTCACTGTCACTTGCCGAAGGTTCCGATTCGGCGGTCCCAGGCTCACCAATTGGTCGTAGCCGCCGTTGTTCGACAATCCCTCCAATTGCACTAGGCCATGCGCCGTCGCCGGCTCCTTCAGAGCGATCTGACCTTCAGTGACGATTTCCGTCACATCCGGCGCCGCTTCATAGATCGCGCGCTCAATAGCCAGTTTGAGCGTCATCGTCGACGAAGAACAATTACGGCAGTTTCCCACGAGCCGCAGCCTGACCGTCCCGTCAATCACGCCCAGAAGTTCGACGTCGCCGCCGTGCGCCTGGAGGAACGGACGCGCCCCGTCCAGCGCCTTCATCACTCGAGTTTCCAGGTCGTACGGGTGCAGCCCGTAAAGCAACAACAGGCCCGCCACCAGATCGTCGCTAGCGAAGTCGTCCATCAGGGCATAACCCGAGTCGCCGGCCCGCGCCACGATCTCCATCAGGCGATCCAGCGCCGCCCCGTGCAATTCCATCAATGATCGCGTCAATTCCAACGCATCGGCCCGCACGTTCGGATCGGGCGCCGTCTCGATCCGGGCGATCAATCCTTCAATGCGCTGACTCAGCCGCTGGAAAGCGTTCTCTTCGCTCATCGTCTATACGAAACGTGTCAGTATCCCGACCGTATGGTCTTTGAGAAATAAATGGCGGCGCCTTTGCGCCTTTGCGAGAGATGGGCCTCCTTATTCAAGCGGCGGTTCTCGCCAAGGCGCAAAGACGCAAAGGCCGCGAAGGAGAAACGCCCACTATTATTTATTTGATGAGCCCGAACATCGGCGAATGGCGCGTCTCCAACGTTTTGCCGGGGCCCAGGTACATATGCACACCGCAGGGCAGACACGGATCGAAGCTGCGCACGGTTCGCATAATGTCTATGCCTTTGAAATTGTCCGGCCCGTTTTCTTCAAAAATCGGCGTGCCCTGCACCGCATCCTCATAAGGCCCCGGCGCGCCGTAGATGTCTCGCGGGCTGGCGTTCCACGGCGTCGGCGGGTACGGATGATAGTTGGCGATACGGCCGTCGCGAATCACGACGTGGTGCGAGAGCACGCCGCGCACCGCTTCATGAAAGCCGCAGCCGATGGCCTCCTCCGGGACTTTGAAATCAGACCAGGTCTTGTTGTGCCCGGCCCGCACTTCGCCCAGCGCCTGCTCGCAGAAATAGAGCGCGCAGGCCGCCGCGTAGGCCTGGAAGTAGGTTCGCGCGCGGTTGCGTTCTATGGCGTTCGACCACTTCGGAATCTTCCACTCGAACGAGACCTCGGGCAGCGTCGCCGATTTCGGCAGGTTGATGATCACGCTGTCGCCGGTGGCTTTGACGTAGCCGATATCCACGAGCCCGTTGGCCGCCGTAGCCCACAGCCGCGGCAACGGGCCGCCGCCGGTGTCTAGCGCCAGATAATCGCCTGTCCGCTCATCGTACCAGCGCGGCGACATCACCCACGTGTATTTGCCCTCGAAGTCGCGCTTCTGTGGCTTGGGAATCGTGGTCTGATTCCAGGGGTGGCGTTTGTCCACGGGATTGCCGAGCGGGTCGTGGCTGACGAAGGTCTCTCCCGCATCCCAATCCTCATAGTACGAACTGCCGAGCAGGATGCGGATGCCGAGGTTGATCTTGACCAGATCGTTGGTGACGACTTCGTTGTCAACGATCACGCTCGGCGTGACATACATCGCGCGCCCCCACTCGGACATGTTCCGGTAAGAGTAATCGCAGACGTAAGGGTCGTTGAATGATCCCCAGCAGCCCAGCAGCACGCGCCGCTCGCCGACCTTCTCGTAACCGGGCAGCGCTTCGTAGAAGAAATCGAAGAGGTCATCGTGCAGCGGCACGACCTTCTTCATAAATTCGACGTACTTCATCAGCCGCACCAAATAATCGGTGAAGACCTGCACCGTGCCCGCCGTTCCCACGCCGCCGGGATAGAGCGTCGAAGGATGGACGTGGCGGCCTTCCATCAGACAGAACATCTCGCGCGTCAGCCGGCTCATTTGCAGCGTCTCGCGGTAGAACTCCCCGGTGAACGGATTGAGCGCCGTCATAATGTCGGCGATGGTTCTGTAGCCGTGCAACTTCGCGTTCGGCGCCTCCTTTCGCTGCGCCTTCTCCCATACGCCGGGATTGGTCTCCCTGACCATCTGCTCGCAGAAGTCCACGCCGACCAGGTTATCCTGATAGATGTTGTGGTCGAACATGTACTCCGCCGCCTCGCCGAGGTTGATGATCCATTCGCCCAGGTTCGGCGGCCGCACCCCGAATGCCATGTTCTGAGCGTAGACGGCGCAGGTGGCGTGGTTGTCTCCGCAGATGCCGCAGATGCGGCTGGTGATGAAATGGGCGTCGCGCGGGTCTTTGCCCTTCATGAAGACACTGTAGCCGCGGAAGATCGAAGAGGCGCTGTAACACTCTTTGACCTCTTTGTTCTTGAAATCAATCTTGGTGAATATGCCGAGGCTGCCGACGATGCGGGTGATCGGATCCCAGTTCATCTCCACCAGCCCTTCGGTCTTGGGCAACACCGATTTCACCGGTCTAGTCGCAGTAGCCATAATCCTCCTCGGGAAGACAGGATTGACAGGATTGTTCAGGATTCAACCCAATTCACAAAATCCTGAAAAATCCGGTCAATCCTGTCTACTTTCATTGTTTCAAAACCTGTACTGATCAATATGTTCGTGGACGGTAGCCTGTGGTCAATCGCGGCCCCGGATGCCGCCAACTCGGTTCCTTGTTGACGGTGTTGTTGGTGACGCCGCGTAGCGCGCGGATCATTCCACCGTAAACTCCGACCACGCCCGTCGAGAGAGCCGCGCCCGGCGGTTCGTCCATAAACGGCATGAACTTATCCGGGAAGCCGGGCATGGTGCATGCGATGCAGACGCCGCCGACATTTGGGCAGCCGCCGATGCCGCGCATCCATCCGCGCTTGGTCACGTTGCAGTTAACCACCGGCCCCCAGCACCCGATCTTGACCAGGCATTTGGGCGAGCCATACTCGCCGGCGAAATCGGCCTGCTCGTAATAACCCGCGCGATCGCAGCCTTCGTGCACCGTTTTGCCGAAGAGCCATGTCGGACGGAGTCGCTCGTCTAGCGGGATCATCGGCGACAGCCCCGATGCCTGATAAAGCAGGTAGAGCACGGTCTCCATGAAGTTGTCCGGCTGCACCGGGCATCCGGGCACGTTGACGATCGGGATGTCGGCGGTCGAACGAAAGTTCCAGCCAAGGTAATCGGCCAGCCCCATGCAACCTGTTGGATTGCCCTGCATTGCGTGAATGCCGCCGTAAGTGGCGCAAGTGCCTGCGGCGACCACGGCCCAGGCCTTCGGCGCCAGGCGGTCAATCCAACAGCAGGTCGTGATCGGCTGCCCCGTCTCCGGGTCAGTGCCTTGCGCCGCCCAATAGCCTTCGCGTTTGATCGTCTCGTTCGGAATCGAGCCCTCGACGACGAAGATGAAAGGATCAAGCTCTCCTCGCTCGGCGCGGTAGAAGTACTCCATGAACTCATTGCCGACTTCTTTGGCCAGTACCGGGTTGTGCAAATGCGCTTTCGGCAGCCCGGGTATCGCGCCTAGAATCACGTCCTCAAGGCTGGGCTGCTCGGCTGCGGTCACAGAAATCGTATCGCCGTCGCAACCCAGACCGGCTGTGAGCCAGACGATATGGACCTCTTTGACGTCCGGCGGACGCTCGCTCAATGTTGATGCCGCTGTCGCCACTTTTCGACTCTCCTCACTGTCAATCGTTGACCAATGCGCTTTTGACGCCTTACGCCGCGACCTTCACATAGCAAACAGCCGATGATGGCCCAGCCTTATTGCGGATTCATGCCGTAGGAAGTCTTAGTCAGACTACAACTCTTCCATCCGAGCGATCCTACCTCTGAGTTTCACATTCGGTCGGTACAATACCGCACCCTGTTCGCGAAAAACTCATCAGGCAGACATCTTCTCCGTCGCCACAGGAGCGAGCGGGGAGCAGCGAGCCCGGCCAGAACAGCCCCGCCGCCACCCTGCCCCTCATCAGCCGGCGCCTGTAACGCAAGCGCATGAAGATTAACGCAACCGGCGAAGCCTTGACGAAAGCGATCACCATCCCCACCGCATTCGTCTTCCCTATGTCAATAAATGACACTGCGCACGTTATGTCGTTTAAGGCCGGCAGCGCAGCGTGGACCTTCGCGTAGACTTTTATTGGGACGATTCTTTCCGGCATAGCTCCATCTCTTATCGCAGATGTCGCCAGATCAGGTAGAGCAGCGGGTAGAGGAAAATCCAGACGATGTCCACGAAATGCAAATGGCGGCCGGACAACTCCATCGGGCTATGGTACTCCAGCGTGAACCTTCCGCGCCGCGCCAATACGAACAGAACGCCAAGCAGCCCGCAGCCGACTACCAACCAAAATTTTCAAGATCAAAATTCGATCCTAGCGTAGAGGTATAGGTAATAACGCCAAGTCAACCGTTAACACCGGATGTTTGTCAGGGTGTGTAAATAAACTGCGTTTCCCACAGGGATGTCACTAGCCGTTGCAATCGTCAAAATTCAGCGCCAGTCGTTTCGTCAAACACAAACTGATACCTAGACCGATCCTCTGCAACTTGGCTTCCGCGATTGGCGCCAAGTTTGCTGATGGGTTAGACGTAGCTCTGCACGGCCTCGGTATGAAGCACCATGCGGATCTCCATCTGTTCAATGACAATAAAAATCTGTGGCGCAATCTGCTAAAGGGGTATCGCGATGTCGGCCACTTTCCGATATTACCAGCGGATCCAGCCATACAATTGACGCCATCGTGGATGACAAAGAGCGAAGGAAGCTGAGGCGGTTTGTCGCAAACAGGCTTTCAGAGCTTGCAGATCAGTACGGGCAAATTTGCTCCTTGGTACAGACTGAAGCGCAAACGTACAGCAACTTGTCGCTCATTCCCAACCCCACATCGACATTCCCCGTCCTGCGCGCGAACGGGGGCGTTCAGAAAATCATGGTCCAAGGACTTGTCATCAAAGCAGCAAAGGATTGGACTCCCTGGCCCAGTTCAAGGCTGGGTTTACGACTATATATGTTATTTGGTTCCGAACCGGCCAAACGGAGTTAATCAGATAGATGCGTTAGCGGGTTCGGTGATTCGAACCGTCCCTCATAACACAGGAACGGCTGGGAGAGCTGTCTCATTTATCGCAGTTAGGAAGTGATTAAGATATGCAGTCTCGATGCGAGTTTGCTGTTTGCGGATTCCGTATAAATAAAGCGTTTTCGGCTTGAACGTTCAGCCGCCTCCTCACGGTCGCGGTAGAGAAACCGCTCGCGTAAGCAAGCGGTTCCTGAACATGGGAGTCGAAAATACTATAAGCCATGATAGGAGAAGCTATGCGAATCAAAGCATGTGTGACGTTCATGCGGTTTTCTATACTATGCGCGTTCGATCGTACAATACGCATTCGTAATCAGCGCGCCATTTTGAAGTCTCTACCTCAGATAGGAGTCCTCATGGCGCTTCTCGCCAGCGTGTCGGTTCTCGGATATGCGCGGCAGCAGGTCAAACAACAAACTCTCGAGAACCCTGCGGAAATTGTAGCGCGCCGAGGCCCAACAGGCGGTGATGATGTAAGCGTTAGGCTTAAAGTGGCGCTCGCCGACAACGTGATCCCAAACCCGGCGACTGGTCAAACAGACAAGGTCAATTTGCGGTCATACAATGGGGCTTTGATAGGCCCCACAATCCGTGTGAAGCCGGGCGATACTTTGAAAGTGAGACTAGAGAATAAGTTAGATCCGGAGACGTGCGCTCCACCTGATGGTAATCACAATATTCCGAATTGCTTCAACACAACCAACTTGCATACTCATGGTTTACACGTTTCACCAGCCGGAAATAGTGATAACGTCCTTTTGGAATTGACCCCATTGACAACTTTTGATTTTGAATTCTGTTTGCCCAAGGATCACCCTGCCGGAACCTTTTGGTATCACCCGCACCGGCATGGGTCTACCGCCTTACAGGTATCCAGCGGCATGGCTGGGGCGCTGATTATTAATGGTGAGCGCCAGTTAAAAGATAAAACAAAAAATGGCATCGCTGATATCGATACAATTTTAAAACACCCTGGCGGAAAAGCTTTTGACGAGCGCATATTCTTGTTCCAGCAGATCCCGTACGCGTGTTTTGGCGACGATGGCAAAATCCTCAAAGATGCTCAACAGAAAAGATGGGTATGTCCCGAGGGGAAGATTGGGGAAATCAAGCAATATGACTCGCAATTTGGCGCCGGAAATTGGCCAGATTCCGGACGTTACACAATGATTAATGGCACGGTGCAAGTCCCTCTTCAGGCGCCTGCCGGTAAAATTGAACGCTGGCGCATGATTCATGGCGGAGTTCGCGACTCAATAAAGGTCAAGTTAACGAGAAGCAAGCTCCAACTTCCTACGGCGCGTTTGGCGCTGACTTCTCTTCGAAAGATGACGGTTGAAGAGCAGGAGGCCTGGACGAAAGAGAACTGTCTCCAAGATCAGGTGATCAATCAGTGGGAATTCGCCGTCGATGGCGTCACCCGCAAACAGATAACAGAAAAACAAGTGAATACCCTTCATCCCGGCTACAGGAGCGATGCGCTGGTGTTCTTCGATAAACCTGGCATTTATTGTGTTATCGATGATGCGGCGCCCTCCTCCGCTATTATCAATTCCGAGGGGCGGCTAATGAAGGATCAGCGGCTACTCACCCTCGTGGAGGTGCGCGGTGGAGCTACTGTTACTGATGAACCACGGCAATTCCTTCTACGCCAGTTGATCAAGGCTAACACCGATTTGCCTCCGATTACGATAAAAGCTCTTGAACAGTTAAACGTCGCTGAATTCGCGCCCTACTCGGATATTCTTGACGCTGAGCTTACAGGGGCGCAAAACTTGACGTTCAATATAGATCACACTACTTCTCCGAACGAGTATCAGGTCAACGGAAAACCGTATGATCCAGGTCGGATCGACCGCACTCTTAAGCTGGGCGCGGTTGAGGAGTGGACAATCACATCGGAGATTGAAAACCACCCATTTCATATCCACGTCAACCCGTTCCAGATCGTGCGCATTCTCAATAGAAATAACGAAGACGTGACAAAGGCGTCGGCGGATTGTGGCCCGAATGCGTCTGATCGGCAGTACTGTGACCAGATAGGCGTCTTTCGCGACACGATACTCATTAAACGAGGCTACAAAATCACCATTCGCTCGCGCTATGAGCGTTACATCGGCGATTTCGTGCTGCACTGTCACATCCTGGACCATGAAGACAGAGGGATGATGCAGAACGTGCGTATCGTTCCTAGTCTAAACAACACGCGACACAGTCATAAATGATTCCCAGTTAGTCAACTAGCTTGGCATACACAAAATGTTCTGACACAGACCTGTAGAGAGCAATACTCTATAACTTACTTGAGAGGAGAACCCAATGGCTTTGACTGTAACTTTCGATCTAGTTATTAAACCATACTTCACGCCATGCTACCGAGCGCACATGATCAAGTTTGGTCCCAGAATCGACCTTTGGGACTACGATGTTGTGAAGCAGAATTGGCAATTAATACATGATGCTGTAATTCCGCCAGGCAATTTTATGCCACGCAAAGGATGTCCTGAAGGTGTTTGGGACGATGATACGAGGAATCAATTCATAACTGATTTCATTGTATGGAAAAATGGTGGATATCAGCGTTAAAAACTATCTCAAAACAGAAAGCAGCTACAAAACGTTATTGTCACGATGAATCAACGGGTGTCGCGCGCAGTCGCTAATGATGCGCTTTGACCGCATCTCGGCTCGCCTGATTGTCGTAGCCGGAGTCCAGACACAAATGCTGCGGTTCTTTCCCGCCGGCCGAGGACGTTCGACCACGATCGCCTCGGTCGCCTCCTCCGGCAGGAGGCGGTTATTGACGCTGGCCGGAACGACGACGATCGCCAGCCGATCAACGTGACCTTCACGCCCTGTCCCAGGACCATTCGCAGCACGTCGCGCGCGTTCAACCAATTGGGTCGTGTTGCTGAAGTGGTCGCGATATCAGCCTTGCGTTTAGGTTTCCTAGGTTCTCTGTTCCGGCTTCAATGCGTCGGCCTTGGCCCTATCTATTTTGCCCAGGCCGACAGCCGTTCCGAGCAGCCCAGCGACCAAGAAGATTGCAAAGACCGTCAAGGCGTTCGCGGCCTTATGCGCAGCGCTCGACGTATAGTTCGAATCTCCGCCAGGGTTGTATATCCCACCGGCGAAAAGCCCAATCGCGCCGCTAATCAACACCCACTGCAAATAGAGCCAAAGCGCGCTCAGTTTCTCTTTTTTCTTCGCCTCGATTCTTACGAAGGTCGTTGTACAGACGTAGAGAGAAAACGCGGCGATGATGGCCAAAAAGTACAGCATAAGCGACCAGAGCATCCGATCACTCAACGCTCGCCGCCACGCGCTGAGCGGTACGAACACCCAGATCATGAAAGAGCCTATTGCGCCGATTGAGAGCGCGACGATCGCCGGCGTCAGGAGTTTGCGCATATTCAAGCCTCCGTTGAGTTGTGCATGGCTAATTCGGCCAGAATCAGATTCAGCCTTTCGCTGGGGCGACGGTCATTTCCCGCCTGCCATCTTCGCCATCTTCTTCAGCGCCTTTATTGCCGCCACTCTATTCGACGCGCCGCGCTTCGGTTTCGCCGCCGCGCCGTCAGTCTCGGACTTTCTGTCTGTGGACTGAGCGGCGCTCTCCTTAGCAGGCTCCATACCCGGCTTTCTTTTCTCAACTTTTTCAAGTGAAGCCGCCGGGTTGCCCTCATTATGCGCCAACCGGAGAGACTTGCGCCAGGTCGCGGCCATTCGCCTATAACCTTGATCCACTTGCGGCTGCGGTCAAACAATCCTCCCACGGCTCAAGTGGCCAGTCTAATAAAAACAATGCGGGCGTTCGGAGATTCGCCTATCTCACTGCCCGATTGTCTGACTCGCAACAAAACTAAAACTTCTCAAGCAACGTGAACGGCGCGGCATAGCTCATTCTGTAGACGAGAAACACAAAGAGGCGTGATCCTTTTGTAGGCGTTACTGCCCCGGCGTCGGTTTCGGTGTTTGCTTCGGCGATGGTTTTGGCGTTGGCGGCACAAGTGTTTTGCCGGAAGGGTCGCCTTGACCAGTCGCCGGCGTCTGAGCCGGACGGCCAAGGTCATCGCTCCCAGGCTTGGCGGAAGTCCAGCCGGCGGTAGTAGTGTAATACTCGGTCTGGTCGGTGAACCGGTTGACGCGAATGAGAAATCCTTCGGGGGTGTAGTATTGGTACCTGCCAGGCCAGAAGGTGAAAAGGACGGCGATCAAGGCGAAGAGTAGAAGGAGCTTGGTGGATTTGTCCATAGGTAATTTCCTTGTTGACGGCGGGAAAATATCAGAACCGGTCGGGATGTCAAGCGGACCCGATCAGCGTCTAGCGGCTAATGCTCCGCGCCCGAGACGCCCGATCAACGGCTGACGCGCGATGGGCCGGTTTCCGCCGATTGTGAGCGCGGGCGGACTGACCATGCGAGGGAAATGGCTATAAGATCGTTGTTTCCCACACTCTATTTTGGAAAACGGATGGTTGGAGAAACAGCGGATGATTTATCGGGCGCTCGCCGACTTCGTGTTATTGCTCCATATGGCTTTCGTGCTGTTCGCGGCGCTCGGAGGCGTTCTGGCGTTCAAGTGGAGGCGCGTCGCATGGTTCCACATACCGGCTGCGCTGTGGGCGGCGCTCATCGAATTCGTAGGATGGGAATGTCCACTCACGCCGCTTGAAAATTGGCTCCGGCGCCAGGGAGGAGAGGCCGGCTATCAGACCGGTTTTATCGAGCGTTATCTTCTTCCCTTGATTTACCCGGCGCCGTTTCCTCGTAGTATGCACGTCGTCCTTGGGCTTCTGGTCATGAGCGTCAATCTCGCGATCTACTGGCGCCTCTGGCGCCGTTCGGCGTCAACCGGGCATCGGCGCCATCGCTGATGTCGTCAGGCTAAAGAAAAAAAGATGAACAGAATGATTATTCAAGTCGACGAAGATCGCGTGGCATATGACGGCCGCGACTGGACGCCCGTGACCGGCGAGCACGCATGGGCAATCGCGCGCATGATGAAGTCCAGAGAACGTAGGTATAAGCGCTTGGCCGCCGTGCGCCCTGATTTCGCCTACAACGTCGCACGGGCCGCCGCCGAGGATTTTCACGGTCGAATCGTCGAATACCAGCCCATTCCGCCCGCCAAACCCGGCATCATCAACTACCGGCGTTAATGACAATGCGTGGCTAACGCATTGCCGGGCCAGTCCCCTGATGCCGGTGGATGGAGTGTACAACCACGCCGCGGATGCTGAAGTCGTCACTTCTTTTGACACGAATGTCAGGGAAATCCGGGTTGGCTGACCGCAGGATGACCGAGTTCCTCTTCATCTCCAGCCTTTTGACGCAGTACTCTCCATTAATGGCGGCGATCACGATGTCTCCTGGATTGGCCGTCTCGCTGACCTTAGCGATCAACAAATCGCCGTCGTAAATTTGCGCGCCGGTCATCGAGGCGCCTTTCGCGGTGACGGTGAAGTATTCATCCTGATCTGGCATCAGATCTTCGCATATATCTCTGTACACAAATTCGTCGCCGGTGGGGGCAGGCAAGCCGGCGTTGACGTATGTCGGATAGTGGATGCGCACACGCAATGAGGCCAGCAGGCCGCTGAAAAAGCTTTCGAGCGGCCTGCGCAGCCATTGACACAAAGCGAGCAGATG
>Ga0154003_1000547_pt1 | contig 11855 bp, 6 predicted proteins | sample TSFL087MetaG_FD_104679 | JGI IMG/M metagenome (GOLD analysis project Ga0154003, IMG submission 104679) | Attine ant fungus gardens microbial communities from Florida, USA - TSFL087 MetaG | ecosystem: Host-associated > Fungi > Mycelium > Unclassified | place: USA: Florida, Lake Talquin State...
GGCGTTAATCGAACCTCCTGTGTCCCCGTAATGCTGGCAGGCGTTATCCGCAAGTTGAAATCCTTTTCATACCCATCAGCCTCTATGCGAATCCGCAGCTCCTTTTTCGGATTACTGATGGGAAAGGAGATGACGCCGTTCGAATCGGTCGTATTCACCGGGGGAACATCCCCGCTTTCAAGACTGACTTTCGCGCCGCCGATGCTTCTGCCCGTCGTCTTGTCCAAAACTTTGATGACGAGCTTTTCTTTATCGGGATCCGGCTTCTGCTGCTGATCGCAAAATCGATTTGTAAGGCCGACAATCGCGACCAGCAGGGTAGCGACGCCGGCAATGAATCCATTGCGGATGGTCCCATTTCGATTGATCCTGGCGGCAAGGACCGCCGGATCATCCTCCAGATTTCGAGGCTTTTTCGTTGATTTCGGCATGGGTGAACTGGGATTCTTCTCTGCCCCTCTCCTTTCACGGCCGCATTCTCGGCGATCCCTTTTCGAGATCGATCATCTAAACCATCAAGCGGGCCGCGGCCACTTTGATGATCTCATTCATCTTCACTGTGCCGTCGGCCAACTACTGGCGGTTGCGCTGCTCAAGCTCCAGAATCCTCGGAATGATCATATCGACGCTACGAAAATTTCCGCCCGTCACCTGATGGATCTGCTCGATCATTTCCTCGGTCACTGTACATCTTCAGAAAAGTTGCTGGACGTTTTCACATAAGTTGCTGAACTGCATTCAAAGGAATGCGGTTGTACGTGGATACGTTGGCCTGCCTCATCCCTTATCTGACGTTCATGGCTTGAGATTCATTCGCCGCAGCATATCTTGAAATCTCGGATCCGTGCGCAAAGGATCGAGATTGGGATGCACTTTGAGGTAAACGATGCCATAAGTATGCTTGTCAATTGCTTGTTCTAACATGTCGAGCGCCTTGTCCGTTTCGCCAAGACGAGCCAGAGCGCACGCAGTCTCGAATTCAGTACCCAGCGGCGGTTTGGACAACTTGATCATTTTCTGCCAATAATCTCTAGCATTCAGAATCTGAGAGGCGCGAATGGCCGCTGCTTCGAGTGTGTTGGTCCCCATTAAAGTGCTGTACTTTTGGTAGGCGGCCATCGCCTTCCGGAACTCTCCTTGCTGCTCATAAGCGAACCCGAGAAAGGCATAGGCTTCGCCAAAGTTTAAGTCTCGGTCTATCACTCGCAGGCACTGAGTAATCGCCTGTTCATAGTTTCGTCCGTAATTCAAGATCAATGCCTCGATCGCTTGGATAATAAGCGACGCCGGATCCAACTGCTGCGCTTGATGAATCTGTTCCAGAGCCTTCTCGTGTTTTCCCATGCCGCAGAGGAATTCGGCATACCACTGATGGGCCGTGGGATAGTACGGATTTTTTGCAATCGCCTGTTCGAAAGATCGTTCTGCGCCCAACCAGTCAAAGTTGTAACTGGCTTTGATCATCGCGATTGCGGTGTGCGCTTCAGCCAGTGAGTCATCAATATCGACCGCTCTCTGCGCGGCGTCTCTCGCTTTCGGGAATGCATCGTTCGCTGGCAGCAACGAATAATCGCTGAGTGTGATATACGAATCGGCCAGCGCAGCATATGCCCTGGCATATTGGGGATCGAGATTGACAGCCTTCTGAAAGAGTTGGAAGCTCTTTTGCAATCCTTCGACGTTTCGCTTGTTCCAGTAGAAGCGGCCGTCGGTATAGAGGCGATGCGCTTCAACGTTCCCTGTATCATGTCTGGCCAACAATTTACGCTCAGCGCCGGTAAGTTGTGGTATAAGCGCTTGCGCCGTCTTTTCAGCCAGCGCATCCTGCAACCCGAATGGATCATTCCCAGGTTCGTCAATGATTTCAGCCCACAGTTGCTGGCCGTCGCTCACACGAAGCAGCCGTATCCTCACGCGTATCCGTGCGCCGTCGCTTTGGAAACTCCCATCCAGAACTGCATCCACCTGTTGTTCGCGGCCCGCCGCCAATGGATCCAGATTCTTGTCTAGGTATTTCTGCATCGCGCGTACAGGTCGTACGACGATTTGACGTAGTCGCCCCAGCCGCAGGATCAAAGCATCGGCCAGCTTCAAGCCCAGTGTCTCGTCTTCTTCTTTCAAATCCAGTGACTTCAATGGCAATACTGCCAGCGACTTGATCCCAAGTGGTGAAGAAGTAGCAGATTCTCCACGATAGCGCATTGCATAGACTAATGCGACAATCATCAGGATCACCAACGCAGCCACTGCCAGCACTGTATGCGAGTCGAAGGGCACACGTCCCCATGTGCGCCCACTGGCCCCTGACTTAACCTCCTCTCCGAGTCTGCTCAGTTCAATCAGCAACTCCCTGGCTGTCTGATACCGCTCGTTACACCCCTTCGCCAAACATTTTTTAGTGATTCGTTCCAGCTCTTCCGGCGCTTTCGACGCAAGACTTCTTAACTTTGGCGGCGAGGCAGTCAGCAATGCGGCGCTTACATCGCTAGGCGTCTCGCCCTCGAATGGCCTGCGCCGAGCGATCATCTCGAAAAGGATTACGCCCAAGCTGAAGATGTCTGTCCGATGATCCACCTCTTGCCCGCGCGCCTGCTCTGGCGACATATAGCTCACTGTGCCCATCACCACCCCGGGCTCCGTGCTCAGCCGGGCCGACGTCTGCGTTCGTGAATCAACCTCCGGCGTAGCCGCTGGCCGCTCTGCGAGCTTAGCCAGGCCGAAGTCGAGCACTTTGACCAGGCCGTCGGGCCGCACCATGATATTCTCCGGCTTGATATCTCGGTGGATGATTCCGGCCTCGTGCGCTGCTGAGAGGGCGCTGGACGATTGGACTGCGACTGAGATCGACTCAGCGATACTCATCCCATCATTCTGCATTGACTGGCGTAAAGTCACGCCATCAACGAACTCGGTGGCGATGAATTGCAGCCCCTCAGCATGCCCAATCTCGTAAATGGTCAGAATGTTCGGATGATTGGTTGCGCTCGCCGCTCTCGCCTCGCGCTCGAAACGACGCACCCGCTCGGCGGCATTCGTGAACTGCGCAGGCAACAACTTGAGCGCGACCTTGCGATGCAGCCGTTTGTCTTCAGCCAGATACACCTCGCCCATTCCACCTCTGCCCAACAGTGAAACAATCCTGTAATTCGCCAGTTCCCGTCCGATAAGCTGAGGCGCAGGAGAGGTAAGCTCGTCAGCGACAATTTCACGTGCGGCGGCTTCGACGGCGGGGGACTCAAGAAATGTTCCGGCGTCTGCGTGCGCGGCGAGCAGCGATTGGACTTCGCGGCGCAAATCGTCGTCGTCGCCGCAAGCTTCCGCAAGAAAGCCCGCTCGCTCTTCGTCGCGGAGATCGAGCGCGCGGTCATAGACTTCCTTGATCTTTTTCCATCGGTTCGCGTCCATCACACTCTCAGGCTAGGCTCACAGTTAGCTACAAGGCTTTCGCCATAGGGGCTTTATTTCGGTGCCCCCGCCGCCCAGTTGACCACCACCGTCAGCGGCGCATTCGGCTCCGTCTCCACCACCGCGTTGATCAGAAAACGCTGCCCATCAGCCGTTACGGCATAGGGAGCATATAAGGCCTGAACAGTTCCGGAGCGGAACTCGAAGAGCGAAACCGCCGAGCCCGCCTCAATGCTCTCGCCACTTCTGATCGGCAAGGCCATCAACTTCCCGTCTCTCGCGTAATAGAACAACTCCCGCCCATTACGCCGCCAGCGCGGATGGGTGCCCCCGCCGGTCGAGATCTGCCGCTTGCCGTCGCCCCCAGGAAAACTCTGCACATATACCTCATACCGGCCTGACACATCGGAGGCGTAGGCTAGCCATCGCCCATCGGGCGAGAGCGTCCCCGTAATTTCATTCGCTTCCGTCCGCAGCACAGGGAACGCCTCACCACTCCCGGTCACTGGCAAGAACCACAAATCCGATTTCGTCTTCGGATCGTCCTGGCGGTAGATGATAAAGCGCCCGTCCCGCGACCAGTCGGTGGGGTATTTAGAGTAATCCGATTTTAGCAACAGCGTGTCCTCTCCGGAGCCGCTGGCCGCCTTCTGATAGAGGTTCGACTCCAAGTCTCGATTCGAAGCCCATACAATGCTGCTCCCGTCCGGCGACCAGACGGGATTGATATCTGTCGCCGGATTGAAGGTGAAGCGGTCGGAGGCTTCCCCCGATACGTCACACAGCCAGAGGTCGCTGGTGAAGGTTTGGGGATCGCGGCGTTCGGCGATAAAACGCTTTTCGTCCGGTGAGAGCCAATGCTGGAAAATACCTGTGGCCACGTCCAGTGAGTTGATTGGCTGACCGCGACGATCCATCCAGACGTATTGGCGACGATGCCGCTTGAGGCTCGGGTCAAAGACCAACACGCCATTGTCGGAGACGGAAAAGGTGAAGATATGGGCGTAAGTAAGATCAGTCCCAACCTCGTCTGAGAGAGAGAATGGCTCGCCGGTGAACTCCATCCGGCTTGTGTCAAAGGGCCGGGCGAGCAAGGCGTTGTCGCGCCCGAAGATCAACCAGCCGGCGCCGCCGGCACTGTCGCCGGGGTATGCGGCCATATACTTGAAGACAGTGAACTCGTCGAGCAGCCGCCGCTTGACCGTCCCGTTGAGCGAGCCGAGATAGACCCCACGTATATCCTTCTGCCCACTCTGAATGCTGTAGAGGAAGTGTCGGCCGTCCGGCAGAAAAGTTGGATAGCGATGAGAAATCTCCTGGCGCGTCCTGTCGAGGGGTGTCACCTGTGTGACTTCTCCGCCCGTCGCAGAGATCCGCAACAGCCCAACCTGCACCTGCCCAAAGAGAATCACTCCGGCGCGGCTCCAGGCGCCGCCTGTTATGGTCCACGGCGCATAACAGAGCGTTTGAACCGGTCCGCCTGTGAACTCGATCTTCTTAAGCCGGCCGTCGGCGAAGAAGGCGATGTAGCAGCTGTCGGGCGACCAGAAGGGGAAGATCGCGCCTTGCGTCCCGGCGAGCGGTTTAGCGTCGGTTGAATCGAGCGCGCGCACCCAGAGTTGCACATTGCCGCCGGTGGCCGCGGTGAAGGCAAGATGTCGGCCATCCGGGGAGACAGCGATCTGACCAAAGCTCGACTTCTCCGGCGGCAGAATGGAAGTCTTGAAAACTCGCACGTCTGTAGCGGGCTGGAGCGTGAAGTGCGCCCACGCGAATCCCAGCGTTCCTAGCAATAACGCCGCAGCAATCCAAGCCAGCCGCTCACGTTTCTTTACAGATGATGCGCCAGCATTCTTCGTCACAGCAGGCGCTGCTGCCATCGTTTCAAGCCGTGCGCCAGAGGAAGTGGACAACGCTTCGAGCGCATAGCCGAGGTCGTGCGCGGAATGGAAACGCAGCTCTGGCTTTTTCTCAAGACACCGCCGCACTATGCGTCCTAGCTGCGGCGTGACTTTGCCGTTCATCTCCGTCAGCTCTGGCGGATCGTCCTTCAGGATCGAGGCCAGACAATCGCCTGACGTCGCGCCGGTGAAGGGCGCGCGCCCGGCGAGCATCTCGTAGAGCACAACTCCCAAACTGAAAATGTCGGTCCGCGCATCCACCTTCTCGCCCCGTACTTGCTCCGGCGACATATAGCGCGGTGTGCCCATCACTATTCCTGAATCGGTACTGTTCCTTCTCAGTGTCTCGGCTTCCGAATCCATAACGGGCAGGTTCGGCTCGGTCAGCTTGGCCAAGCCGAAGTCGAGCACTTTAACAATACCATTGCGCGGCGCCATTACGTTCTCCGGCTTGATGTCGCGGTGAATGATCCCGGCCTCGTGCGCCGCTGAGAGCGCGCCGGCCACCTGGATTGCGATTGAGAGCGACTCGGCGATAGTCATCCCATCGTTTTGCATCGCCTGGCGTAAGGTCACGCCATCAACGAACTCGGTGGCGATGAAGCGCAACCCTTCGTCTTGCCCGATCTCATAAATGGTCAGAATGTTCGGATGATTGGTCGCGCTCGCCGCTTCCGCCTCGCGCTCGAAGCGGCGCACCCGTTCGGCGTCATTCGTGAACTGCGCAGGCAACAACTTGAGTGCGACCTTGCGATGCAGCCGTTTGTCTTCGGCCAGATATACCTCGCCCATCCCACCTCTGCCCAACAGTGAAATAATCCTGTAATTCGCCAGTTCCCGTCCGATAAGCTGAGGCGCAGGGGAGGTAATCTCGTCAGCGACAATTTCACGCGCGGCGGCTTCGACGGCGGGGGACTCAAGAAATGTTCCGGCCTCTGCGTGCGCGGCGAGCAGCGTTTCGATTTCGCGGCGCAGATCGGCGTCACAGGCGCAAGCTCCCGCAAGAAAGCCCTCGCGCTCATCTCCGCAGAGATCGATCGCGCGGACATAGATTTCCTTAATCTGCTCCCACCGTTTCGCGTCCATCACGCCTTCCCGCTAAGCTCACGATAGAGCCACGCCTGCGCCAGACTCCATTCGCGCTGCACGGTGCGCGTCGAAATCTCCAACGCCTCGGCGGTCTCCTCCAGGCTCAGCCCGCCGAAGAAACGCATCTCGACAATCTTGCTCTGGCGCTCGTCGAAGGTCGCCAGCTCGTTCAGCGCGTCGTCCAGCGCCACCAGGTCAGCGCCCTTTTCGTGCGCGATCCCTTCGGCGTTGGCGAGCGAAACATGCACGGCGTCGCCGCCATATTTCTGCGCCTGCCGCCGCCGTGCTTCGTCAACCAGGACGCGGCGCATCAGTTGCGCGGCCAGGCCGATGAAATGCGCGCGGTTCCGCCAACTCACGTCCGACCAGTTGATCAACCTCACCCATGCTTCATTGACCAGCGCCGTCGTTTGCAGGATGTGATTGGGCCGTTCCTGACGCAGGTAATGGCGCGCCAGGCGGCGTAATTCGGCGTCAACCAGCGGAACCAGCCGTTCCAGCGCCGTCTCATCGCCCTCACTCCACGCCTTCAGCAGGCGGGTCGTTTCAAAAATGTCGGCGGCAGGTGTGTTTTCCATATTCGTTTGAACCGGTCGATTAAGCGATAAGTGGAAAAGAGTCCCACCCACTTCACTGAGGCAAAAAAAACGACCTGGCGTGTCGTGTTTCGGAGTCATTTTTCGCCTTACAAGGTGGAAGACAATGGATCAAAGACGCAAGGGGAAATCGTGATGCGGAGTTTTCCGATTGTAATGACTGTGACTGGTTACTCGCCCCGCTGACTATCGGGACGATTCGTATCAGTAATATAAAGATACCAGCTTCGGATAAGCGCGAAGCCGGATTGTGCGCCACACCGGACAACAGTGTCAACATCGAACGCCCTAAGGGGTAATTCCAAAATAATTTCCGCGATACGGCAGTTTTTTCAGGCGTAAACGGCACCTGTCAGAGTTGGCGGAACAATAAAACGGGTAGTCCACAGGAGCGCATAGTACGCTGACGACTTTCTAAGGAGTTCTTATGAAAACGTTCTCAATCGGCGGGGGGCTCGCGGGTCCTCCTAGTGTGTGTTCGTCTGATCCCGATCGTGTCGACGTGTTTGCCGTTGGGTCAGACGCCACGGTGTGGCGCTGGTCACGAGTCGGAGCGAATTGGCTTCCTGCTCCATTACGACTGCCCGCTAATGGCAGATTCTCCGGCGAAGGCGTGTGCGCCATCTCCTCAGGGCCAGGACGCGTCGAGGTTTTTGCCGTCGAGGATGGCTCCCGTCTCCCGGTGTGGTGGCGCGGGAACGGTCCAACATTCACGGTTGGACGGCCCTTGAGTCGGGGGTCACGTATGTACATACCATCAGTCGCTGTTGCTGCCGTCGCAGCTTCCCCCAACGACATCGACGTCTTCGCGGTAGCTAACGACAAGGCTCCGTGGTGGTGGCACTGGAACGGCGCAGCCTGGTCGCTCCCAGAGAAGCTCCCCAGTGGGGCGGCGAACCTTCCGGCCGAGCGGATAGCCGCCATGTCTCCTGGTTCCGGGCGCTTGGACGTGTTTGCCGTCGGCTCAAACACGCACCTCTGGCATTGGTCGAAGATCGGTGCGGATCCATGGGGGGAGCCTCAGGACCTGGGCGGAAACATGCCCGCCGAGGGCGTCAGCGCTGTTTCGTGGGGCCCGGGCCGGATCGACGTCTTCGCTGCGTCGAAAGCGGCAGGGAATCCTCTGCTGCACTGGTGGTCAGAGGGCGGCGCCTTCGCGGGACCCGAAAACCTCGGCGGGAACCTCGCTACGGGCACTGTGAGCGCCGTCTCGCATGCCCCGTACCGCCTTGATGTGTTCGCCATTACGCGGAGACAAGGACTCGCGCGCTGGCAATGGGACGGGAATGAGTGGATCAAACCTACCTCGGGGGAACCTGTTTTGCCCGGTGAAGGGATCCCTGCTGGCGACGTCAGTGCGGTCGTACGCGAGCCACATCGCCTCGACGTGTTCGTCACCGGCCCCGGCAATACATTACTGCAGTGGCCCGGTGGAGGGCTGGAAAACGCAAGGCGTGTACCATGGATGAACTGGCCCAGCAATCACCCGACAAACCCCGCCGGGGTCCTGCGTCCAGACAACCTGGAGGAGCTCGTGAACATCGTCCAGGAAGCCGACCGGCTCGGTCGCAACGTACGAGCCGTCGGCTCCGGCTGGTCGAACTCCGACGTGGCCGTCACCGCTGGGTATATTGTGGAGACCGATAAGCTCAATGCTGTGCTGACCGACGTGCTCGGCACGAGCTTGAATACCTTTGGGGCCGTCAAGAGTCTCGTGCATGTCGAGGCGGGCATCAAACTCGACACCCTAATCAGAAAGTTGTTCGAAAAGGACTTCGAGCTGAAGACGTTCGGAGGCTCGAGCGGCCAATCGCTGGCGGGAGCCCTATCGACCAGTGTGCACGGCATGGACGTGGATCGCGGTCCGTTGCCCGACATGGTCCGCGCCATCCACCTCGTGGGACCCGGCGGAGCCCAGCACTGGATCGAACCGAGTACCGGGGCAATAACGACAATGAGCGCCCTGAAGGACGCGTTGGGCATCCCTGAAGAGAACATTCACTACGACGATGACTGGTTCTATTCCGTACTCGTTTCGATGGGCAGCCTGGGCATCATCTACTCGCTGATCATCGAGGTGGACCCGAAGTACGCCCTCAGGCAAAAGCGAGAGAATATCGACTGGGCTGATATCAGGGCAAGGCTCGCGGGTAGTGTGAGCAACCCGCTCGATACCAACCGTAGCGTGCAAGTGGCTCTCAGTCCTTATCCCCGTGGGGATGGGACCCGCGGGTGCTACCTCACCACCCGAAATGAAGCGCTTCCCGAAGGGCTGACCGTGCCGCCGGATGACACGTGGGCTGAAATGTTCACCGCGATCCTGATTGATAACTTCTTGGCAAACCGCAGCCTTATCGACGACGGCGTGAATACGGTGACGAACTTTAACCAGAGCCAACAGGACATCACGGCTTGGGCGCACGACCTCGTAGGAGGCAGAAACCCAGGCATCAACAAAGGCCTGACGGTGGAATTCATGTTCGACGCCAGCGACGGCGCCACCCGCCACCTCGACTTCGTCGACGCGGCGCTCGAGATTCTCCGCAAGGCGTACTATGACGACAGCCCCAACCTCGCATACCTCGGCTGGATCTCGATGCGGTTCCAGGGGCGCTCGCGCGCATATCTCTCGCCTCAGCAGGGATTCGAACGTACTTGCTCGATCGAGTTTGCGGCGGTGTACCGAACATTCAGCAGCGCAGGGCCCTTGGAGTGGCACGATACGCGGCCCCTGCTCGCTCTCATTGAGGCAGCGGGACGCACGTTCGGCGGCATTCAGCATTGGGGTATGAACGATGCGCTCCGCGCGGGCGATGTGGCGCGCGCCTATCCACGCCTCGACACATGGCGACGGGTACGCTGGGAACTCACCAGAGGCGGTACCATCACAACGTTCGACAACGCCTTTACAAGCCGCTGCGGGCTCTCGGCTCCGCCGTTTTTTGTTCGCAATTCAAACTACGGCGTCGCTGGTAGGACAGACGCGGCAGTTTGGCGGCCTAGCACTGGCGTTTGGACGATCTACAGCGTCACTGGCGAAGAACATCTCGAGCAGTGGGGGCAAGTGGGAGATATCCCGGTTCCGGGTGACTATGACGGTGACGGCAGGGCCAACCTTGCGGTTTGGCGCCCGAGCACGGGAACTTGGTTTGTCATCGACTCTTACGGTCGCTCTGTTGCCGATTTACCTGGGCGCGTGTCCCCTATTGTTCTCCCAACGAACCCAACGATAGGTCGAATAATTCCCCGTCGCGAACGCAGTCAGCAGTGGGGAGAAGCCGGCGACATTCCTGTGCCGGATGACTATAGCGGTGACGGTAGGACTGACTTCGCCGTCTGGCGTCCAAGCACTGGTGTGTGGTTCATTAAGGACAATGTGAGCGGCGCTGAACGAGTCCAACAGTGGGGAGAAGCCGGCGACATTCCTGTGCCGGGTGACTACAGTGGTGACGGCAGGACTGACTTCGCCGTCTGGCGCCCCAGCACTGGGGAGTGGTTCATTAAAGACAACGCGAGCGGCGCTGAACGAGGTCAGCAATGGGGTAGAGCCGGCGACATTCCTGTGCCCGGTGACTATAGCGGTGACGGCAGGACTGACTTCGCCGTCTGGCGCCCAAACACTGGGGAGTGGTTCATTAAAGACAACGCGAGCGGCGCTGAACGAAGTCAGCAGTGGGGAGACGCCCGCGATATCCCAGTTCCTCGAGACCACTCCGGCGATGGTAGACTCGACTTTGCGGTTTGGCGCCCAAGCACTGGTGTCTGGTGGATTAAGGACAGTTCGACCGGAGCTGAACGAAGTCTCTTGTATGGAAAGTTTGGAGATGTCCCAGTGTAGGTGCGAATCGCATTATCAAAGTTCAACTTTTACGTCGAACTTCACGTCCAAGGAGAAGACATGAATTGCTCAAGCATCCCCGGAAAGATTGCGCAAGACTGGAATTCGCGCTTGGTGACGCACACGACTCCGCACGAACGAGTACCTCAGCACTACCACGACGTCGAAGAGTGGTTGTACGTCCAGCGCGGAGAAGCGACCTTCTACGCGGCAGGCGGACAGAAGGCGCACATTGTCGGTGACCGACCTGGTCTACCCCGTGTCCTCCACATACCCAGAGGCGAGGTTCATCGGGTCGAGATCGGCGCCGCTGGCGTAGATTACGTAATGTGGTTGTCTGAGCCGCGGGATGAATCCACCTTCTCGAACATCCTTTCAGACGAAGAGGTCTCGCTGGTCAACAAGAACCTTTTGATTCCGCAGCGCGAAGAGGACGCCGATCACTCATTCTTCGATAGTCTTCTCTCCGAGCAGTTGATCTTTCGCAGGGCAGATGGATCCATCATCGACAAGGAAAGGTTTCTGGCGAACTTCAGCAAGCGCGCTCGTAAAGCATCAGACTCCGTGCGTATTCTTTCTAGAACGCCTGAGATAATACTCGTTTCAACGAGTGTAACCATGCCGAGCGCTGCCGGTGCGCTAGACGCGTTCCTTAATGAACGACTGTTTGTTAAAGAGAACGGCGTATGGAAGTGCCGTGTATGGTGGAACTCAAGGGAATCTACTGATTCGTAGCGAAGCCACCCATGTCTCATATCGGACAGCAAGCCCATGGCACATCGCCGACGAACCAGGAGCGCGCATGGCCCCGAACTTGAACTGAAGTTCTTCACAATTTTTTTTGAAGATGTACAGCAAGAAACGAGGTAGACTGTAGTTTTTCAGATCAAATGCTGAAGTTTTGGTTGTGTTGCAAAAACAGGCGCCTTTTATCAATGATGGTAGACTGTCCCGATCCTGAATCTCACTCGGAGGTCTGTTCGTGGCCGAAACCAATCTCTTCAAGTGGCGTCACTATGAGTCTGA
>Ga0154003_1000548_pt1 | contig 11835 bp, 3 predicted proteins | sample TSFL087MetaG_FD_104679 | JGI IMG/M metagenome (GOLD analysis project Ga0154003, IMG submission 104679) | Attine ant fungus gardens microbial communities from Florida, USA - TSFL087 MetaG | ecosystem: Host-associated > Fungi > Mycelium > Unclassified | place: USA: Florida, Lake Talquin State...
CTTGGTCGGCATTTCGGCGATTAGCCCCTCGCGCTCCAGGTAGCCCCAGCCGGTCATCAGCGCTTTGAGCAGCCGTTCGTAATAGGCGGGAGGATATTCTTGCACAGTGCGTTGCATGGCGAAATCATTGCGGTTGAGCTGAAGGTGCTCAATCGAGTTCAAACTTTCCAGAATCACCGCCGCTATGTCTTCCAAATCGAGCTTCAACAGTTCTTCCGGGTTGGGAATGATCGAATAAATGGTCTTGTGTACGCTCATATAAAAACCCCACTATATATAATTCCGCAAATATGACAGCCTCAGCCGGTGGTAGCGGATGAGAATCTTGAATTATGACATTGTTCTGTCGGGAGGCCATTCTATCATTGACTTCGCTTTGTCATGCAAATCTACGATACGCCAGATAACATTAAATTCCTGCGAAGGCCTTAGGGCGATTTGCAGTTGCGTCTACGGTGTGGGGCGATATGTTTAATCGCCCTGTTTGCGTCTTTGTTCAATCAGGAAAGAAGCGCGAGGCGAACAACTCGCGCCACTACTCCCGTATACGCAATCGCAAACCGCTCTAAGGCGCCAGACTTTGGCGCCGCGCCCGCAGCCGCTTGCTTCAGGACTGGCCGTTCGTCCCGTTTTGTCTATGGCCGATATATTTTTCGATCGTGGAAATGAAGTGACCCGGCCGTCGTGTGTGTTTGTGGACGATTTATACTGACGGAAGAATGATGCGGAAGCATGCGCCGGCGCCGACTTCCGATTCGATCTTGATCCGGCCGTTGTGCAACTGCACGGCGCGGAAGGCCTGCGCCAGGCCGATGCCGCTGCCCTTGGGCTTGGTGGTGTAATAAAGGTTGAAGATCTTATCGCGCGCGTCTTCGGGGATGCCGGGGCCGCTGTCGGTGATGGCGATGAAGACGCGGTTTTCATCGTCGAGGCCGGTCTCGACCGCAAGCCTCCCGCCGTGCGGCATGACCTGACAGCCGTTGATGATGATGTTGAGGATCGCCTGTTTGAGGAGGTCGGGGTCGGCTTTGATGAGCAGCTGGCCTGAGCCGTAGCGCTCCTCGATGTTGATGCCCTGGGCGCGCGCGTCGGCGGCCAGCAGCACCACTTCGCGCGTCAGCACGTTCGCGTCGATCTGCTGGAGTTTCAATTCTACGGGGCGCGTGAAATCCAGGAAGGTTTGCACGACGCGTTTGAGCCGGTTGACCTCGGACATCAGGATGTCGACGTGAGGCTTCGGGTCGAGGCCGGCGTCCAGTTTGGCGCTGAGCAGTTCAAGGTGGAGCACCATCGCGTGAAGCGGGTTTTTGACTTCATGCGCCACACCGGCCGTGATGCGGTTGAGCGCGGCCAGTTTTGTAGCGAAATCGAGCTGCGTCTCCAGGCGCTGGAGGGTTTCGAAATCGCGCAGCGTGAGGAGCGCGCCGGCGGGTTGGCCGCGGTCTTCGAATATCTGGAGCGAGGCGACGACCGCCTGTTGACCGGCGCCGTTGACAGGGAAGCTGGCCACCTCCTGCAGCGATTGGCCGGTCTGATAGGCGCGTTCGGTCAAGGCCGTGATCGGGTGGTTGTGGCTGAGCGCTTCTGAAAGCCGCTGCCCGCGCAGCGTGAAGCGCCCGCCGCTGAGCATCCTCTCCGCTTCGGGGCTGGCCATGATCACTCGGCGTTCGCGGTCAAGCAGCAGGACGCGCTCCGAGAGGCTCCCGACGACCTGCTGTAACTGATCGCGGATCGCCTCGATCTCCGTCCGGTTGCCCGCGAACCGGCGCCCAAGCTCGCGCAGACGCTGCGCGATGGATTGCATCTCGACGTTCACCGGGCGCGGCTCGGAGATCTTCGCGCTTTCGATTTCCATCTCCTCGATGCTCTCCATCGCTTCGCGCAGCGGCCAGAGCACCATGTTCGACGAAATCCATGCTGTCAGCAGGCAGAGAAAGACGATGATCGAGGCAAAGACGCCGCTCAATCCGATCGCCGGCCACAAGTCTTCGCGGAATTGAGAGGCGGGAATCCCGGCGACCAGCTTGGCGAAAGGCTCGTTCCTGTTCTTGAAGCTGAACGTGTTCTCGATCTGATAGACGTCCTCGCTGCTCCACAGGTCCCACAACTGGCGGTACCACCGCAATGATTCAAAGCCCTCTTCTCCCACCATGGGTTTGACCCTGCTGTTGGGCTGCTTGTAGGTCAGAGCCAGATTTTGCGGGTCGGAGTTGGCGATCACCGCGCCGTCGAGAGAGAGCAGCGCCACGTAGGTGAAGCCTTTCGGGTTGCTTACGCCAGCCTTGATCAGAGAGCGCACGTTGGAGTCGACGCCTACGGCGGTCTGCGGAGGATCAAGCGGATGGCTGAAGATAGCCTGTTGCACGGCGTTGTGAATGGGAACTTTGAGCGCCTCGAATTTGTCGTGCTTGGCAGCGACCTGAACGCTCAGCAGGCGCGCGAGGTTGAAGCAGAGCAGGGCGCTCGCCGTTACCAGTACCAGAGATATGATGACAGTTAAGTGCCGAGTACGGACACTTGGTTCCCAACTCATGTAAAACGCCTATTCTTCATGCGCGTGAGGAATCGCCACCTGGGGCTTGCGATTTTGAGTCTTGATTCGTTGACCGCTTCTTCCAGTCGGATTCTCATTCGACCCACTCGCCCGACTGGGCGACCTAAATTTACAGCCTCCGGTCGCTTAGTGGCAAGCGCTTTCTTACGAAATGGGTTGGAGGCGCCAGTGATTTCTCGCGGCCGGGATCAGTCTAAAGAGACAGTCGCTGGTTGAGAATCGTTGCGATTCGCGCCCGACTTGGATGTCGCGCGCTGGCGGCAAACTTACAGCGTTTTCGATACTTGTATTCAAGAACCGCTTGCTTACGCGCGCGGTAGCGGTACCGCGACCGTGATGGAGCGGCTGAGCACGCAAGCCGAAATTGCTTTAGATGGCCACGACGTAAGGAAATGAGTCGATTGAACAACGGGTTGGAAACCGCCAGAGACTCAGGTCTCGGGGCGACCTGTCCGTCATCGCTCTTCCGTATCCGCATTCTAAGATTGATTTGTAAAAAGATTGAAGTCGGGTATTATACGCATCCAAAAAAATGCGACGCATTAATTGTTCAATATGCCATCTTTTCGCTAATATGAATGCCGCTTCTTCGGTCGCTTTATTTATAAATGCCGCTTCTTCGGTCGCTTTATTAGTAAGCCAGATACAAAACTGAATAAACGATTGTTGACTGGCTGACATGTCACTGGCGCGCTTTGCTGGGCATAAACTCTTACCATATTAGAGGCAAGCCTTATCGCCTCTTCACCAGACTAACCCACTAGGAGGCTCAGTATGCGTTTCCGTCCAGTAATATTTTTATTGACGTTGTTGGCGCTTACTCCGCTCGTTGCCCTGTCGCAGACAGCGACGACCGGCGCAATTGTCGGTTCTATCAATGACAGGAACGGCGCAGTCGTTTCGGGCGCGGTGATTGAATTGACCAACGCCGCCACCAACGTCACGCTAAATGCCAGGACTGACGAAGGGGGACAATTTATCTTCCCGTCGGTTACGCCTGGCGTATACACCATCAGCATCAGCAAAGAGGGATTCCGGAAGGCAAGCGTCAACAACTTCAAAGTGGACGTGGCCAAGTCCTACACAGTTCCCATTACGCTGGATGTCGGCGAGGTGCAGCAGGTGGTCGAGGTGACCGCCGCCGCGGGTGTTGAGTTGCAGACAACCGATTCGACCGTCGGCAATGTGATTGCCGGACGGGAGATGCCGCTTTTGCCGGCGCTGACACGGCAAGCCAACGACCTGTTGCGCATCCAGCCGCTTTCGACGCCCACCGGCGAGGTCGCAGGTTCGCGCAACGACCAGACGACGATCACGCTCGACGGCATTGACATAACCAACCAATCCATCGGCGGTTTGCTCACGGTCATTCCCATCCCGATTGACAGCATCGAGGAGTTCCGCGTCGGAGTGGCCAATCCGAACTCGGCTTTCGGACGCGGCGCCGGCGGCCAGGCTTCAGTCATCAGTCGCCGCGGAACCAACAACTATCATGGACTGCTCTTCTGGTATCACCAGAACGACAACCTGAACGCCGCGACCTGGACGGCCAAACGCACCATCGGGCAGAACGTCACCGACGCGGTACAACGCCACAAACTGCAAGAGCCGGAGTTGAAAGACAACCGCTTCGGCTTCCGCTTCGGCGGGCCGCTCATTCCGTGGAGCGACAATTGGAGCAAGAAACTCTTCTTCTTCGCCAACTACGAGGGCCGCCGCTTCCCGCGCACGACGCAAATCCTGCGCATCGTGCCGACCGACAGCCTGCGGCAAGGCATCTTGCGTTTCCGCGACGCTTCGGGGGCAGTCAGCTCCTACGACCTGAAGACCTCGCGGTTGTGCGGGCCGAACGGCGACCTGCCCTGCGACCCGCGCGGGGTCGGCATCAGCCCGGTGGTGAGCAATCTCTTCCGTAATCTGCCCGCAGGCAACGATCCGAGCGCCGGTGACGGATTTAACACAATCGGGTTTCGCGGCATCGTCACCAACCCGCTCAATAATGACTTCTACAACACGCGCTTCGATTACAACGTGACCGAACGCTGGCGGGCCGATGTCGCCTTTCGCTATTTCGGCGAGGCGGCCCAGGGCTCAGGCCTGCTCGATATTCGCGGTGGCGATGTGCGGAGCCGAGAGAACTTGCCGGCTCGTCAGAATATGATCAGCGCAGGCCTCAGCGGTTTGATCACGCAAAATCTGTCGGGGGAATTCCGCTTCGGATGGGTGCGCACGCGCACGGCGCTCGACCGGTTACGCCCGGACGGCTCCGCAGCCGAGTTGGCGCTGTCGGGCACTGAGACGGGCATCACTGATGGTCAATCCCACGTCGCGCTCGACTTGGGCGCGCTGGGCGGCGCGACTCCACCGCAAAATCTCCTCTCGGAGCCGATTGACGTGGACACGCAACTGGCGCGCAAACAATCCAACGACAACAAGAACATCCAATGGAACGCCGATCTGAACTGGCTGCGCGGCAATCACACCTGGCAATTCGGAACGCACGTGCGCTACCTGCCCACGCTGCACCGCCGCGACGACAAGGTGCTGGGCGCGCTCGGCGCTTTAGTCGCTCAGATCGACTCCGAACTCGGCGCGTTCTCGATGCCCAATACTGTTCGCCCCCCGGCATGCGCGGGGATGGTGACGACCAACTGTCTGGCCGCCTCGGACGTGCAAACCTGGAACCGCACGCTCGCCGCAGTGCTCGGCATCGTTGACAACGTCAGCGTGCTGGCCGTGCGCGACGGCGATTTGAAACCGCTGCCGTTCGGCGAGACGCTCGAATCCGACACCAAACTCTGGGCGCCGGAAATCTATTGGCAAGACATTTGGCGCATCAAGCCGTCGTTGACGCTCACTTACGGAGTCAACTACGGCTGGCAGACCGCGCCGACCGAACGGCTGCAACGCCAGAGCGTGCAGATCGACACAACGACCGGCAAGTTGCAGACCGCGCGCGAATACCTGACACAACGCGACGCCATCTCGCGCGAAGGTGGCATCTTCAATCCGGGCATCGGTTTCCTGCCGGTGAGCGCCGCCGGGCGCGGCGTCTTCGACGTTGACTGGAACAACCTCGGGCCGCGCGTGGCGGTTGCGTGGAACCCGCCGGCCGGCAGCGGGTTCTTCGGCAAATTGCTCGGCGAACGCAAGACGGTAGTGCGCGGCGGTTACAGCCTGATTTACGACCGGCAGAATACCGTACAGAGCGTCATCATCCCGACACTAGGTGTGGCCTTCGCCCAGACAATCAACATCAGCACGCCGCTGTGCAACGCCAGTGGCGCGGGCGGCGCTGGCTGTCTGTCCGCCAGCAGCAACCCGGCTCTGAACGGTTACCGCGTCGGCGTGGACGGCAAGATTCCTTTGCCAACGGTTCCCACGCTGTCGGTGCCCGTCTCGCCGTTTTGGGGCCGCAATCGCGTCAACCCCACCGGCCCGCCGGAACTCTTCCCCGAAGTGCTCTCGTTCCAGATTGACCCGCGGATCGAGGTTCCCGAAAACCATGCCTTCAACCTGACGGTTCAACGCGAATTGCCGGGGAATATGCTGGTCGAATTCGGCTACAACGCGCGTTACGCCAAAAAACTGACGCAGAGCATGAGCTTCGGCCAGGCGCCGTATAACCACCTTGATCGCGCTTCGGGGCAAACCTTCGCGCAAGCCTTCGACGCGGTCGCGCGGCAACTGCGCTCCGGCGTCGCGGCCAACGCAGTCACCCCGCAACCCTGGTTCGAGAACCAGACCCCGGGGGGCAACGGCACGCGCGTGTTGGCCGCGGCGCTAACCAGCAACTTCGTCAACGGGAACGTCAACAATATCTTCCTCAACCTGGACACACGCCGTTTGCAGGCCGGCTTGCAACCATTCAACAATTACATCGCTCGTACGCTCTTCCTGCGTTCGAGCACCGGCGAGTCGAACTACAACGCGGCGTTCGTCACGCTCAACAAGCGTTTCTCGAAAGGCTTGCTGGCGACGGTCAATTACACCTTCGCGCGTTCGCTCGATCAACTGGGCGCCATCCAGAATGCGGCCAATGTCATGCCCAACAGCTTCGACCTGAACGCCGAATACGGTCCCTCGCCCTTCGACATCACACACATCCTCAACAGCACCTTCCGTTATGAACTGCCATTCGGAAAGGGCCGCTTCTTCGGCACTGGTAGCGCGCTGGATAAGCTCGTCGGCGGCTGGTACGTTTCGGGCATCTATACTGCTCGCAGCGGCGACGCCTTGACTGTGAACCAGGGCGCGGGCGTATGGGGGGGCAGCCTGTTTCTTGGCTTCACTTCGGGAGCAATCCCGACCGTTGATCCGAAATCGTTTGGGAATAGCGTGAATACAGGCGTCAAAGGCGGAACAATCACCTTCGACAATCAAACTATCTCCGTCGGGACTAGCGGTGACCCGGCCAACCGCGGCACGGGATTGAATCTTTTTGCCAGCCCAGAAAAAGTTGTCAGCAGCCTGCGCCGCGTGGAGATCAGCCGCGACGGTCGCGCCGGTCGCGCGAATCCGTTCCGCGGCCCTTCGCGCTGGAATCTCGACCTGTCGCTTGGCAAACAGACGACGATCAAAGAGGGCCTGAAAGTCACTTTCCTGGCTGACTTCTTCAACGCCTTCAACAACGTCCTGTTCGCCAACCCGACGCTCGATCTGAACACTACGAACACGTTCGGCGTGCTGACCACTCAGTTCATTGCGCCTGAACGCAATAACACGGCGGGCAGCCGCTGGATTCAGCTCGGTTTGCGAATTGAGTTCTGATCGGTCGAGTCGGACAATATATTTTGTCGAAAGCCGCGTCGCGCTGATGATTTAATTAGCGCGACGCGGCTTTTTTTGTTTGAGATGATTCCGGATATTGTGAACATTTGACTTACAGGCCGTCGCGACTATTGATGGGTTGTAAAAACTTTAATCCCTTATTAATTTTTCCGGTAAATTACTTGAACAGCGCCCGCCGTCTGAATATTATTTCGCCACGCTATATTCAAAATATAATATCTGCATTACGGCAAAAGAGATAAGCTACACACCTTTTTAATCAATCACTTTGCCGGGAATACTCCACAGCGCACTTTCGTAAAGTTGGGACGTCTCCGCGCTAAATTGGATTCCGGTTGGTGGCCTGCCATAGAGAAATCCACCGTCTAGTAGTGTTGGGAGTCCTCAACGGTTCGCAAACATTCGGCTCGGGAGCCCTGTATTTAGTTCACAAGCGGCTCCGGATCATTCTCCAACCAATTACAACCCGATATTGAGGAGGAATATATGTTGGACACGAACAAGATTAAGTCCGGCGTTATCGCCACGGTCTTGATCGGCGCGGCAATGCTCATTTGCTGTTCGATAACTGTTCTGGCGCAATCGGCGACCGGCGGTATTCGTGGCATTGTGACAGACGCCACGGGCGCTACCTTGCCGAACGCTACAGTGGTCGCAAAGAACATGGCGACTGGCGCGGAATTGAAGACGACGGTGACGGGCGAAGGCGCTTATTCGATTCCGCGAATTTTGCCGGGCGTTTACACGGTTGTGGTGGAAGCGTCAGGATTCAAGAAGTCCGAAGTAACAAACGTTGAGGTTTCCGTCGGTAAGGACGCCGTGGTTGACTTCAAGCTCGAAGCCGGCGCCATAACCGAGGTCGTAACGGTCGCCGGCGGCTCAGAGGCCTTGGTCGAAAAAGATACGGTGCAGATTTCGACGACATTCAATCAGAAGAAAGTGCAGGAACTGCCGATTAACATTCCCGGTCGCGGGCTGGATCGCGTTGCGCTCTTGACGCCGGGCGTAACGGTCGGGTTCGGCAATGTCAACGCGAACGGCGTGACGCTTTCGGCCAACGGCCAGCGCGCGCGTTCGAACAACTTCACGATTGACGGAGTGGACAACAACGACCTGTCCATCGGCGGCCCGAATTATTTCGTCCGCAACCCTGACGTGGTCGGTGAATATCAGATCATCACCAACAACTTCTCGGCGGAATACGGGCGCAACCAGGGCGCGATCATCAACATCGTCAGCCGCTCCGGGACGAACATGTATCACGGCACGGCCGGCTGGGATCACCTCGATCAAAAGAATTTTGATTCGTTGACCAATCTCGAGCGGAAGGCCGCGGATAAAACCAGGTCAGCAACATTGAACCCCGCGCCGAGTCTCGACAATATCTTCACCTATTCGGTCGGCGGACCGGTAATCAAGGACAAAATCTTCTTCTTCACGACCGGTTATTTCCGCCGCAATCCGTTGCTGGCTGATTTACGCTCTACGACGCTCGCGCCAACGCCGGCGGGCGTTGCGGCGTTGAAGGCCGCTTTCCCTAATAATGCGGCGATACAGTATTACGCCGATTTCTCCGCTTTCAGTTTGCCGCTCGGCAATCCGACTGTGCGAGCCGTTTCCGCCGCGCCATTGAAAATCGGTCCGGCCGGTGGCCCTACGACCAACGTGGAGATGGCCACGGTGCAACGCCTGGTTCCGCGCAACAATAGACAGGATGAATACACTGTCCGCAGTAACGCTGACCTGAGTGAAAAGCATCGTATATGGGGACGTTATTTCTGGCAGAATGCGCCTGGCATTGATGCGCTCGTCGGGGTGGACGGTTTTTCGGGTGATCAGCCTGCGAAATCGAAACAGATCGGCGGCAGTTGGAACTGGACGATCAGCACGCGCATCAACAACGAGTTCCGCTTCAACTATTCGAATCTGTTCGTGCTCTTTGGCGGCGGCTCAACCGGTGGCAAGGGACAGATTCCGCACCCCGACGATATTGACAAGGCTTTGGCCAATTTTACGCTGAACTTCTCCAGTGCGGACCTCCCCGGTGGAATCGCATTGCTTCCCGTCGGTCCGGCAACGAACCTGCCACAGGGTCGCTCGGTCGAAGCCTTTCAGTACACCGACAACATAACGCTGACCTATGGCAACCACCAGTTGAAGGCGGGCTTTGATCTGCGCAAACTGGAAAACACGGCCCCCTTCCTGCCCTTCGTCAATGGACAATTCACATTTAACTCTCCGGGGGTATTGGTCACCAACACGCCGACGGCTACGAATATCGCCTTCGGGCCGGCCACGCTGGTTTACGGCGAATACGATAAATTCGCCTACTTCCAGGACGACTGGCGCATCAAGCCGAATCTAACGTTGAATCTGGGTTTACGCTATGAACACACGGGGCAGCCGATCAATCTGCTGAACGACGTCACCGTCGCGCGCGAGAGCGATAACTCAACGGCTTTTTGGCGTCAGAACCTGCCGATTGAAGCGCGCACCAATCCGCGCATTCCCGCCGATAACAACAACTTTGCGCCGCGTATCGGCTTCGTCTATTCGCCTCGCTTTGAAAATGGCTTTATGGGCAAGCTGTTCGGCAAGGACAGAACCACGATGCGTGGCGGCTATGGCGTCGCGTATGACGCGACGTTCTATAACTTGTTGCTGAATATCTCGACCGCGTCGCCTACAGTCTTTCTGACCAGCGCGGCGCTGCCTGTCCCGAGCGCGGCGCCGACAGGCGATGTGGTGCGCGGCGCGGCGCAAAACAGCGGGCTGATTCGTTTCAACACATTCGACCCGCGTCTGTTAAGCCGCACAACCATCAATCCGAATATGCGCTCGCCCTACTCCCAGCAATGGTCGCTCGGCATCCAGCGTGAATTGCCCGGCAGCAACGTCTTCGAAGTTCGCTATGTCGGCACACACGGCGTCGGGTTGTTTCAGACGATAAACGCCAATCCGTTCGTCGACAGTTTGGTCAATGGGTTCAGCCAGGAGTTTATCGCCCCGGACAACAGCGAGCAGAAGATGACGTTCCGCGGCTTTCCTGGCGCGCTAGGGGTGAGCGCCACGCCGCTTAACTGCCCGGACAACCTGGCCACAGTGGAAAGAGAAGACGCTTGCCACGGGCGCATTTTCCGGTCGGGGCCGGCGCGTGAACGCATCAACGGCGCGCAAAATATCTATCACTCATTGCAGATGCGCTATGACGGGCGCTTCCGCAGCCAGTGGAATTACGGGTTCTCTTATACATTCAGCAAGAACCTGGACAACGCCAGCGAGGTCTTCAGCTTCGCAGGCGGTAATTCGGTCACCGTGGGGCAGAACCCACTTCAGTTAACTGGGATCGAGCGCGCGTATTCAGGCTTCGACGTGCCGCATTCGTTCACGGCCAACTTTATCTGGACGTTGCCTTTCATGAAGGAGCAAAAGGGCGTACTGGGACGGATTGTGGGTGGTTGGCAGCTCAACGGAACCGCTCGTGTGCAGAATGGCGTCCGCTGGACGCCTACGCAGCCTTTGGGGCGCAATCCCTACGAGGATGCTGGCTATATGGCGCCTTTCATCTCCACCACTATCTCACACCTCCGCCCGTTTGCAGGCAATCCCAACGCCTCGCGGACCAGTGTGGCGATCACTGATGTAGACGCCTGCCTCTTCTACAGATTCTGTGGCACAACAGTGGTGGAGAGAATTGTGGACGGAAAAAAAGTACAAGTAACACTACCGAATATGCGGAATAGCCCGACCGGCTTCTATCTGATGTCCGATTTGATCAAGACCGCGCGCGCCTTCACGGCGGTCACCCATAACGATGCGCGGTTCATCATCAATGGTCCCGGCTCGGCGGCGAAGTTCGGTACCCCGTTCGGCTCCTTGTCGCGCAACACCGAATCGGGCGATCGGATTGAGACTGTGGACTTGAGCGTCTTCAAGACCTTCAGGATCACTGAGACAGTCAATCTGCAGTATCGTCTGCAGATGATCAACGCGTTCAATCACCCGATCTTCGCTCTCAACGCCTCCAACAATTTCATTGGCACGCCGGCGAGCATCTCGCTTGACAACGTTAACTTCTACAATTTCCAGGAGAACAGCGGTGGCCGTCGCGTCATTTCGATGTCGCTGCGCCTCCAGTTCTAAACGACTGCTTCAGTCTGAAGCAGTAGACATTAAAACCCCGTCTGGTTCTAACTCAGCTGGTTGGAATCAGATGGGGTTTCGTTTTTCAACGACTTGGGCGCGCGTCGCCTGTCAAGTTCAGCCTTTTAGATCAGTTAGCGATTGCGTGTACGGTCAGTAAATCGCGAAATCGGGAAGAATGCGCATAAATCGAAAGACGCCTGGGTACTGTTCGCTTCCAGCGCGCAGTCTCGGCGGGAGGCGCATTGATCGAAATCAGACTTCTCCAAAGTCGCCATACTGTAGGTTGAGCGATAATCGCCTGCAATCACGCGCATCCAATTCCAGGCGCGCTTTAGTTTCCAACA
>Ga0154003_1000549_pt1 | contig 11831 bp, 10 predicted proteins | sample TSFL087MetaG_FD_104679 | JGI IMG/M metagenome (GOLD analysis project Ga0154003, IMG submission 104679) | Attine ant fungus gardens microbial communities from Florida, USA - TSFL087 MetaG | ecosystem: Host-associated > Fungi > Mycelium > Unclassified | place: USA: Florida, Lake Talquin State...
ATCACAAATCGCGACGTTTGATAGAGAAATAACTTGCCTGCCACGCCGGGCGATTGTAGTATGCCTGCATCAATTCGCGGTCACGGAAAAATTAATCGAACAAGCTTAACTGGAGAATAGGACATGAAGCATCCAAACGCCGTTTCTCTCGCTAAACGCTTGCTGGATTCGCACATCAAACGCCAAGTGATAGCGAGGACCGAGTCCGAAACGGAACACCTTTTCAGGATCACTGATGAAGAGATTGCCTGGGCCGAAGACATTCTCGCCACGCACCTGGACGCATGCATGAAGCAAGGCATTCATCCCGACCTCACCGAAGCCGTCGCAGACGCTCTCGCTTTCGCGCTTCGCCGCGAGAAAGCGTACGAACCTCTTCCGACGACATCGCGCTTGCGTTACGCGCTCGTCTTTATGGAAGAGCAGGACGCGGACTGAAATTTAGCCACAGAGGCCACAGAGGCCACAGAGATGGAGAGACAGAGGGACAGCGGAGACGGAGAGAAAAATCGTCTCTGCTGTTTCCCTCTCTCTACCTCTGTGGCCTCTGTGATCTCTGTGGCAAGCCTTATTAACCGACATTCGCCAACCCGTATCGCGGCTGGCTGCGCACGTGATTGATCAGGCGGTCGGTCTCGCGCGTATTTCTGCGCTCGTTGAGCATGTAATCCGCCTCGCGCCGCGCGATCTCCAAAATCTTCTGGTCGCGCACGATGTTGGCGATGCGGAACGCGGGAATGCCCGATTGGCGGGTGCCCATCACCTCGCCGGGGCCTCGAATCTCGAGGTCCTTCTCGGCGATCTTGAAGCCGTCTGTGGTTTCTTCCATTATTTTCAACCGCTCGCGCGCTTCCTTGGTCTTCTGAAACTGCGCGAGCAGAATGCAGAAACTCTCCGCCGCGCCGCGCCCGACCCGCCCGCGCAATTGATGCAGTTGCGACAGGCCAAAGCGTTCCGCATGTTCGATCAGCATGACCGTGGCGTTCGGCACGTCCACGCCGACCTCGATCACGGTCGTCGCCACTAGAATCTGAATCTTGTTCGCGCCGAACGCCCCCATCACGCTATCTTTATCGGCGGGCTTCATTCTTCCATGCAGCAGGCCGACGCTGAATTCCGGGAAGACCTCCTGGCGCAGGTTCTCGTACATCTCGGTCGCGTTTCGTAAATCGAGTTTTTCGGACTCCTCAATGATCGGATAGACGACGTAAGCCTGGCGGCCTTTTTTGATCTGGTCGCGGACGAACTCGTAAATCTTCTCGCGCCGGTCTTCGCCGCGCACGTGCGTCGAAACAGGCGTGCGGCCCGGCGGCATCTCGTCGATGATCGAGACTTCGAGGTCGCCGTAAACGGTCATCGCCAGGCTGCGCGGGATCGGGGTGGCCGTCACTACCAGGACGTCCGGGTTGACGCCGCGCCGTCGAAGTTCGGCGCGCTGCAACACGCCGAAGCGATGTTGCTCGTCGATGACGGCGAAGCCGAGCTTTCTGAATTGCACCGCCTCCTGAATCAGCGCGTGCGTACCGACGATCAGGTCGACGTCGCCCGAAGCGACGACCTCCTGAATCTCGCGTTTCTCTTTCGCCTTCAAACTTCCCGTGAGCAGCTCGACGCGGTATGGCGACAGGCTGAGCCAGCGCCGGACGTTGCGCGCGTGTTGTTCAGCCAGAATCTCCGTCGGCGCCATCAAGGCCGTCTGGTAGCCGTTCTCTATCGCGACGACCATGGCCTGAACCGCGACGATTGTCTTGCCGCTGCCCACGTCGCCCTGCAGCAGGCGGTTCATGGGCTTGTCGCTGGTCATGTCGTCGACAACCTCCTTCAACGCCCGCTTCTGCGCCTCGGTCGGATGGAACGGCAGGATCGAACGCACCGCCTCGCGCACTCGGTCGGTGACCTCGATGATCTCGCCTTTCGGCTCGCTGACGCGCTCGCCCCTGCGCAGCCCCAAGGCCAGCGAGAGCCAGAAGAACTCCTCGAAGATCAATCGCCGGTGCGCGGGCGAACGCGCCAGGTTGTAATCGTCGATCGGCGAATCGTCGGCGGGAAAATGGACTTTGCGCAAAGCGTCGAGGCGCGGGATCAGATTGCAGCGCGCGATGATCTCCTCGGGCAGAGATTCTGCGGCGTCCTTTTCGATCCCCTTGAGCAGATGATGAAAGATCGAGCGCAATTGCCGCGTGCGAAAATCGCCTAGCTTGCGGTAGATGGGCACGCGGCGCGCTGTGTGGATGGCCGATGTTTCGGGGTCGTCGTCGTCATCGGTCAAAAGCTCGTACTCGGGATTTTCGACCTCGTAATAGCCTTTGTACTTGTTCAGCTTCCACTGGCCGTAGAGGATCACGCGCGAGCCGCGTTGAAAGACCCTGTTGAGATAAATCTGGTTCCACCAGTAAGCGCGCGCCTGAAGCTCGCCATCGGTGGCGATGAACTCGTACATCTTCAGCCGCCCGCCTTTGAGCGGAATGATCCCGCCCACCCGCACCATCACCTCGACCGAAGCCGTCTGCCCGTCCTGCAACTGCGAAATGCGCGCCAGGTTCGACCGGTCTTCGTAACGCATCGGCAAATAATGCAGCAGGTCTTCGACCGTCGCGTCACGCGGGTCGGGCTTCGCGGCGATGGCGGCGACCTCGGCGGCCACCCCATGCGCGGTCTTCTGACCGACGCGCGGCAGGCCGTGGTGGTGAAGTTCGACGAGTGGAGAGTTGAGTGTCAGCACAATTAGCAAAAGGTTGGCGCAGTGGGTTCAATCAATTCCCACATTCTTTAGCCAGTCTCAACATTTCATCAAGCATTTCCCTCAAACGCGGGCATTTCTGATAAGCAACTTCCGGATCGAGTTCTCTGAATAGATCACAGCCGTCAGGAACTTTCCGGTATTCTCTATTTTTCAATTTCTCGCGGTAAAGCTTTATCAGCAATTCTGCCGGTGGTTGATCAAAGTTGACCGCTTCAGGGTTGGCTGCCACGCGGCGGAGAGCATTCTTGATTTGCTGTGGAAAATATTTGTTGTCAGGATCGCTTAGAAGCCATGCTTCCACATCATGCACAGCAAAGTATTGGCGAAACTTTGCTTGCTCTACTCGTTTTTCCATTTCTTGCTTTGCCCAGGAATAACGCTCCTGCGCATCGGACAAATTGGGAGAAAAAAAGTCCCTCGGAAGACCATATAGGTCCAGCAGACCAATTACAGCAATGATTTCCTGGCGTTTGGGATCATTAAGCTGCTTGGCTGCCATCTTGGCGACTTCTTTTACATATTCGCCGTTGCCACCGAGGTTTACAGCCCGAATCCCCACACGTTGGCTCAGCCTTGGATCAAGCCAACGTTTGAGAAATTCCGGCAATGCAGCGTGTTCAGTATCACCTTCGACCAATAAGATGAACCTCAAGTCATCGCCTCCAACTGACCGGATTTGAATAGATAACCGAGAGAATAATCTTCGAGCCAGTAAGCCAGGTCTTCCCCCTCCAACGTGTGTAGAGTGGTTTCGCCATTCTCCCATGTCGCCACGGTTGTGGTCGGTTTATTTTCAGTGAAAGCATCTAGGAATTGCGCTGAATGTGTCGTAAAAACGAGTTGTGTGCGCGTGGCCGCTTCCACGGCATACTCTGCAATAATGCTCATCATCGCCGGATGCAAACCCGTTTCCGGCTCATCAATTGCAATCAACATTGGCGGATCTGGGGCGTTCAGAACAGTCAGCAGCAGCAGAAACCGCAGCGTGCCATCAGAGAGATCAGCAGCCGATTGTTCACGTTTTAAAGTTCGCCAGCGCACACGAAGTTGTACCCGCTGATCGGCTGCCGGGGGAAAAACAAGTTCTTCGTAATCGTCGCCAAATGCCGCGCGCATTGCTGAATCCATATCGCGTTTGAATTCGCGGTCCTCGCTGTAAAGCGTGTGCAATACAGGAACTAGGTTTTTGCCATCAGGATCAACTCGTTTTTCAAATCGCGCTATGGCGGGTTGCCTGATGGGGGAATCTTGGCCAACATTCAGGTCATGGTATACAGCAATTTGATTCAAGCCTTCTCTAAACGCAGTGATATCCGAATTGATCGGGAAAGGAATTGACAGCAATGTCTCTTCCTGCGAAGCATCCTTCTTTGTAAGTTGCTCGAATGGGAGATAACGATAAAAATCTTGACCGTCGATTCTTTCAATATGTTTGGTCGAAACCTGCCCCTCCCGAATCCAGAACTCGCTACCGGTCAACGATTCACGCTGAACACGGTATGAACTGGATTTGCCTATGCGAGATAGTTCTATCTCATACTCGTGGTTTAGCTCCTCAAATGCCAGTCGGATGAAGATCGAGGGCGCCACGCCATCCCATACGATCGCCCCCATTCCACCGGCGGCTTGAATGTGTTTTGACAGTCTTCCATGAGCCGATGCGGCGATCACTTCAAAAACCCGCAACAAGTTCGACTTGCCGGTTCCATTCTGTCCGATCACGACGTTCAAATCGCCTGGCCGCCAGCTCACATCCTTGAGCGATCTGAACCCTTTAACATCAAGCTGTTTGATTTTCATTTGGCGCTCTCCTTTCGCCGCCGGGCCGGTCAATTCAAACCTCGTGACGAACACTGATACTGCGCTCATCGCCGCCGAGGTCGTTGATGACGATCCGATAAGCGTTCGGGATCGCAAAAGCCCCCAGACGCTCCGGCCATTCGATCACGACGACCGCTTCCAGCTCCTCAAGTATCTCCTCTAAGCCTAGATCGTAAACCTCGTTCGCCCCGCCCGCAATGCGATACAAATCAAGATGGTAAAGCCGCATCCGCCCTTCGTGCCGATTCACAATCGTGAATGTCGGGCTGTTGACTTCGGCCGGGTCAATGTCCACCCCGGCGCCGAGGCCCTTGGCGAAAACCGTCTTGCCCACGCCCAGGTCGCCTTGAAGCAGAAAGACCGCAGGCTCGTCGATCGACTCGCCCATGCGGTAAGCCAGCTCGAAGGTATCTTCGGCGGATCGCGTGATGAACTGTCCGGTTGGAATCGATGACATCAGATCGTAGAGATTGCGCTTGTTCGACCGCGCTCCGCGTCGCCGCCGACTTGCAAAATGGCCTCGCTCAAACTGGCAATGATGTCGGAAGCGATGAGCGGGCGCATTCCGAGTCTGTTCGCCGCCAGGTCGCCCGCGAGGCCGTGCAGGTAAACCGCGGCGATGGTCGCTTCGAGAGGCTCCGACGGGCGCTGAGCGAGCAGTCCCACGACGAGGCCCGTCAGCACGTCGCCCGAGCCGGCGGTCGCCATTCCCGCGTTGCCCGTGGGATTGACGTAAACATCGCCACCGGGCGAGGCGATGATCGTGCGGCTGCCTTTCAGAACCGTGATAATGTGATGCTTTGTCGCAAACTCCCGCGCGACGTTCATTCGGTCGGCGACGACCTCGGCGTTAGTCTTGCCAGTCAGTCGGGCCATCTCGCCCGGATGCGGCGTGACTATGATCGGCGCTTCATCCGAACCTTTCAAATCTTCGGGCCAGGGCGCGAGCGCGTTCAATCCGTCGGCGTCAATGACCATCGGCGCGGTTCGCCTTTCCGTCATCTCGCGGGCAAAGACTCGCGTGCTTTCGTCGCTCGAAGAAAGTCCTGGGCCGACGGCGATGACCGTACGCTTTTGCGCGAGTTGCAACGCGCGATCGAGAGCCGCGCTCGAAATCGCGCCGTCGCGAGTTTCATCCAGCGGTTCGGTCATCACTTCAGTTCGCGCTTGGGTAACAAGCAGCGATTGGGCCGAACGCGCCGTTGCCACGGTGACAAGTCCGGCGCCCGCCCGCAGAATCGTTTCAGAAGAGAGCGCGGCGGCGCCGGTTTTGCCGCGCGAGCCCGCGATCAAAAGCACGTCGCCGACTGAGCCCTTGTGCGCGTCAGCGTGTCGACGGGAAGCTTGCAGCCATTCCGCGATTTGCCCTTCTTCGACGAGATGAAGCTTCGATCCCGATTCCTCTTCGATCAACCAATCGGGTGTGCCGATTGTCGCGATGATGAGTTTGCCGTTCGCATCGGCGGCAGGCGCCAGAACATTACCTATTTTCGGGGCGGTAAATGAGACGGTTAAATCGGCTTGAATGCATGGGCCGATGGGCTGTCCCATGTCAGACGATAGACCGGATGGAATGTCCACCGAGACAACCGTGGCGGAGTCTCTGTGATAATTGATTGATTCAATTGCCTTCGCGTACAAACCTTCAGCCGGCCGCGTCAACCCCGTGCCGAATAATGCGTCAATCACGACATCAGCGCCGTCATAAATGTGGGAGGCGTCTTCCTCCTCAGTAATTTCCTGAATGGAGAGTCGGGAGAAGAAGTTCGCGCGTTTCCGCTCCTCCTCGCAGATTTGACTGATAATCTCAAAATTTGTTCGCGCCTCTCCTTTCGTCTCAGCGATCCTGCCAAAAATATAAACGCAAACGAGCGGCGCGCCGCGCATCCATAGCAGACGGGCGGCAACAGCCCCGTCACCGCCATTGTTCCCTTTGCCGCAAAAGACTGAAAAAACACTCTTAGTAATCGGCTCCCCATGTTCGATAATCGCCTCGACCACCCGCGCGCCCGCCGTCTCCATTAATGTCGGATACGGAACGCCGCAACGCTCCACGGTCAGCCGGTCAATCTCTCGCATCTGTTGCGCGGTCAAAATCTTCATCTCCCGATCATTATCGCCCGGCGCGAAAATAGAGCAAAGTGGCGCGACACCGCTTGCGCTCGGAGGGATAAATTGGCGAATATTACGCGGTCATTGCCGCATCGGCTTTATCTATGCCGAGTTATAAGTCTTCCATCATCCTCCGGCGAAGCGACAAAGGCGGGGAAGACCAATGGCTCAAATTTTGACTTTTCACGAATCAGTATCGCGAGCGGTGGCAAACGAGTCTCTCGGAGCCGATCGATAACGGCTCCCTGCTCGCTACCGCTCGGTACGCTGATTCGAATAGGAGCGCTATGAAAAATCGTCTGAAGATTCATGCAGTCTGGGGATTCGCTGTTGCCGCGTTATTGCTGGCGCAACTCGGCTGCTCATCCAAAGGCACTGAGAACGCGGCGACGGCTCAACCAAGTCCTTCGCCCAGCGTCGCCACGGCGCTGACATCGGCATCGCCGACGCCGGATGCGGCTTCAACTTCCGCGAGTAATCCAGGCGCTGTCGCTTCAAACGCAGCGGCCAATCCAAGCGCCGCCCCGGCGCCGCCCCCACGCGTTTTCACGATTCGCGCGGGCACGTCCATAACGATCTCCACGGCTAATGATCTCTCCACCAAGACCGCCAAGGACGGCGATCTCTTTACGGCCAGTCTGGCGCGCCCCATCGTCGACGGCGACTGGGTGATCGCCAAGCGAGGCGCGACGGTGCAGGGCGTGGTTGTCAATTCTGATCCTGGCGGTAGGGTGAAAGGGAGGGCCTCGATGACGGTCAAGCTGCGCAGCCTGCAACTTGCCGACGGGCGAACTGTAGATCTTTCGACCAGCTCTTACACGAAGGAAGCCAAGAGTACGAAGAAGAAAGACGCATTGAAGATCGGCGTCGGCGCTGGAATCGGCGCGGCGATCGGCGCGATAGCCGGCGGCGGTAAAGGCGCGGCGATCGGCGCTGGCGCGGGAGGCGGGGCTGGCACAGGCCTTGTGCTGGCGACGCGCGGCGACCCGGCGGTGATCCCCGGCGAATCACAGTTAAGCTTCCGCCTCCAGGGGCCTATCACCGTCACGAAACGTTGAAGCGACGCAATAGGACGTATAAGCCGTATGGGACTTATGAGACCTAACAGTCTCATAAGTCCCATACGGCTTATACATCCCATAAGTCCTATGGCTTGTCAGGAGCGATGTAGTTGATTGTGACCAGATCGAAGTATCCCTGGTAGCGCCCCTCACTGAAGTCTTTCAGGAAGAGCGACATCTGCTGCAGCAGCGTAGAAGCGCGGTGGCCGGGCAGTCGCGCCGGGTGCGGGAAGCGCCCTGTGGCCGAGCGGATGAAGAGGCTGCGATCGTTGATCGGCAGCGTCCGCACGTTGTCGGCGAAGGCCGCGAAGACCTCGTTCTGAAACAGGTACTGCTCGACGTTCGACGTGTAGAAGGCGGTCAGCGTGAGGCCGTTCTTCCGCAGGTAATCGCCCACGGCCCGGAGAGCCTTCTTTCCGCCGAAGTCGCCGACTACCGGGATGATCAGATTCTTGCGGTGCATATTGCGCACAAATTCATAATCTTCGGCGACGGCGAGAAAATTGCCGAGCTTATTGCTAAGGTCGGTTTGTAAGATCAGGTCTCTAAAAGTGGGAAAGTAACCGCCGCGCGAGTCGTCCATCCTGTACGCGATGTCGAGTCCGTCTTCGCGGAAGCTTTTGTAGACGTAATCCAAACTCTTAAGATCGCCCTCGGAGAGCGGGAATTGAAACTCCTCCTCGATCGTCTTGCGGACAGCGGCCAGGTTGGCCGCATACGTCTTTTCGTCGGCGGCGGCCTGGCTGAAATAGGCGACGATCTCTTGTATCGGCGCGTCCCCTTTCAGGGCCTTCTCCTTCGGCAATGGCCGACTCAAGAGGCGCGAGAGAAACTGGACGCGATCCGGCGAAAGGTGGAAGACAGCCTTGTACATCAGGTGCTGGATTATCGCCTGGCGGCGAATGTCCACGATGAAGGCGATGCGCGGGCGGATCTTGGCGATGTAGGTAAAATTCTGTTCCGGCCCCACTCCGAGATAAGCCCCGCCGGAAGCGCCGAGGCGCCGCATCGTATCCACCACGGTCAGATATGCGGTCTCGTTGGACGTGAAATTGTCCGAGCGGAAGTAACCACCCTCTTCTGAGAATTCACGAACAAGGCGCGAAAACTCCGAGGCCGGCAAACTTTCCAGTTTGTCAGGCGCCTTCGCCGCGCTGGCCGGCTGAGCGCCCGCCGGGTTGGCCGGTTTCGGCTCCTGCGCCGCCGCGAAGCTGGTCGCAATCGCCCACACCGCCGCCATAATCGCCAGTAATGCTAATTGCTTTCTCGCTTTCATAAGTCTTATGGGTCTTATGGGATCTATAGGACTCATAGGACCTAAAAGTCCTATGAGTCCCCTAAGTCCTGTTCACAAAATCCAGCCCTTGCGATATTCGCGGTGGAGGTACTGGTTGGCCTCTTTCAGGTTCGTGACCTCGCCCTTCTCGCCGTCATAGCGAATCTGTGCGCCCTGCCCCGTTTTCAGCGCCACGATTCCTAGCAGCATCGTCTCGGTGAGCTTCGAAGCGTATTCGAACGGAGAGGTCGACTTGGCCTGGCCTTTGCAGGCTTTGGCCCAGTTCTGGCGGTGCAATGGGTTCTTGTTGTTATCGATCTCGATGCGCTCGTATTTCTGGGGAACCTTCGCCGCCGCCTCCATCAACGATTCCGGGAAGAGGCGAGGGTTCTTGCCGTAAGTCTCGTGCATCAGGATTCCCTTCTCGCCGATGATGATGACGCCGCCGCCGCGTTCAAGCGTGACCTTCTCCGGCAGGACCTCCGGCCGAGGCGCCATCAACCCGCCGTCGAGCCAAATCATCTTGACGGGCGGCTGATTGCCACGCGCCGCAAAGTGATAAACGGCCTGCGTCGCCAGCGGGTGGCTGACCGGGTTGTTCTTGCTGTCGTATCCCCAGGGAGTCGAGGTGGCTTCGACCTGCGTCGGCAGCCCGAGGTCGAGCGCCCAAAACGGGTGGTCGATAAGGTGCGCGCCCATGTCGCCCAGCGCGCCGGTTCCGTAATCAACCCAGCCGCGCCAGTTGAACGGATGGTAGATCGAATGGAAAGGGACTTCTGGCGCAGGCCCCAGATACAAATCCCAATTGAGTGTAGACGGCTTCGAGAAATCATTGAGAAGGGTCCACGCTGTATCCTTGTTGAGGCGCACCTGCGTCCACTCATTGCCGAAACTGCCGGCGGAGCCGTAACCGCCCCTGGCCATTCTTTGCCCGGCGGGCGGCCTGGGCGCTTGCGCCTGCGGCGGGGATTGTGACAGCCCCTGTCCCGCTTCGCCTTGTCTTGTTTCAGAGGATTGAACAGGCGCCGATTCCGGAGCAGGTTTGCCAGGACGCGGCACTCCTTGCGGCCAGATCGGTCGATTCGTCCACACGTAGACTTCCCGCACAGGGCCGATGACGCCTGCTTGAATCCATTCGTTGATCAAACGCGCCTCGTGGCTCGAATGCCCCTGGTTGCCCATTTGCGTGACGAGCTTGGGATTCTTCCTCGCCGTCTCGCGCAGCGTGCGGGCTTCTTGAACCGACCAGGTCAGCGGCTTTTCGCAATAGACGTGCTTGCCCGCGTCGAGCGCCGCCTTGGCCGCGACGGCATGGATGTGATCCGGGGTGGCGACCAGAACTGCGTCAATGTCTTTTTGCTGATCGAGCATCTGGCGGAAATCGTCGTAGCGCTTGGCCTTGCCGTAAGCCTCTTGCAGCTTGATCATCTGCTCGTTCGGTTTACCATCCCGGTCCTTGGTGCGCTCCGCCACGGCCTTGTCCACATAGCCGAAATCCACGTCTGCCAGCGCGACTATGTTGTCGCCGCCTGCCACTAATTCGGACGCGTCCGATGCGCCCTGGCCCCCGCAGCCGACGACCGCGACGTTTAGTTTATCGCTCGGCGCGACGTAGCCCGGCCCTCCAAGCGCGTGGCGCGGCACGATCATCGCGCCGAAGGCGGCGCCGGTGGTCCCCGCGACGAATTTCCGTCGTGTGATCTTGTCTCGTTTCATTTTTCTCCCCGTTGATCTTGAATCTCAAATGAAAGCTTAACGGTTGTTGTGGAAAGCCGCCGCTCGACACCCTCAAACAGATCCACCTCGAACGGCTTACCGATGTTGTTGCCCGCCAAATCCTCCAACGTGGTATGGATAATAAGTTGATAGCGCCCTCGGCGCCAAACGTTATCGGGAGTAAATGTCCAACGGCGCTCCTGATCCTCCAATGAAATTTTTCCTTCCACCACTCCTCCCTGATCTCCGGTCACGCGGATGAGGCGCTGGGATAGGGCGTGATCCATCGGTTCGGGGAAAACGACCGCGAGTGGATCGCGCGAATCGGCTCGCGGAGATTCGACCTTCCATCGCGCAGGGTCAGGCGGTTCGCGGTCAGGCGGCGTGACTTTGAACGCTTTCTGAAAATTCTCCTTGAGCGGATTCCCCGCCCCGTCACGCCACTCGCGCCCGATCGCGAGCGTGTAGCTTTTGCCAGCTTCGAGCGCCGGGCCGATCTCTTCGAGCGGTCGGACGCCGCGCTTGATGCGTCCCGGATCGATGATCAGCGTCAGCCGCGTCGTCGTCGCGTCCCACAACTCTTCGTCGATCTCCAGAAAGGGCAGCTCGACGTCCTTTCCGCTCTCGTCGCGCAGGCGAATGTGGTCGTAAATATTCCCGCGGCTCATCGGCGCCGTGAAGTGGACGTAGAACTTGAGCAGGTTCTCCGGTAGCGTGTCTCCGCTGGGATAGACGCGACTCACCAGCGTCGTCGGCGTTACGCTCCGCCTCGGCGATTGATAGACGGACTCGACAGGCGCCGCTGCGCTGTTTCCGCCCGGCAGTTGGTCGGGGCGAAAGACGGCGCGGTACCTAAGCCCTGGCTCCAGCGGGAACTGCGGCTCGAAGCGCAGCGCGTTCGCTTCGACTCGATAGGCGCCCGCCATCGGAGGCAGGTCTGAAGCGCTCATTGGCCCTTCCTGCCCAACATAAACAGAGAGCAGACGCCGCCATCGGGCCAGAGACGGCTTCAATCGCCGCAATCGCTCGATCGCATCCGCGCTCAGACCGTAGACCTCGACAACGACCTTGTAAGGATCCGCAGGATCAGACGTCCAACGGA
>Ga0154003_1000550_pt1 | contig 11798 bp, 11 predicted proteins | sample TSFL087MetaG_FD_104679 | JGI IMG/M metagenome (GOLD analysis project Ga0154003, IMG submission 104679) | Attine ant fungus gardens microbial communities from Florida, USA - TSFL087 MetaG | ecosystem: Host-associated > Fungi > Mycelium > Unclassified | place: USA: Florida, Lake Talquin State...
CGAAGCCATCGCGGCGGCGAATCTGTTCCTGAGCGACCACATGCCTGACCATTACTGCGCCGGAGACCCTACTTACGATGACGCCGCCAAATTGTGGCGGGTGGCCGTGCTGCTGACCCACCCGCGCGCAGGTTTGGTCGGTGAAGTCGGAGAGATCTACGTCGGTGGGCCTTCCGAAGAAATACTCTCTCATACGCCTTTCGATGAGATGAAGGCCAGTGGCCGCTCACTTTATGAATGGCATCGTGAGGCCATAGAGTCCTCTTTTTGGCCCACCGTGACAGGCGCCTATTGTAAGATCACCGCCTTTGAAGCGGAGGCGATCGCCGGCGGTTTTCTATTGGATCATTTGCCTGATCGCTTCAGCACTGGCGCCCCGCGTTTTGACAAAACGGCGGGCGTGTGGAGAATCCCGGTCATCTTGGCTTACCCGCGCATCGGCTCCGTCGGGGAAGTCGGAGAATTGACCGTTGACGATTCGACCAAAGAGGTTGTGTCTCACACGCCGTTCGAGGAGATGACAACCCGCGCCCTCGCCATTTACGAGCAACGTTGTGAAGAGATCGAAGCCGCCTTTCTACAAACAAGAGACCGCTGATTCCTGCGCTCCCGCTTGCCTGCGAATGGTCCTCTCCCATTTCAACCTCTCGGTATCCGAAGCCGAGTTGCGAGCGCGTTGTGATTGCACGATCTTCGGCGCGGACGCTCCCTACCTCGTCGACGTGGCGCGCCAATTGGGCCTCAGCAAAACCGACATACAGAACCTCTCTCCCGATGAATTGCAAATCATTCTCGACGAAGGTCGCCTTCCGATTGTCTATGTCAACCTGCTCCCGATCGACGGAATAGATGGCGCGCATGCTCTTGTCGCGCTTGAGATCGGGGATGACGCCGTGACCGTTTATGATCCGGATCAGGGAGAACGCCTCCTGCCTCTCGGCGCTTTCTTCAAAGCATGGGAGTTGAAGCGCAACCTCGCCATTATTGTGGATAGGTGATTTAGAGCGGATTTCAATCGCATTTACGGGATCAACCACAGGGAGCCCGTGTTCCCCGTGGTTAGCCAATCTTTGCCGTAAACAGATTTGAAATGTGATCTAGGCGCGTTGAATATTGAGCGATCTGGCGGGAGTAATGAGGCGCCTTGCGAGTTGTCCACCCGCTCCCGTGGCGAAGGGGCCAAGGCGCGAGTAAACAACTCGCGCCACATTGTAATTACGTTCTTGAGATCTAGGGCGGTTTTCAGATCAGTGTACGGGTTAATAGAACGCGGATGACATGGGTAGAGCGGATCGGCGCTGACCTTTTTTGGCTTTATCCGCGATGATCCGCGCCCGTCCGCGTTCTATTGCTGCAAACACCAATTGCTGATCCCGTATATGCAATTGAAAATCGATCTAAAGGGCCTTGCCCTTACTGTACCGGCGGTCAATCGAGCTGAATCGCAAAGGCCGCGCGCTCATGCCCTCTGATTTTGGCAAAGAAATTGAGTATGCGCTTGACCAATCCGTACTTGCGATTCAATAACTCATCGGCCCGTCGCGATTCTTCGTCGCCGAGCCGCCGGGCTGTGGCGGCAGCCCATTCGCCTTTGACCTTGCCGCGCATGTCGCACGGGGCGACGCGCACACGAGGATTGTTTCGAATCCGTTTGACCTTGTATGAATGGGCCACGGTGTAGAAATACAGCGCGCCGCCATCTTCGACGAACCAGAGCGGGGTGCGCACTCCTTGTCCGTTTCTGCGATAGCTCTCCAGGTTCAGATACTTTCGGCCGGAGAATTGAGCGAGCTTGTAATTGCTCATATTTCACGAAATGCTTTTGTCTCTAAACACAAAGAGATATATCCCGGCGCCGATGAATGGGATCAACAGAATGATCGCTATTAACACGACTTTGGTGGCCCAATCGCGACTCGATCTCATCACGTCGGAAATGGCGAAGATGTCCAGGATTGTCGCGACCAGCCATAATAATGTTCCCATAGCTTGTCCTCTCTGAAGCCGGATGCGCGATCCGGCGAAATGGATTCGAGCGATAATCATAGTGTGGCGGGTCAACCGCCGAGCTTCGATTTCACGATTTGGTTGACCGCCTTGCCGTCGACGGTCTGGCCCGCGAGTTTGGCCATGACCGCCTTCATCACCGCGCCCATCTCCTTCATTGAACTCGCGCCGGTCTCGGAGATGGTCTCTTCAACGACACGCGCGATGGCGGCATCGTCCAGGGCGGCGGGCAGGTATTCTTCGATGACCTTGATCTCGGCCGCTTCCTTCTCGGCCAATTCTATACGCCCGGCCTGTTGATATTGTTCGATGCTATCGCGGCGCTGTTTGACCAGGGATTGCAGAACCTTGATCGCCTCTTCGTCGGTGAGCGCTTCCATCTTATCGATCTCGCGGTTCTTGAGCGCGGTCTTGACCATCCGCAAGGTCGAGAGTCGATCGGGGTTTTTGCCCTTCATCGCCGCTTTCAAATCTTCGTTGATACGATCCAAAAAAGTCATCATCTCCTCCTGAGTGGGGCTTGCTAGGACGTCCTACTAAGTCCCATAAGTCCTATAAGTCTCATTCATTACATTGCGTCAGTGTTATAGGTCGCGCGCGCGCGGCTGTCAAATGCGGCCTCGCGCGCGGCCGTTGCGGGGCTTGGTGAAATTTGTTAGTCTCTGGAACGCGAAGATCAGGGGTGAAAACAATATGAAGTACACGATAGAGAGGCCCTGTGGCGGAATTGGTAGACGTCTTCGGCTTAGAACCGAAGGTCCTTTACGGGCGTGAGGGTTCGAGTCCCTCCGGGGCCATTCCTACCAAATCTCGACTCACCCACTGCCTGTGATTCCCATTTCGACTCGATTAGTTCGAGTGTCTGTGAAGAAAGGTAAAGAACATTGAAGCTGCAAGTCGCTGTCGCTGATCTCTCCCAATGTCGGAAAGGCCTCACTGTAGAAGTCCCCGTTGAGGAGGTCAACGCGGCCTTCGAAAAGACCTACAGCGCCTACGCGCGCCACCTGAAGATTCCAGGATTCCGCCCCGGCCGCGTCCCGCGCGAACTCATCAAACAACGTTTTGCCAAAGAAACGCAGGAAGAAGTCGTTCAGAGCCTGGTTCCAGAGGCGCTGCAGGCCGCCGTCGCCGAACACATGCTTCGCGTCGTCGGCGAGCCGCAGATTGACGACCTGTCGATCGGCCAAGGCGAGCCGCTGAAGTTCAAAGCGACGCTTGAAGTCTTGCCTGAATTCGAGCTTAAAGAGTACAAGGGGTTGAAATTGACCAAACGGGTCGCCACTGTGACCGATGAGGGCGTCGAGCATGCGCTCGATCACCTACGCCAATCCGCGGCGGAATTCGTTCCGGTGGAAGACCGCCCGTCCCGTGACGGCGACTTCGTTTCGGTGAACCTGGTAGGCAAGTACGTCGAACCGCCGGAAGAAGAGGATTTGAAGTCCGACGACGTGCAGATAGAGGTCGGCGCTGACAACGTCCAACCTGAATTCAGCGAGAATCTGCGCGACGTGAAGACTGGCGACGTCCGCGAGTTCCGCGTCAAATACCCTGAAGAATTCTCCTCCGAAGGGCTGGCCGGCAAGACGCTCGATTTTACCGCGACCGTGGTCGCGGTCCGCGAAAAAGAGGCGCCCGAACTCGACGACGAATTCGCGCGGGATTTCGGCGACTATGAAAATCTCCAGCAGTTGCGAGACAGGATTCGAGAAAATTTGACGGCGTCCGCCGAGGCGCGCGCCGATGCCGGTCTTCGCGAAGAAGTCGTGAAGCGGATTCTTGAGGATTACGACTTCGAGGTTCCTTCCGCGCTGGTCGAGCCGCAGGCCGCCGACCGCGCTCGCGAATTCGCGTACATGCTGATGCGCAACGGCGTCCCTCCGCAGACGATTAGAGAGATCGATTGGGAAGGGCGAATGAATGAGTTCCGCCCGTTGGCGGCGCGTGATGTCCGCTCGGCGCTGGTCTTCGACAAGATCTGCGAGGCCGAGAAGGTCGATGTCAGCCGGTGGGAGGTCGACGCCGAAATCGAGAGGATGGCGAGGGTGAGCAGCGAGCCCGTGGACCAGCTGAAGGCGCGCTTGACAAAGGATGACTCGCTTTCTAGTATCGAACACAGGCTGCGCCATCAAAGGGCGTTGGAGGCGGTAATAAAGCACGCCGAGGTCACAGTTGAAGAGTTCAACGAGGATCGGAATGAACATCAGACTCAGTCTTCGGAGCAAACGGAAACTGAGGGCGAGGTTCTGAGCGAAGGCAAATCACAAGCGTTATGATCAATCCACAATCTCATTTAGTGCCCATGGTTATCGAGCAGACGCCTCGCGGCGAGCGCGCTTTCGACATCTATTCGCGCCTGCTCAAGGACAACATCATTTTCATTGGGACTCCGATCGACGACGTGGTCGCCAACCTCGTCGTCGCGCAGATGCTGTTCCTCGAATCGGAGGACCCGGACCGGGAAATCTCGCTTTACATCAATTCGCCCGGCGGCTCGGTGACGGCGGGCATGGCGATCTATGACACCATGCAATTCGTCCGCTGCCCGGTCACGACCTTCTGCATCGGGCAGTGCGCCTCGATGGCGGCCGTGTTGTTGACCGCGGGGACCAAGGGGAGGCGTTTCGCCCTGCCGAATTCGCGGATTCTGATCCATCAACCGCACGCAGGGGGAATTTCGGGCCAGGCGAGTGACATCAAGATCGCGGCGGAAGAGATCTTGCGCTTGCGCGAGCGCATCAACGAAATTCTCGCTTACCACACGGGCCGCCCCGTAGAGCAGATCGAAAAGGACGTCGACCGCGACCGGATTATGAGCGCCATGCAGTCCAAGGAGTACGGGCTGATAGATCAGGTAATTAAACATCGGGAATAAAACCCAGCGCGCAACACCCGACACCCAGGATTTTATGAACGATCGTATTCCCTCAGCAGGCGCCACTCACTTCGACTTCGGCGGCGCCCTGATCTCGCAGACACAGAGGCCCGTCCTGAGGTGTTCTTTCTGCGCCCTGGGCGAGGGAGAGGTCGCGCGACTCTTTGAAGGGCATTCCGGTTATATTTGCGATGAGTGCGTCGAGGTCTGCGTGCAATTGCTGATCGATTACCGTGAAATGGGGATCAGGCCGCCCAAGCTCGATCAGCCATGGTATAAGAGAATATTGGGCGATGACGGGTCTCAGGTCGGGCAGTGCAGCTTCAACGTACACGACCGCAGCAATCCGCAGGGGGCGCGGCTGTTCGCCGGGATTAGCGCTCAGATCTGTGACAAATGCGTCCGCGCCTGCGAGATTCTCAAAGCCGGCCTTGCGTTTGACGACTGAGGCCGGCGAGATTCCCGCCTCGGCGGCCTGCGGGCGCTTGCGCCCGTGCGGTCCACTTGTTTATGATTTTGTGGCGCGAATGTAATGCCCTTTGATCGATTCAACGCCGCCATTCGGCGGATCGCGACTTTCGTTTCGTTCGCAATTCCGTTTAAGGCTGCTACCAACAACAATGCCCACATTCCATCTTGATGCGGAGACCATGCGGTGATGAGAAGAGGCGACGACACTTTACGCTGTAGCTTCTGCGGTAAGAGCCAAAATGAAGTCAAAAAGCTGATCGCAGGCCCCACCGTTTACATCTGCAACGAGTGCATCGACATCTGCATCGAGATCATCAGCGATGACGCTCAGCAGGAAGCCGCCGCCGCGCGCCCGCCGCTTCCTAAACCGTCGGAGATCAAAAACTTCCTCGACGAGTACGTGATCGGGCAGGAAGAAACGAAGAAAAAGCTGGCCGTCGCCGTCTATCAGCACTACAAGCGGATAGAGATGATGAAGCGGCGCAGCGACGTCGAGATTCAGAAATCGAACATCCTGCTGATCGGCCCTACCGGAACCGGCAAGACGCTGCTCGCGCAAACCCTCGCGCGGATGCTCAAAGTCCCGTTTACCATCGTCGACGCAACGACGCTCACCGAGGCCGGCTACGTCGGGGAGGACGTGGAAAACGTCATCCTGAAGTTGCTGCAATCGGCCAACGGCGACGTCGAGCGCGCGCAGCAAGGCATCATCTACATCGACGAGATAGACAAGATCTGCCGCAAGGACGAGAACCCCTCGATCACACGCGACGTTTCTGGCGAAGGCGTGCAGCAGGCCCTGCTCAAGATCCTCGAGGGCACGGTGGCCAACGTGCCGCCGCAGGGCGGGCGTAAACACCCGCACCAGGAATTTTACCTCGTAGACACGACGAACATCCTTTTCATATGCGGCGGCGCTTTCGTCGGCCTGGACAGGGTGATTCAACGTCGCGTCGGCCAAAAAGGCATGGGGTTTCACGCCAACATCCGCCCGATGCATCAATCGCGCGCCAATACGGAGCTACTTCAGCAGATTCAACCCGAGGATTTGATCAGGTACGGCCTGATCCCCGAGTTCGTCGGGCGATTGCCGGTCGTGGGGACTCTGCATGAACTGGACGAAGCGGCCATGATCGAAATTCTGACTCAGCCGAAGAACGCGCTGGCCAAGCAGTATCAGAAACAGTTCGAGTGGGACGGCATCAAATTGCGCTTCACCGATGAGGCTTTGCGCGCGGTGGCGCGCCAGGCCTGTGAGCGCAAAGTCGGCGCCCGCGGCCTGCGGATGATCCTGGAAGAGTTGATGCTCGACGCGATGTACACACTCCCGAGCCAGAAGAAGATGAAAGAATTGGTCGTGACCGCCGAGATGGTCGTCAACCGCCGTGTCGTCTTTCCGCTAGAAAAAGCAGGCTAAGACTTCGGATTGCGGATTGCGGATTGCGGATTGCGAGAAGACCTGACTCACATCCGTAAATTCGCAACAACAAAATTGAATGGCCGGAAGGATTGGAAACCTTCCGGCCATTTTTCTTCCGGAGTTGTGGTTTTACGAATGGACGGCCAGATAAATCCGCAATCCGCAATCCCCTACGTCTTCACCCTCTCGATCTCCGCGCCGACCGCGCGCAATTTCTCTTCTATCTTCTCGTACCCGCGATCGATGTGATAGACGCGGTCGATCAAGGTTTCGCCTTCCGCCGCCAGTCCGGCCAGGACCAGCGAGGCCGAGGCCCGAAGGTCAGAGGCGATCAACTGCGCGCCGGTCAAACGGGACGGGCCGTGAACGTCCACGCTGTGGCTATTGATTCGCATCTGCGCGCCCAGGCGCATCAATTCGGCGGCGTGCATGAAGCGATTCTCGAAGATCGTCTCGGTGATCACCGAATCGCCTTCGGCCTGCGTCATGAGCGCCATGTACTGAGCTTGCATGTCGGTCGGGAATCCGGGGTAGACGGCCGTGGTCACGTCCGCCGCCTTGTAGGGGGCGCATGATTCGCCGTTGCCTGCCACGCGCAATTTATCCCTGCCGTCGAATTCGATCTTGACTCCCACCTCGCGCAGCTTTTCGATCACCGCATGCAAATGGCCAGGATCACAATTCGTGATCTCCAACTCGCCGCCCGTGATCGCGGCGGCGACTATGAAAGTGCCGGCTTCGATCCTGTCGGGAATGATCGTGTGGTCGGCGCCTCCGAGCCGCGAGACGCCAGAGACGGTGATTGTCGGCGTGCATGCCCCCTCGATCTTCGCGCCCATCTTGGTGAGCAGGTCGGCGAGGTCGATTATCTCCGGCTCGCAGGCCGCGTTCGAGATTCGCGTCACGCCGTCGGCGAGGGCGGCGGCCATCATCACGTTTTCCGTGCCGGTGACGGTGACGGTTTCAAACTCGATGTCGGCGCCGCGCAGTCGCGAGGCGCTGGCTTCGACCACGCCGCCGCGCAACTCGATCTTCGCCCCCATCTTTTCCAGCGCCATCAGGTGCAGGTCTATGGGGCGCTGGCCGATGGCGCAGCCGCCAGGCAGGCTGACGCGCGCCTGCCCGAACCTTCCCAGTAGCGGACCCAACGCAAGCACCGACGCCCTCATGGTTTTAACTAGTTCATAAGGCGCCTCGTAATCTTCGACCGTTCCGGCGTTGATCTGGTGGGTGCGCAGTTCCGGGACGAGCACGGTGCAACCCAGGTCTTCGAGCAATCGCCGCATCGTGATCAGGTCGCGCACATAAGGCACGTTGCGCAGCGTCACCGTTTCGGAAGTGAGCAACGCCGCGGCCAGACACGGCAGGGCCGAATTCTTGGCGCCGCTGATCGCGACGCCCCCTTTCAACTTTTTTCCGCCGATGATTCGAAATTTATCCATGTGTTCTGCATGCGTTCTAATTGTCATTCGGAAGCCGTTCGGGAGGTATTGAGCGTAGCCAATTCGCCAATGTACAGCAAGCCCCCAATAATTGACAGCCCTTGAGAACTCGGCGATACTTAGCTCACCGCTCAATGACGCTGGGAAAACTCTTTTGATGGAAGGCGTCGTTCGTCCGGCACCTCCCGCCTCCCCCCTGTTTTCATATCTCTATCACGAATTTATCTTTATGTGCGGAATCTTCGGGATTGTTACGACAAAACCGCGGTCCGAATTGACTGGGCCTGTTGATCGCGCGCTAGACGCCTTGGCGCATCGCGGGCCGGACGACCGCGGCGTCGAATTCATCAGCGACGAACGCGACGGGTTGACCGTGGTCTTCGCGCATCAGCGCCTGTCCGTCATCGACCCTTCGCCGGCCGGACATCAGCCGATGCGTGACGAGGCGACCGGCGATTGGATCACCTACAACGGCGAAGTCTTCAATTTTCGCAACCTTCGCCGGGAACTCGTCGCGCGCGGTTTGAGATTTCGATCCGAGAGCGACACCGAGGTTTTGTTGAAGGGCTTCGGCGCGCGAGGCCGCGACGCGATTGCGGATTGGCGGGGAACGTTCGCGTTCGGGTTCTGGAACGCGCGGCTGCGCTCGCTCACGCTGGCGCGCGACCGCCTCGGGATCAAGCCGCTTTACTATTACCACGATAGGGACACGTTCATCTTCGCGTCCGAGGTCCGCGCGCTGCTCGCCACCGGGCTGACGCCATGCAAAATCTCGCCCACCGCCCTGGACAGTTATCTCGCGTGGGGGGTGATCGAGCAGCCGCTAACGATCATCGAGAACGTTCATGCCGTCCTGCCAGGACACATTCTGGAGTTTAAGGACGGGCGCGCCCAGGCCGAAGCCTATTGGGAATTGCGCGCCGATAGACGAAACAAAATTCGAGATGAACGCGAATTGATCGAAGAGATGGGCGCGTTGCTCACGGACTCCGTCAAGTCGCATCTCGTCTCGGACGTTCCGGTGGGCGTATTTCTGAGCGGCGGCATCGATTCAGGATCGGTAATGGCGTTGGCGAGCCGGGGCGTCAAAGGTCCGATCAGGTCGTTCTCGGTATGCTTCGAGGGGCAGAATCCAGGGGAAAAGGATCTCGCCGAAAGGATCGCGCGCAGATACGGCGCCGACCATTATTCGGTACCGGTCACGGAAAGTGAAATCCTTTCCAACTTGCCAGACGCTTTGCGCGCGATGGATCAGCCTTCGATATACGGCCTCAACACTTATGTCGTCTCTCGGGCGGCGGCGGGCGCGGGCATGAAAGTCGCGTTATCGGGGCTTGGCGGTGACGAAGTGTTCGCAGGCAATGAGTTTTTCCGCTCCATCGCGCGCGAAGAACAGATGCGAAAGCGGTTGAAGGCTGCGGCGCCGAGGTTGCGCAAGGCAGCCGCGTCGGCCATCGGGGCGTTCTCCTCGAGCGATCGCGCGGCCAAGTTGAGAGCGCTGATCTACAGCGACCATCCCGATGAACCTTCCGTGAAATCGCATCGCCATCTCTTCACCCCCGGGCAGCGACTGGCCTTGATGCTCGCGAACGGCGGCGCGTCGCCGGCGGTCGAGGATTGGAATGAACGCCAAATGTCCAACTGCGCGAACGCCGACCCGATCAATCAGGCCTCGGCGTTGGAATTGGGCGGCTATGTGGGCAACGTCTTGTTGCGCGACACCGACTCGATGAGCATGGCGCACGGCCTCGAGATCCGCGCGCCCCTGATCGATCACAAGGTCGTAGAAAAGGCGCTCACCGTCCCCGGCAAGTTGAAATTGCGTCGAAACGAACCGAACTGGATATTGGTGGACGCCGTGGGCGATCTGCCGCGAGAGGTCGCCGTCGGCTCGAAGCGGGGCTTCGAACTGCCTTTTAAGAACTGGCTGGCCGGCGCGCTGCGCGACCGGATCGAAAGCGCGCTGTGGTCCCCGCAACTGACGAAGCTCCTGAGCATCACCACGATGCAGGAAGTGTGGAGCGACTTCCTGAGAGGCCGCGCGAGTTGGCCGCGCGTGTGGAGCTTTTATGTCCTGGGAGAATGGGCGGGGATGAATTTGTGATGGTTATGTTGGGGGCAGCTTAACTCTCACTGCTGAAGCGGGATGAAGCTATCGTCGTCCTGATGTTGGCGCTCCCAGGTCAGGAAGTCGTAATAGCCGCACCGCTTCTCCTCGGGGAATGCGCGACATGTCTCGGGGCGGTGCTCGTAGACGGTGCATTTCCGCTCGGTCGGGTGTAGAAACTGGCATCTGCTTTTGAAGATGTCATCTTTGTGGTGTCGCAGCACGCGTTGGCCGTAGCTCTTGATGAACTTGGTAAATTTGTTCTCGGCCTCTTCGTAACTCAGCTTAAAGCGCTTCGCCAATCGCGCTATGTCACGCTTCGTGACCAGTATCCAATCATATGTGCAACAGTAAGCCGGACATTTCGAACAGTCGTAACTGAGACTAGTTTTTACGGCCTTGCCGTTGGCCCGTGGCGCGTTGATAACAGGTAAATCCTTTTTGACCATATTTATTGCGGCGGCTTTTGCGGCGCCGGCGTTACGTCGTCGCCGAGTTTGACGTCGGTCTCGAACTTGCGATAGAACTTGAAGTGAATCAGGTTGCGAAAATAGTGTTTCTGGCGGCGGTCGGCGATGATGAATTCGGCGCGCGTCGGCAGAAGGAAGTCTACGTCCAGCCCGCGCAACTTGATTATGTCGTAATCGACCGAGCTTTCGGAATGAGTGACCGGATTGCTCTTGGGCAGATCGTCAAGCGCCTGGTCGATACGCAGAACCTTCTTCGTCTCGACATCGATCCAGACCGTGCCGCTGTAGCCGACAGTCAACGGGTCGGCGCCTTCGGCCTTGAGGACCAGCTTTGACGACTCTTTCAGCACGGTGAAGTCGTAGAGCAGCGCCTGGCGATTGCCCAATCGCTCTTTGCCGGCGGGCTTGAAGACCGCCTTCGTTTCGAGGTCGAAGAGTGAGGCGAGTCCTGACGCGAAATCGCCGGTAGAATAGGCCCCCTTGACATTTTCGAGCGATCGGGTGATGGGGCGTCCGACGCTGTTGATCGGCTTGTAAGATTCGCGCTTGCGGTTGTAAGTCAACTCATAAACCAACGTGTCGGCCTTCTCCCACGCCCCGCTGCCGTCGTAGTCGAAGTATCGTTGAATGTCCTGCTGGCAGATGAAGTCGGGCAGTTCGTCCAGGTAATCGCGCACCACTTTGCGGGTCTCTTCGATGAACGGATCAGGGGGTTGGGGGCCGGTCATGACGACTTTGCCTGCCGAGGCCGAGAATTTATCAGCCGCGCGTTTGACGGCGTTGATCAGATTCTGATGGGCGCTATTTGCCCTGAGCCGGCTGACGGCGTCCGGCGTCGGGTCGAAGGCGATTCCGAATCGTTCGATGCGCGCGGCCAGATCGGCTTCGGTCATATTCCGCCCGATTTCGCGACGGAGCATAGTGTTTAGCGCCTGCAGAGTCAGGGGGGCGTCCGCGGCCTGGTTTCCGCCCTGGCCTTTAGCCGGGACCAGAAGCGCCGAACAGATGA
>Ga0154003_1000551_pt1 | contig 11786 bp, 7 predicted proteins | sample TSFL087MetaG_FD_104679 | JGI IMG/M metagenome (GOLD analysis project Ga0154003, IMG submission 104679) | Attine ant fungus gardens microbial communities from Florida, USA - TSFL087 MetaG | ecosystem: Host-associated > Fungi > Mycelium > Unclassified | place: USA: Florida, Lake Talquin State...
CCGACCCCATTCTGAAAAAAGAATTCGTCGCGGTCGGCGCCCATTACGATCACGTCGGAATGGCCCATAACGTTGAGGGCGACAAAATCTACAACGGCGCGGACGACGACGGATCGGGAACGGTGGCCACGCTGGCGATCGCCCAGGCTCTGGCGAAAAGCCCTGCGCGCCCGAAGCGTTCGGTTATTTTCGTGTGGCACGCGGGCGAGGAGAAAGGGCTTTGGGGCTCGGAATTTTTTACCGACAATCCGACCGTGCCGATGGAGCAGGTCATCACTCAGCTCAATATCGATATGATCGGCCGCAGCAAAAAGGAGGGCGACGTCAACCCGGCCAATAGGGACCTGACCGGGCCGAACGAGCTTTACGTCATCGGGTCGAAGATGATGAGCACGGACCTCGGCAATCTGAGCGAAGAGGTCAACAACTCGTACCTCAAACTCGCCTTCAATTACAAATACGACGACCCGAACGACACCGAGCGCTTCTTCTATCGCAGCGATCATTACAACTACGCGAAGAAGGGAGTCCCGATCATCTTCTATTTTTCTGGGGTGCATGAAGATTACCATGGCCTGGCGGACACGGCGGACAAGATCGATTACCAGAAGATGGAGAAGGTGACGCGCGCCGTCTTCGCCATGATGTGGAGACTGGCCAACGCGCCGGCCCGCCCGAAAGTGGATAAGCCGCTGGCGCCACAGGTGGCGAACTGAAGGGATGAAGGGGTGACGGGGTGACGGGATGAAGGGGTGAAGGTTCCGGGCGCCCTTTCACCCCCTCACCCTTTCACCCCTTCAATGAGCCCTTCAATGAGCCCTTCAATGAGTTTGATATGCAGCGGGGTGTAATCCAGATTGATCGCATCATAGTCAGAGGCGCGAACTGGATCGGCGACGCGGTGATGACATTGCCGGCGCTTGAACGTTTGCGCGCGTCTTTTCCCCGATCCCACATCGCGCTACTCGCCACGCCGCTCACGACCGGGCTGTTTGAGAGTTCGCCCTTCGTCGACGAGGTCATCGAATACCGCCGCAAGGAAGACGGAGCGCGCGCGTTTATCGAAGCGATGAGGCTGATGCGCGCGCGCCGATTCGATCTGGCCGCGCTGTTTCAAAACGCGTTCGAGGCGGCGCTGCTGGCGCGAATGGGAGGCGCGCCGGCGCGGGTCGGGTTTGTTGCGCAGGGACGCGGCCCGCTGCTCACGCATAAGCTCCATCGCGACCCGCGACGCAGCGACCGCCATCAGGTTCACGATTATCTCGACATAGTCGCCGAATGCGAGCGCCTGGGCCTGGGCGGGAATGTCGAATCTCGAATCCCAGGTCTCAAATCTCAAGTCTCGAATCCGCTTCCGTCTTTGACCGTGAGTCCCGCGCAGCGCCGCGCGGCGGAGGCTTTGCTGCGCCGCGCGGGCGTCGATTCCGATTCGCGCCCGCTCATAGCGCTCAACGCCAGCGCCACCAACAGCCGCGCGAAACGATGGCCCGAAGACCGCTTCGCGGCGCTCGCCGACCGGCTGATAGAAGCGCTCGGTTCGCGCATCATCTTCATCGGCGCGGCCTCGGAGCGCGACGGCGTCGAGCGGATCATTCGACAAATGAAGCGGCGCGGCGCGATCAACCTGGCTGGCGAAACGGGCCTGGCCGAATTGATCGGCGCGCTCGACGCCTGCGATCTGCTCGTCAGCAATGACACCGGCCCCGCCCACGTCGCCGCCGCGCTGGGACGTCCGACGCTGACGATCTTCGGCCCGACCAATGAATTCGAGACCGCGCCGCGCGGGGCCCGCGCGGAAGCGATCCGCGCCGAAGGCGTCGAATGCGCGCGCTGTATGCTGCGCGATTGTCCGATTGACCACCGCTGCATGACCCGCGTCGGCCCATCGGAAGTTTTTGAACGAGCGTTGAAATTACTGTAAGCTTGCGGGCGATGAACGGCGACAAGATCAAAATCAATGCGCTCCTGTTCGGCGCGTGCCGCGAGATGGCGGGCGTCGGCGAGCTGAGTTGCGACCTGACGAAGCCGGCCGACGTCGCCAGCGCGTGGAATGAGATCAAAATCCGATTTCCGAGCCTGGAAAAATTCGAGCGGAGCGCGCTCTTCGCAGTCAACGAGGAGCACGCGCGAAAAGATCAGCCGCTCGAAGACGGCGACACGTTGGCCGTCTTTCCGCCCGTTTCCGGCGGATGAGCTGTGATGCGGTAGCCCGATCCTGAAGGAGGGCGTAGCCATCAAGCCCTCCCTCAGGGGCGGGCTACCGCCATGCGCCACGATAAATGGTATGGATATTTTTGAAATCACGCGCGAGCCGATCGATAAGTTCGGCTTGGAAAAGAGGCTATTGACCGGCGGCGCCGGCGCTGTCGTAACCTTTGACGGCGTCGTGCGCGACAATACAAAAGGCCGCCGCGTCGTCAGCTTGCAGTACGAAGCCTACGAGCCGATGGCCGTCAAGGAGATGCGGCGCATAGGCGACGAGATTCGCGAGCGCTGGCCCGACGTCGAACGCGTCGGAATTATCCACCGGTTCGGCCCTCTGGAAATTTCGGAATCCTCGGTCGTCATCGTCGTCACGTCGCCTCATCGCCGCGTGGCCTTCGAAGCATGCCGATACGCTATTGACCGCCTGAAACAGACCGTGCCCATCTGGAAGAAGGAGATTTTCGAGGACGGCGAGGAATGGGTTGAGGGGCAAGCGCCCGAAGTGAGTCTGTAGATACCGAATTCATCCGACCTTTTGTCTACAACAACGTCTTGCCCGTCGATCGGCAAGCCTCAGTTTAACCGACAGCTTTTCCAAAGGAGCTTTTCACATGGCGCTCATCCAATTTACCTCTAATTTCGATGACCTTTCGACTGACAGAGGGTTCCAATTTCGCTTCCGCTGCGACAAATGCCACAACGGCTACCAGTCACGGTTTCAGCCTTTTACGGCGGGAATAGTTTCAGACATGCTTCGCACCGCCGGAAACATCTTCGGTGGCGTTTTGGGAAGCGCGGGGCATGGCGCCTACGATATCCAACGCGCCATCGGCGGCAAAGCTCACGACGATGCCTTCGCCATCGCGGTCGAAGAGGCCAAGCAGCATTTTCATCAATGCACGCGCTGCGGCAAATGGGTCTGTCCCGACGTCTGTTGGAACGCCGCGGCCGGTTTGTGCGAAGGCTGCGCGCCGAATTACGAAGAGGAGTTCGCCTCGAACCACGCGCAAGCCAAAGCCAATGCCGCGCGCAACCAGCTTTACGAGCGCGCGAGCCAGACCGATTACACTTCGTCAACTGACATGAGCGCGGGCGCCGCGCATCAGGCGCCGTCACGCCCTTCGGTCAATCCGGTGGCCGACGCGGCGAACGCCCAGTCAATCGTGGGCGTTTCGTGTTCGAATTGCGGCACGCTCTCGAACAGCAAGTTCTGCCCCGAATGCGGCCAGGCCATGAATGCGAAGCTGCATTGCAAGGCTTGCGGGACTGAGTTGGAAGGGAAGCCGAAGTTCTGTAAGGAGTGCGGCGCCAGGATGGAATATCAGAACTGAGCCAATGGAATCATCCATGAAGCCCCTTCTTTACAGCAGTTTTCACATGGATGATTAGCCACAGAGAACACCGAGGACACAGAGGGGATTTAAAGATTTCTCTGTGTCCTGCTCTGAAAATCCGGGGCGTTTGTGAACAAAACATCCCGGCCCCGCCGCGAAACTGCGGCAGGCATTTTGCGATGGATTGCACTGCGGTGAATCAGGCTGCTTTAGGGATGCCTTCTTCCACCGCTTCTTCCGACAATTCTTCGACGTTGACTTTCAAACCGAGCATTTGCAATCGCCTAATGAAATATGCGCGCTCTCGCTCGGTGTGCCGGCGATCAAAGTAATCTCCGCCGAGTTCGGTGTAACTCCGACCGCTGTCCAGAACATGGTAAATGATGATCAACAAAGAGTGAGCGACTGCAACAAGAGCTTTCTTCCGGCCCAGGCGTCCAGCTAGGCGGTAGTACTGCGCACTCAAGTAGCAGTCCTTCTTTCTGGCCGCTGCCCAAGCCGCTTGCGTCAGCGCCGAGCGCAAATAGGTATTGCCTTTGCGCGTCTTCCCAGAGAGACGTTTGCCGCCAGACGCCTTGTTGCCCGGACACAATCCAGCCCAACTTGCCAGGTGCGCGTCAGTCGGAAAAACCTCGCTCATCTCGATCCCAATCTCGGCGATGACTATTTCCGCCACTCGCGGCCCGATACCTGGAATCGAGTCAAGAATGTCTCGGGACCGGGCCAGCTTAGGGTGATCGGGAGAAGCGATGTGTTGATCAATCTCTTTGTTGACACGCTCTTGAGTTGCTTCCAATTGTTCCAGTTGTGTCAGCAACTCGCCCAGCACGAAGCGCTGCGCGCTCGTCAAGCGCCCAGTCAGCGCGCGAACCAATTCCGAACGCTTCTCTTTCAATTTGCCCCGCGCCATATCAGCAAGCTTGAATGGGTCAGTCTCGCCCTTGGCCATCGCTCGCAACATCGCGCGACCACTGGCTCCCAGAGCGTCACTGGCGACTTGACCGAGCTTGATATTCCCGGACTCGATCACTTTCTGAATTCGATTGGCAATCGCAGTCTGCTCGTTCACCAGAGAATCGCGAAAGCGTGTCAATTCGCGCAACTCGCGAATCTCGGGCGGCGGAATAAAACTCGGCTGCAACAGATCGTGTCGCAACAGATCGGCCAAACGTTCAGCATCCTTGACGTCGGTCTTGCGGCCGCGCAAGGCGCGTACGTGTTCGGGATTGACCAGAATAACTTTGAGCCGGTCTTCGAGAATGTTGAAGACCGGCTTCCAGTAAACGCCCGTGCTCTCAATCGCCACGTGCGTGCAACCGGCTGCCACAAGCCAATCGCGCAATCGCAACAAATCATCGGTCATGGTCGAAAAGTTGCGAATCTCTTTCCGGCCGTCAGAGAAGATCAAACACGCCACCAGGCTTTTGGCATGGACATCAATTCCGCAACAGATTTGATAAACGACTTTCATCAAAGCTCCTTCCGACCGGCGGGGAGAGCCTCCACAGGAAGATTCTGCTCTGCAAGTTCACGCCCACGCGTGACTTTATTCGGTGGCGCCTCGGCGAGGCTCTCGGATCAAACTCTGTGTCGGGCTTGGCGAGCAGCTACCAGCTCCATGCACACTCGATCACTACTCCTCGCTGGTCGGACGAAGATTACTATTCAAAGATCAAGTTTTCATCTTCGGTGGAGAACCGAAGGTTCATGATTAACTCTGTGGCTAATCGTCTTCATACATCCGAAAATCGATATTGTGCGGCTTCATGGACGTTCTCACACCCACAACTGCTGCGCCAACAGATTCAAAAAAGTCCCCACATCGGTCACCACGCCCAAGGTCTGCTGCGAGCCTCGGTCTGAGAGTTTCGTAACGACCGCCGGGTTGATGTCCACACAGACCATTCGCACCCACGAAGGCGTCATGTTGCCCGCGCCTATCGAATGGAGCATTGAAGATAGGCAGATGACCATCTTCGCGCCGTCGAGCAGCCGCGCGTACTCTTCCTGCGCCTTGATCAAATCCATTTCAGTGTCGGGCAGCGGGCCGTCGTCGCGGATCGAGCCGGCCAGCACGTAAGGAATTTTCTTTCTGACCAGTTCATACATAATGCCAGAACGCAGGACTCCGGTCTCGACCGTGCCGCTGATCGAGCCGTAGCGGTTGATGATGTTGATCGCGCGCATGTGGTTCCTGTGGCCTTCTTCGATCGGGATGCCGGTCTCAAGGTCGACGCCGAGCGAAGTGCCGAAGAGTTGATGCTCGATGTCGTGAACGGCGATGGCGTTCCCCGCGAGCAGCGCGTCGACAAAGCCTTTGCGGATAATTTCGCAGAACGCCGCCGTGCCTCCGGTATGCACGACCACGGGGCCTGCGACGAAGACTATGCGCCCGCCTTCGGCCTTGATCTGGCGCATCATCTCGGCGATCTTGCGGACGGCGGTCTCGGCGCGACGCTCGGATGAAATCTCGTTGGCCATGAATGCGAAGCCGAGCCGGTCGCGCTCCTTGAATTCTGGCTGGATGCGGACGCCGTTCGCGCCGCAGACGACCATCTCGCCCTTCTTCACGTCGCGCAGCTTGCGGCATTCAGCCAGGGGGAGATGGATGGCCTGAGGCCCGGCAGCCTCATTGCGGACGATGACGACGGCGTCCATTCGCTGTTTGGCGACCTCAAGCCACGAGCCGCCGATGCGGACGTAAGTCCGATGATTGGTCGTCGAGTAGAAGTCGTCGGGCGCGACGCGGTCTTCAGGCGCGGGCTTCAACGTCGCGTCAATGATCTGAGCCCGGTAGCAGCCGAGCTCGACCAGCTCTTCGAGCGTCTTGTCGAGAATCTCCCTGGTTGGCGCGATCACCCGCATCTGCAGTTGCGAGAACTCGTCGTTGGTGCGCCCGAGCTTGAAGTCGATCACCTCGAAGAGCGCGCCGCACTCGATCACGCGATCCATGATGTTCGACAGTATCTGTGAATCGACCAGGTGGCCTTCAGCTTCGACTATTTCAACGTGGTTCATAAGCTTACTTTGCACGATGGACAGACCAAAGTCTGTCAAACTCCTTGTTGTTCCGGTTTAAGAAACGCACTCTAACGGAGTAGCGGCGGATTAGTCTAGCCGGGAATTGACTAAGATTTCACATAACTATATTCTGGACTTACCGAACGGTTAGGATATAATGCGCGCGGTATTTCACTTCGTTTGCTTGATCGCCCCTCGATCAGGTTCGTCAAAAGAAAATCGTTTGACACTGTGAATAAATAATTACGAAAGCATAAGAAGGGTTTCCTCCCAACAGGCTAGCTGGGCATTTTAGGGTTCGGTTCGATCTTCAATGAGCGAGCGCGGCCCTGCGTAGCCGTGTTCTATTCACGTCACTGGTCCCACACTCACGGCTTACATAGCGACTCGTCAATTTCGCGCATCAACTTTTCAATCTCTTAGTAAGGAGAAGATATATGAAACATTCCGTCAGTAGTTTTTTCGCGCTCCTACTTTTGATAGCTGTCGCCGTCGTGGCGTCGGCGCAGACGCCGACCGGCGCCTTGCAAGGTACCGTGACTGATCCGACGAAGGCGATCATCTCAGACGCGGTGGTGACGGTGAAAAACAAACAAACCGGCGCCGAAAGAGCCGTCAGTTCCAAGTCGAGCGGCGAATTCTTCATCAACAGCCTCCTGCCCGGCGAATATGAAGTCAAAGTGGTGGCGAAGGGGTTCAAGACCAATCTCGCCAGCGCAACGGTCCAGGTCGGCGTAACGTCTACGCTCGAGGTCGCGCTCGAAGTCGGCGAGGCTTCGGAGACGGTGGTCATCTCAGGTGATTCGACGACGCTTGTCAATCCGGCCGACTACAAAGTTGACGGCGTCATAACGCGACAGAAGATCGACAGCTTGCCGTTGAACGGAAGGAATTTTCTGCAACTCGCTTCGCTCGAACCGGGCGTGCGCGTTTCGACGGGACAGCCCGGCAATGCGAACAACATCTTCAACGTCTCGATCGGCGGAGGCAGCTCCGCGTTCACGCGGCTGACAGTTGACGGCGGAAACGTCGTCGACCCGGTGACCGGCGGCGCGGCCCAGAATTTTTCCGTTGATACGATTCAGGAATTCCAGATCTCCAGCTTCAATTTCGACCTGAAGACCGGCGTGACTTCGGTGGGCGCGGTGAACATCGTTTCGCGCACCGGTGGTAACGAATATCATGGCAGCGGATTCGGTTACTTTCGCGACCACAATATGGGGGCCTATCCGGTACTCAATCGCATACCTGGCACCCCCGACCCATTCTTCCGCCGCTTGCAGGCCGGGTTCGCGCTCAGCGGCCCTGTAATCAAGAACAAGCTGGCCTTTTTCACCAACCTCGAAAGACTTAATCAGACGTCGGTTTTCCCGACTACTCATACCGGGACGCCGTTCTTCAGCTCATTAGACACGGTGTCTTCCAGCCCGTACAGAGGCTATCTCTACAATTTGCGCCTCGATTACACGATCAACAGCAAGCACAGCACATTCTTGCGTTACGCGTCTGACAACAACAAAGTCTTCGGGCCGGTCGATAACAACGTGCTGCCGTCGAACTGGCGCAACAATAAAAACGACGTCTATCAAGGCCAGGCCGGATGGACTTACACTATCAATCCGAGCCTTATCAACCAGTTGTCCTTCAACTATCAGCAAATCGGCAACAGGAGTCTGATCCCGACCGCCGCCGATTGTCCGGGCTGCCTCGGACTGGGCGGCGCGCAGGTTCGGGTTAACAACAGCAGTTTTGTGATTGGCAACAATGTCAATGCGCCGCAGAATCGTGTCCTGTTCCGCTACGAGACCACCGATAACCTGACCTGGAGCAAAGGGTCGCATACCGTCGAGACAGGGGGGGCCTTCGAGAAAGGCTACGGCACGGGAACTTTTAGTTTCGTCGATCCGGCGGTCGTCGTCGCCCACGACCCGGCAGACGTGATCAGGCTCAACGCCACCATTGACCAGTTGGGGGTTCCACCCTCAATCGCCGCGCTATTGAAAGTGCCGCTGCCCGCAGCCTTCACCACGCCTGGCGCGCAGATCACTGCGAATGACCTACTCGGGCTGCCCGTGGCCTTCGCCACTCGCGGACTCGGCGACGGCGCCCAGCCGCCGCCTTTCAACTCGTCCTTCGCTCGTAACGTTTATCGCCTCCGCTTCTACGGCCAGGACACCTGGCGCATACGCCAAGGACTGACGCTCAAGTACGGCCTTTCGTACCTCTATGAAGACAAGTTGTGGAACCACGACCTTCAGAAATCGTCGTTGTTCGCCAACACGCCGCTTTACGGGACATCCGCCGCGAATCCGAGGGACAAGAACAATTTTGCGCCGGCCTTGGGTTTCGCCTGGAATGTCAAGAACGACAATAAGACCGTAATTCGCGGCGGTTTCTCAATGGCGTATGACACAAGCCTTTACGTCAACCGTTTGACCGAACGCGCGATCCTGGGTCCGGTCGGTAACGGACGCGTCGTTCTGCCTGGCGATTTCTTCCAGAACGGGTTCACTTTCCTATCGGATCAACAGAAGGCGGCTTTGTCTGGCTTCCTCACGCAGTTGGGGCAAATCAACCCGGCCGCCGCCGCCCAAATTGCCGGCCTTGTAGCGATCACCCAACCGGCGATAGGCGCGCCATTGAACGCCAACACGCTTCAGGTTCTGCCGACGAAGCTGACCACCGCGCAGGCGTTGCAGCTTCTGGCGCAACAGGGATCGCAGCTTCAGGGACTGCTCAATCAAGCCGGCGCCGCCGGGGTGATCGGAGCTGACTTCTTCAAGGCTGTCACCGGAAACTCGGTGCTGATCGATCCCGACATCGAGCTACCCTACTCGGAGTCGTTTAGCATCGGTGTTCAACGAGAGTTGCCCTGGAATATGGCGCTCAACGCGGACTTCGTTTTCCGGCGTTACCTGCACACTTTCTTCCAGCGTGATCGCGCGCTGTTTAATCGCGCTGCGTCGTTGGGAGGCCCGATGCTTCCGGCCTGCAATTCTGCTCAACGCCTTGACCCGACCGCGCGCTGTCTGAACGGCCCGTTCGAGGTCATCGAAGGCAGCGGGCGCGAAGATTACAAGGGTTTGCTTCTCAAGCTCGAAAGGCGTTTCACGAACCGGTATCAGTTCACCGCCTCATATGCGTACTCGCGTACGCGCGGCTTCGATTACAACTCTGACCTCACCAATCAGTTTGCCGTCTTCGGATTCAGCGACGCGGATCGCCCGCACATCTTTACTTTCAGCGGAGTGGCTGAGTTGCCCAAGGGATTCAGGGCCGGCCTGATTATGGGCTTCGAAAGCGGCGCGCCGCTGACGGTCAAGCTTCCGGGCGTCACTGCCCTTAGCAGCGACCTCAACGGCGATGGCACGAGCAATGACATCCTGCCGGGGACTAGCTTCAATACGGTCAACCGCGACCTCAGCAGGTCAGACGTGCGCCGATTGGTGGATCAGTACAACGCGCAGTTTGCTGGCAAGCCCGCGCCTCGCGGCGTTGGCAACGTATTCCCGACGCTCGTTTTGCCGTCAAATTTCGACCTCGGCGATTCGTTCCAGTCAACCGAGGTTCGCGTCTCCAAGGAATTCAACATCGTCGCGGAGCGACTCAAGCTGGAACTGAGCGGAGAGATTTTCAATCTCTTTAACGTCTCGAACAAGCGCAGCTTCAGAGGCGACCTCGACAACAGCTCCAGTCAGGCGAGGAGCTTCGGCCAAGCGACCGACAAGGCCAGTCCCACTTTCGGACTCGGCGGCCCGCGTATTTTCCAGATCGGCGGACGAATCAAATTCTGATTTGAGCCGATATGACGCTTGAAACGGTAGCGATCCGGTCGTCTCGTGAGACACGCTCTCCTGATGCGACCGGGTCGCTGCCGTTCTTTCTCTCAGTCCCACCGTCAGATTTAACTATCAATTGACTGTCAAAATCCCGCTAATGAGGTTAGAATTCGCTCTGTCTGGCCGTTCGGTAAGGCGGTCGGCGTCTTCTTTCCGATCGTCACATCACGCATTTTTTAATGCTTATTAGCTGGAAGAGCATTCCTTAAATAAACAGAAACAAGCTGGGAAAACAGGCTAGAGATCGATGGTTTAACGTAAACCTGAGGCGTTCGTTACTCAGCGTGGCAGGATCACCCGGATGATGTTCTATCGCCACGGCTTCCCATCAACAGGCCACCGGGGCCTTTTCCACCTGTCAGTCAGGACAATCTTCGGAGGTTGAACATGCATGTGCGGTTATTGAAGCTGTCTATGCTTCCTTTTTTCCCACCCAACTTGCGATGTGGCGTCAGAAGCGTTTGCTACATTCTTTCAGGTTTGCTCACTGTCATTGCTTTGAACGCCTTGTCTTTGGCGCAGACTCCTACAGGCGGCGTGCGCGGCGCGGTCAAAGATCAATCGGATTCGGTCATCTCCGGCGCGCGCGTGACGGTCGTCAGCAAAGGCACCGGCGCCGAGCGTCATTTCACGACCAAATCTGACGGCCAGTATCAAATCGGCAACCTGCCGCCCGGCGACTATGAGGTGAAAGTCGGGGCCAACGGTTTCAAGAGCGGCCTGGCGCCGGTGACTGTGCAGGTCGGCGAGAACATCAACGTTGATTTCAAGCTCGAAATCGGCGCGACTTCCGAAACGGTCATCGTCACCACTGACACTCCGGCCATCAACACCAGCGATTTCAAGATTGACGGCGTGGTCAATCGCCAGCAGATCGAAAACCTGCCCTTGAACGGACGGAACTTTCTGCAACTGGCGATGCTCGAACCCGGCGTGAGCGTTGAAGCGACCGCCTCGCCGGGCACCAGCGCCAACAACTTTTTCCGCGTCTCCATCGCCGGCGCCAATCAAACCATGACGCGCCTTTCGGTGGACGGGGCCGCCATCAACGACCGCATTACCGGCGGCGCTTCACAGAACTTTTCGCAGGAGTCGGTGCAGGAGTTCCAGATCTCGACTTTCAACTACGACCTTTCGACCAGCGTGACCAGCGTCGGCTCGATCAACATCGTCTCGCGCAGCGGCTCGAACGAGCTTCATGGCAGCGCGTTCATTTATTACCGCGATCACAACATCGCCGCCTTTCCGGGCTTCGGGCGAGATCCAAACCGATTTCAAGACCCGAAATTGAACGACCCGTTCTTCGCGCGGCGGCAGGCGGGGGGCAGCCTTGGCGGCCCGATCAAGAAAGACAGGCTCTTCTGGTTTTTCAACTTCGAGAACAACA
>Ga0154003_1000552_pt1 | contig 11785 bp, 9 predicted proteins | sample TSFL087MetaG_FD_104679 | JGI IMG/M metagenome (GOLD analysis project Ga0154003, IMG submission 104679) | Attine ant fungus gardens microbial communities from Florida, USA - TSFL087 MetaG | ecosystem: Host-associated > Fungi > Mycelium > Unclassified | place: USA: Florida, Lake Talquin State...
CGCTCTCCCGCTCTCTCTACCCCACAGTTCCTCAATCCTTTTCGATCTTCAGATCGTTCCTGACTTCGAACAGGCCTGAAACGCCACGGGCTTTGATGTTGGCGAGATCGCTGTCGCCTTTGTTCGCCACCAGTCCTTTCAAGACCAGTCTCCCGCGACTGACAATGATGTGAATCGACGGGATAGGCTGCTGGCCGTAGCGGAAGAGCGGCGAGTTGATGTTGAAAAGTTCGCGGAAGACCGCCCTCCGCAAGCGATCGTCGTTCGGCGAGAGCGGCAAAACCTCGATTTGGTTTATCACGCTGTCCACGCCTTCGACTTTTTCGACGCGCCTCTGCGCATCCTTCTTCAACGTTGGCCTGGTCACCTGCCCGGCCAGGTAAACTGTGCCATCCGGTTCGACCTTGCCCTCAAGCCAATCGAAGACGCCGAAGAAGGGCAGCGTGACAAGTTCCTTACGAATCTCTTTTGTCAGGTAGGCGAGATCGCGCGCTTCACCCTCGGCGCGCGACCTTGATTCGAGCTTCGATTTCTTGCTTTTCTTCTGCGGCGCCGGCGCGGCGGATGAAGAGATCGAAGTGAAGACTAAGGCCATGATCGTGAATGCGGCGAACAATGCTCTTTTCATAATTCCTCTCCGAAGCTGTGGGACGGACAAAAGTCCGCCCCATATCTTCATTGTTTCAGGAAGTCGCTCATTGCGACCATAACGACTCCTCCAAAGATGCGACAACGCGGTCTGTTCACTCCGTCGACAATACGCGATACCACATCGCCTCGGTTTTCAAACTGCAAGAACAAACCATATCAAATTGGATTCCGCATTGCACACCGATGAGGAAGCGAAAAAAGCAAAGAGGGCGAAGAAGGCCAAAAAACGTTGTTGCCTTCTTCGCCCTCTTTGCTTTTTTCGCTTCCCCCTGTCGCTCAATTGGCGCAGGTCGAAATTTAGAGCGGATTGCAAATCAATGTACGGCATACTGAGATGCCCGTACGGATCAGTACCGCGAGCGATAGTGAGCGCGCTTCACACTCTCGCCGCGCTCGCTACCGCTCGCGGTACTGATCCAGCCAGCCTTCCCGTACACACAATTGCAAACCGATCTAAATCGACACACAACATCGGGACGCTGGCGCCGCTACCGCGCGCGGTAACGGGACCGACATTGCATGATCCGATTTAACGCGCATCTCCCAACACCGAAAAACCCGCCCAGAAATATGGATGTCGGCGCTCTTCGCGGATGAGCGACTGTCGAACCGCTGCTTGCCATGTTCCGGCCATTGACTCTTTGCGCCACGACGCTTTGATTCGGCGATGGAATTCGAGCGCCAGATCGGACGATTCGTCACAGCGCCAACGGCTCACGACGGTCGCCGGACACCCTGCGACAAACCATGCCCAGGTCAAGCCCGTCATGCTCCGCATCGCCCCAGCCTTCGGCCAAGCCAACTCGCTCCCGGAGATCACGGCCAGATCCGATTTCAGATCGAGGTCGAAAATCTCCCTCACTTCGAGCGCCCCGTCTTCTTTCGCCTCCGCGCTCGATGAAAGCGCCGCGAAGGAGAAGAGCGGCCCCGTCTCGTTCAATACGCCGCGAACATTCAAGTGCAGCAGATCGTACTTGCCGGCTTCGGCCCTCATCCGGTCTTCGCTCGCGCCGGGGCCGAGCAGAACGGCGACCCGCCGTTCGCCGTAAAGCTTGTTCAACTCATCGACTTCAGCCTGCGATTCCTGCGTCTGACCGGCTTGTTCGGCAGGCAATATTGAGTTGACCCTGGCTTCTATCGTCGGACTCAACGCCGGGTCTGCAAGGACGAGCAGCGACGGCGGAGCGGCCTTGCGAGGCTTCCGGCGGGCGCGCAGCGTGGAGATCGCGCCGAGAGCGGTCAGTGAAGGCGCGTAAGAGACGGCGAATCTCTCGATCAGGTAACGGCCGTCCTCGGTTCGCAGAGCCTGAAAAGGCAGATTCCACGAGACCGCGTCGGGCGCGATGACCAGGCGCTGTTGCGCGGCTATCTGCTCCTGCGCCGGTTTGAGGAGCAGGTCGTAAAGCTCGCGCGCCTGCGCCTGCGCGTCATCGCTGCGGCTGGAGATCGCCTCCTGAAACCTCGTCGCGCGGGCGTAGAAGTCGCCGCGATCCACGCCTGTGATGTATATCTTCAGCGAAGATGCCGGCTGTCGTGATCGCGCGCGTCCTCCGGCCTTCGTGAACGCGAAGAGGTAGACGTTTTCCTCCGTCTCCGCGAAATCGAGCAGGGCCGTCTCCGCGTCGGTCAACAGAGCCGCCGCGCGCGCCGCGTCGAGCGGTTTTCCCTCGCCGCGCAGCGTCTTCAGTTGCGGGCGCCGCGAGAGGAGTCTGTCGCGGAACGCGGAGTAATCCGTCTGCGCCTTGCGCAGTTTTTCAGTCAGATCATTCAGGCGAACCTTGTTCGGGTCCTGGCGCTCCATTTCGCGTTGAATTCTCGTATTGAAGAGGGCGATGTCGGTCAGGAATTTTCGCTCCTGCTCGCGCTCGCGTGGCGTCATCGTTTTGGTAATCCACACCTTTGCGCTCTGCAACACGCCCGTCAGCGCGCGCGATTTGGCGCGCTCGGCGTAATCGAAAGCCTCATTGCCTTTGCCCTCGCTTATAGCCACGTCGACCATCGCCTGATAAGGCGCGAGCTTGCTCTCGTAAAATCGCGGCTCGGATCCGCGTTTCTGCCGCGGGCGCAGCGTTTCGATCGTAGCGATGGCTTCGACGAAAGCCTGGCGCGCGAGGTCCAGTTTCCCGGACTTGTAATGCGCCTTGCCAGCGCGGTAGCGCGCCTGCCAGAAGAGGTCGGCGTCCTGAGAGTTGGCGAGCCCCGCCGCTTTATCCGCCTGCTCTATCGTCTTCGCGTAATCCTTCTGCGCATAACTGACCATGCTCTCGTTCAACAACACAGCCGCGACTCCGAGCATACGGTTCGCCGATTCGAACAAGTCCTTGCTCTTTTGATAGGCGTCGAGCGCGGCGGTGAAATCGCCCTTCGACGCGTAGGTCACGCCGAGATCGATCAGCGCGTTGGCTGTTTCCATGCCGTCCCCGGCCTGCTCGCGCAAGACAAGCGCCTGTTTGAACGCTTCGAGCGCCTGATCCAATTGATTCAGGCTGAAATACGCGGCGCCGACCTTCTGCCATGCGGCGGCGATGTTGGCTTTGTCGGGGAATGGTTCGACTACGCTCAGATTTTCGCGATAGGCTTCGAGCGCGAGCGCGTGATTGCCGTCGAGGGAATGGATCAACCCGATGCCCTGCAGCGCGCCGGCCACGCCTTGCGGCGTTCCGGCCTCCTTTTCGGCGGCCAGGCATCGGCGGTAGTAGTTCAGCGCCTGGGCGTAATCGCCCTGCGAGTAATAGATATTGGCGATGTTGTGCATCGCGTAGCCGATGCTCCGCCTGTCTCCCGCCGATTCGAGTTTGCTCGCGGCTTCGGCGTAGAAACCGATCGCGGCTTCGTCATTGCCCTGCTCGTATTCAATCTTCGCGATCTTGAGCAGGCCGCCCGCATAGGCCTTCGCCGATTCGAGCCATTTCAAACTCCGCCGATAAAATTCGGAGGCGAGCGCGTAATCACCCTGATCGTAATGAACATTGCCGATGTTTTCGAGCGCCTGCGCGGCGTCGTTCTTCTCGTTCAGCTCTTCGTGAATGGCGAGTCCGCGTTGAAAGTAGTCAATCGCCTGTCGCGGCCGGCCGAGGGCGGATTGTGTGAGGCCGATGTTGGTCAGGAAGCCCGCCTGTTCCGATCTCCGGCCAAGCTCTTCCTCAATCGCCAGGCCCTTCTGGTACGCGTCGAGCGCCTGCTGATAGCGTATCTGCATGAAATGAATGACGCCCATGTTCATACAGGCTTGAGAGTCCTCTTTTTTCTCGCCAAGTTTCTCCGCGACCAGACGCTGGCCCATCAGAATCGAAAGCGCGCGCGGATGATCAGCTTGCGTGAACGCGCGGTCGCTCTGACTGGCGAGCAGCGCCAACAATTCGCGGTTGACCAGGTCCTGATCGCCCGCCAGCAGCGCCTCGCGCTCTGCGTCGGTCTTCGACTCGGCCAGGGCGTTCGCCAGACCGGCGATGGCGGGCGTCTCGTTCCAGAACCTCCACTCGCCGTTCTCCATGACGAACGAGAGATCGGAGCGAACAGCGCTTTTGATAATCGAAGTAGACGAGTTGCGGAGCCTGGTCGTGTTTCGTTCAATAACCACGCGCGCGGAAGCGCGGCCGCCTTCGATCTTGACTCGTGAGATTGCGGGGTCCGAGAATCGGTAATCCTCGATCGTGAACATCCGCCGCAGCAGATCGCGGCGAGGAGCGACGCCGGGCGCCTCCTTGCTCCAGAGAGACATGACCGCGTCAAGGTCCTTCTTCGCGTAAGCGTCGAAATATTTGACGACCAGCGACCGCAGCGCCGCTTCGTCCGGCGACGGAGCGCCGCCTGGCGCAAGCTGTTGAGCGGATGCGGAGAGGCAAAGACAAACGGCTGAGACGATGGTCAACAGCGATCTCGCTGTGTTAAGCATATGGAGAACCTCATCACAGATACAAAGAGGCGAAGCGGAATTCCCGCTTCGCCAGCGACCTTCGAATCGAATTTATGCCTGATTCTATTGATTATTCGGCTTTCGCGCCTCTTCGGCCCTCTTTTTCAACTCTTCGAATTTCTTTCGCAGCTCTTCCACGTCCACATCGACTTTCTTCGACCCGCTATCGATGATCGTGTACTCGGACGGAACCTGGAAGAGCGCGGCGTCAGGCTCGGAGCGGTTGATGTTGGTGATGCGATAGGTTGTTTCGCCGAAACGAGGATCACTGCGTTTGGACAGGATCATTATCTTCAATTCCTGCGAGTACCAGATCTCATTGACTGTTTCAATCGGGCGTTCATTGCCGATTACGCCGGCGGGCATGGTCGTGACCGCGCGCGTGCCTTCGCATTCGACGCCTTCGATCATTTGTTTGCCGAGTTGTTCCGTATTGGTCGCGTATTTCGGGATAGTTCTCGAGCTTACAAACGGGGATGGGGATTCGTCGTTCAGCGTGAAGTTGAAGGTCAGAATGCCCTGGACTTTAACCGGCGCGCCCGAAAGCTCTGTAGGATGGAACACCCACTGGCGCGCGGCTTGTAGCGCGGCGTCTCGCAGAAGTGGATGTCCGTTGATGACGGTAGCGTCAATCACTTCTCCTGTTTCGCTGATGGTTATCTGCACCTGCACGGCGCCCGAAGCCCTGGCAGCCTTTGCAATCGGCGGATACGGCGGCTGCACCTTCTTAATTGCCTTTCCCTGCAATACCCCGCCTGACACTGCAAGCCTCTTTGGAGCATCTACATTAGCCGATGCGCTCGGAGGAACAGGCGTCGACGGCTGGAGCGGCGCGGCCCTGACGTAGGAATTCGCTTTGCGAGCGCTTCTGGTTTCGGGGTCGAGGGTATAACTCACGCCGCCGACCGAGTCATGGATGGCGATCGACTGCTTCTGCTCACTCGTTCCGCCCATTTGGAATGTCCGCTCGTTGCGTGTGCGCCCCTGGCTGTCGCGGTAGATGCGGCCTTCGACACGCTGAACGATGCGGTTTCCGTCCGCTAACGTTTGAATCGTCTCGGAGACGATATCGGCTGAAAACGGCGCGCCCGTGACCAACCGGTTGTCGAAGCTCATCTCCTGCGAGAAGAATTGGAAGAGGTTGTCGCCTCCTTGCTGAGCGGCGTTTACAAAAGCGCTATTGAACGCTTCGAGAACGCGAGACACACTGCCGGTCGGATCGGACGCGGTGACCGAGACCGTCTCCGACACGGAGCCGACTTCCAGCGTAATGTCAGATCGCGTGATCTTGTTCAGTGTGACTTCAACGCCACTCCGCCTGTAGGTCTTAAACCCCGCCTTGCTGACTGTAATTTCATACGTTCCTGTCTGAACGGCGGGAAAATTGAAACTGCCAATCATACTGCCGGCGGTTTCACGGGTTTGATTGGTTTCCTTATTTGTGATCCTGACTGTCGCGCCAGGGACAACGGCGTCGGATCTGTCCTTCACGTTGCCGATTATCGAGCCATATGGCGCCTGCGCATTGCTCGATTGCGACAGAGATAATAAAGCTTCAGCGCCAGTTAGAACGGCGACGGCCCTTCCATCGCTTTTCCTGTCCTGCGCCGTCACGCCGGCGACGCCGTTGGCGACAAGCGCCAACGCGCAAATGGATGATAAAAGTCTCTTGCAAATGTTTTTCATGGTTCTCTCCTTTCAACAGTTTGAATCACCGAACAAAACGAATGGCTTGGGCCAATCCATCCTCGCCAATCAATAGATCGGCTTTGACCGGCACGTCGGCGCGTTCGATGCTCACCGGCAACCCGAAAGCGATGAGGGCCGAGCGCGGCATTTGCACGCGGATCACCTCGCCGCTCTCCATCGGCTTTTGATCGCCGCCGTAACTCAGCGGAAAGAAATCAGTTTCGTATTCACTGTCTTTCGCGTAAGTGGTCATGCCGTCGATGATGAAGGGTTTGACGAGCCGTGGCTGGCTACCGCGACGGAGCCGCGGCGCGCGCGATCCACGACGAGGCTCAGTCTTAACGGCGTCATTCACAACCTGCTCTTCACGATCGACGGAAGGTGGCGGCGTTGTGGGCTTTTTTATAAGCGCCTTGTCGTCTTTTCGCGGTTCATTTTGAACCGCGCGATAAAGGATAAAGCCGAATGCGATGAGAATAGCCGCCGCAGCCAAGGCCCAACGCGGCCAGTTCTTCGATCGAACCGGCAAACGCCGCGCGGGCGGATTTGACGCCTGCGCGCGAAAAGCTTCGAGCAACGCGGCCTCGACGCTCGCCGGCGCGACCATTCCCTCGTCGCTAACGGCCAGAGATTTCAACCCCGCGCTCACCGCGCGTTCGTCCGCCAGGCGCGACGCGCAGCGCCCGCAGATTTCGGCGTGAGCCGTCCCGGCCGCGCGTGACGCGGCGTCGATCATTTTCGCGCGTACGAGGTCGTTGACAATGTCTTCAAATTCCCTGCAGTTCATAAATTCACACAAAGCATTTTGAGGTCTGTCCGGCCTCGGCAGCCCCTTCGGCGGCCCCTTCGGCGGCCCCTTCGGCGGCCTCTTCGGCGGCCTCTTCGGCGGATTGATGCGCCCGCAGCTTTTCGACGAGCAGAGCGCGGGCGCGATGCAGCCTCGACCTGACTGTTCCGACTGCGCATCCCAACGCGGCTGACGCGTCCGCGTAACTCATCTCTTGCAGATCGCACAGCACGACCACTTCGCGGTAATGCGCGGGCAACGCCAACACCGCCTGACGCACTGAAGCGATCGTCTCTTTACGAGTCAGATCGCCTAACGGATCGTTCAACGCAATCAACCTCTCCGGCGTTGGCGATTCCCGGCCGTCGTCGTCGTCATAAATCGGCTCAAGGAACCGGTCTTTCTCCAGACGCCTCCGCACCTGGTTGCGCGCGACGCCGAAGAGATAGGCCGAAAAAGAGCCGCGCGATGGATCGTAATGGCCGTCGCCGCGCATCAACGTCATAAAGACTTCCTGGGTGACATCTTCGGCGATGGCCTCTGACCCGCTCATCCGCAGCGCGAAACGATATATGCCGCCCTGCCGCCGGCGATAGAGCGTTACAAACGCGATCTCGTCGCCCGCGCGCAGCAGCGTCACCAACTCGTCGTCGCTTAAGGTTGAATGCATCGCTGGAATATGTAGAGCAAACTGTCCGGTCTGCCCAGCGTCCCTGAAATGCGTTTTTAAAGAAAGCAAGGCAAACTGAACAGTTTGCCCTACACCTGCCGACGTTTCTGATTCAGATTTTCCGGCCTGAAAGTTCCAGAAAAAAGACAGGGGAAAAGGCGACGGGGCGACGGGGCGACAAGGAGACGAGAAGATTTTGTCTCTCGCTCTCCCTGCCGCCTCGTCGCCCCGTCGCCCCGTCGCCCCGTCGCCCCGTCGCTACTGTCGCTGCTTCAATTTGATCTCGAACAATTTCGGCCAGAGCTTGCCGGTCACGAAGAGGCGGTCTGAAGCTTCGTCGTAGGCGATGCCGTTGAGCACAGCCCCCGGATCAGAGCGAGCTTCAGGCGGAAGGAGTCCTGACAGGTCGATCCAGGAGTTGACCTTTCCACTTTGCGGATCAATACGCGCGATGCGGTCGTGCATCCAGATGTTGGCGTAGATCTCCCCCTTGATGTATTCGAGTTCGTTGAGCTGAAGCACATCACGCCCGTTATCCTGAACCGTGATCAGGCGTTGAACCGCGAATGTGTCGGGGTCAATGAACCGAATCCGGCTGGAACCGTCACTCATAATCAGAGAATGGGCGTCGCGCGTGAGTCCCCAGCCCTCGCCCGCATAGTTGAATTCGCGAAGTTTATTGAACGAATCGAGGTCGTAAACGAACCCACGTTGCGTTTGCCAGGTCAGCTGGTACAAACGCCCGTTGAACAACGCCAGGCCCTCGGCGAAGAATTCATTGGGCACTTCGATCTTCTTCAAAACCTTTCCGGTATCGAGTTCGACGCGGCGAAGCGACGACGAGCCGTTCAAGCCCGTGCTTTCATAAAGGGCGCCTTGATAAAAGACCAGCCCTTGAGTGAAGGCCGCCTTGTCGTGCGGGTAGGTCTTGACCACTTCATAAGTGTAGGTTGGGACTCTGGACGTGGTCGCCATTTGATCGGGTCGTTGAGTTTCAGCGTTTGAAGCGCCGCTGTTGCAAGCGGCGAAAGCCAGTGACAGGATGATAAAAAAAAGCGTCTTTGAATTGAGCATAACCGCGCCTCGGTGTAAATTTTCATATTCCATATGCCATATTTCATATGAGATACGGCATATGAAATATGGAAAACAATCAGGGGAGCGCTCAATGTCAGAAAACAATTGTATTTTCTGCCGGATTATCGCCGGCGAGATTCCTTCAAAGAAGGCCTATGAAGACGAACTGGCGTTCGCCTTCCACGATATCAATCCGCAAGCGCCGACGCACGTGCTGATTATCCCGAAAAAACACATCGCCTCGCTCAACGAGGCTTCAAAGGATGATCAGGCGCTGCTGGGGCATCTGACGTTGGTAGCGTCAAAACTCGCCGACCAACTCGGCGTCGCCGCCGGAGGCTATCGAATGGTTATCAATTCAGGCGCAGGAGCTGGTCAGAGCGTCTGGCACATCCACGTCCATTTGCTCGGCGGGCGTGTGATGGGGTGGCCTCCGGGCTAAGTCGAGCCAGACGGCCACGCGACAACCTGCCGACGGCTTTGAGGGAATAGAAGATCAGCGAGACTCCGTCCGCTATCAACAATACGAGCGCCACGATCACGGCCGTAAATCAAATGGTCTCGCGGCGGTCTTCCCGATCTTTACAAAGACCCGCCCCAGCGCGCGGATTTTTGAAACCCTCGGCGGGATCAAAGTCATATCCGGCGCGCCGATGTCTTCATCGCCGCGCTTCTCCTTTAACCATCGCTGAAAAACGGCCTGCGTCGCGCGCGGATTCTCCGAGGCGGAGATGAACGAATTGCGCAGAGTCTCCGGAGTGGCGACGCGGAAACTGTTTTTTGAGTAGTATCGCCGCAGCGCGTCGAAAAACCGCTCATCGCCGAGTTCCTTGCGCAGCGCGACAAAGAGCAATCCGCCCTTCGCCTGCACGATCGCCGTGTATTGCAGCGAATTGCGGAAATCCTTAACGGGTTTTTCCGCCTCCACGTCCACGCCGCCCAACATTCGATAAGCCTGATAAGCCCCGCGCAATTGCTGGTCAATGATCAGATCACCCAGCCTCTTTCCATATACGGCCTCGTGGTAGTACGCGGCGGAGAAATTGGCCAGAGCTTCATCCAGATAAGGAGCGCGTTCGGAATCGCCGCCGACCGCCTCTCCCCACCACTGTTTCGCGACGCCGTATGCGATCGTAAACTCGAATGACGACTTAATGATGTCAGATTGCTCGCGCAAAACGCCCGGCAGACGCGCGGCTTCAGGCGCGTCGAAATCGATGTAGTAAGCCTGCGCGACGACAACCATTCCCGGAAACTGGATGTTGCTGTACCCGGCGGCCAGCGGCATCTCGACCACCTGAAGAAGCGAATACGGATAAGCTCCGAAAGACTTCTCATACACGTCGAACGCGTTGATCGCAAAATCGAGCGCGCGTTTGCCCAGGCGTTCGTCACTCTCACGGAAGTAAGAGACCGCGCGCGCCGCGCCTGTTTTCCCCTCCGCGCTCTTCATCCGCTCAATGACGGCGACCGCGAATCCCCGCAACCGCTCCCCGCGAAAAGTCTGCGATCTGAGTTTGCCAGTCGCGCCAGCGACTGACTGGCCAGACTGATCCAACTGGCCCAACTGATTGGATTGCGGCCCCTTCGATTCGACGCATTCCGCCGAGGCGATTACTGTCAGCCTCTCGTCGGTTCTAACGGTAACTTCATAATCCGCGACCTCCCCGCTGACCAGAGAGCCTACGCTGACCGCCAGATTCTGCTCGACCGTCTGCTGATCGCGCGGCGCGAGCATCGGGAAGAAATGTCCGAGCAGCATGGACTCCTCCCCGGCGAAGAAAATGTCACGCGCGTCTTTCGGTTGACGATCGTCGCTGAGCGCGTCGCCGATCTCTTGCAGAAAATGGGCCAGCAAACTCGTCTCTTCGCGCTGCACTCGCGGAACGCGCGCGCTGAAATCCAGCGTCAACTCAATGCTCCGCCCAGGTTGCAACCTCTGCGGCAGTTCCACCCGGAGCAACGCATTGTGCGAACGCAAGCTGTAATACAACTCCCGCCCACCGGCAGTAATCTTTTGCACCTCCAATGAGGGCTTGTCCTCTTCCGACAACCCGAAGTTGGGATAAAGATAAAAATTGAGCGAACTCAGATCTTCACGCGCGGCGTTCGTGAAGCGGAGAGTTTCGCGCCCGGTAAAACTCGCGTTGTGATAATCGAGGTCGATCTCAATGCGATAAGCGTCTCGCGATGACGGCTTATCCGCAGGCTCCGGCGCCTGATCGCCTAAGCCGGAATCTTGAGCGTAAGCGGCGGAGATTGCTGCCAAAACAAAGAATGCAATCACATAATACTGCGCCGCTGGAAACATTGCGGGAAATTGTGAGTGGGATGCTTTCACGCGTTCATTCTACTTCAAGAACGCGCATTTTTTACTCTCACATCGCGTCCGCTCAAAAAATCATTGACAATCTTTACTATGTCATTTTATGATCAGGCCATCTTGAAATTGACTTTCAAGATCGCGGTCAATCAAGAAGCAATTCCCAAGAAGCGATTCCGAGTGATTCTGGAGGATGTCAATGAGTAAAAAGTCTAAATGTTGCAAGAGTTATAAGAAAAAAGGTAAGGCGTGCAAAAAATGCCCTCTGTTCAGATGATTCATATTTCCGGTCAGCTTTTTAACTAAAAATAAAAGCCTTCAGCGTTGCAGCGCCGAAGGCTTCACAGCAAACCAACCCGGTCAGTTTCTGACAACTTAGCGAGCGGTGTGCGGGCGAATCCTAGCACGCCACCGCTTATAAATCACTTCTGAATCATCGCGATTCGGCGTGAAAGGAGAGCCCGAATGAATTCACCGTGCGCTTCATCTTCGTGGCGCGGCCTACCCCTTGGAGCGCGGGCATTCTTGCCTGTGGCGTTCCGGCGAGGGCAGGCTGAACGAAACAAACAGGCAAAGATGCCGGCGCTCCAAGTGAAACAATTCCTCTGGCTGATCATCACAGCCTTTCTACTTGCTACTTCCCCAACACTTTTCGCTCAAACAAACGACGGC
>Ga0154003_1000553_pt1 | contig 11780 bp, 3 predicted proteins | sample TSFL087MetaG_FD_104679 | JGI IMG/M metagenome (GOLD analysis project Ga0154003, IMG submission 104679) | Attine ant fungus gardens microbial communities from Florida, USA - TSFL087 MetaG | ecosystem: Host-associated > Fungi > Mycelium > Unclassified | place: USA: Florida, Lake Talquin State...
CAACCGCGTCTGCATCTCGCGCTCCTGCATCTGCGGCACTCGCTCCTCGGCGTAATTGAACCATTCGCGGGCCAGCGCCAGGCCGTCTTTCGGGTCTCGGTCGGACAGCCCTCTCTTCAACCCGTCTTCGATCAACGCGAAGGTCAGATAGCCGTGGCCCAGTTCCGCCGCTTCGAGCGCCGCCTGATAGCTCTGCGCGGCGGTCAGAATGTACATGCCCTTTTCGTAAGCCAGTTGCGCGAGCCCGGCCGAGTTCATCGGTCCACGGCGTTTTTCCTCGGCTTCGAGCGCCTGCCCGGAATTGCACGCGTCGAGCACGAAGAGCATCTGCCCGGCGTCAACGCCTTCGATGGCCGTTTCGATTTCGAGGTCGGAGACGCCGTGCGAGAGAATGGTTTTCACCGCCTCGGCGGTGAGCGAGTTGCGCGAGCCCGTGTAGCCGAGGTCGTGCGGGATCAGATAGAAGCGCGAACCCTGCGCGGCGCCGTGTCCTGCGAAGAAGATCAAAACGGCGTCTTCGGGCTGAGCCGGTTGAATCTTCGACAGGGCTGAAGGCGCGCCGACGGGCAGGGCTGCCCGGGCGTTGGACAGGCGCTTGAGCGCGAGCAGTATGTTCACCTTCGTCGCGTCTTTATCGAGCAGAGGGATGATTTCGACGCGCTCGTATTCCTGCAACTTCGCTTGCTGCGCGCGCACTTCTTCGGCGAAGGAGGTGGCGTCGGCGACGGCGTATTTGAGGTTGTATTGAGAGTTGGCGTATTGATTGACCCCGCAGGCGATGACGTAAGCCACGCCTTTGCGCCGCAACGACTCATCGCCGGTGACTGCCAACACGGCGTCGGAGCTTTTAACGCCGTCGCGGTTGAAGGCGTAAGCGAGCAGTCGGTTGTCTCCGGCGACGATCGGAATCTCGGCTTCGAGCGTCGCCTGTTTCTGGCCGTTGAGGGCGTCGCCGCGCCAGACTTTGACCAGCGTGCCGTTACGGAACAGCCGCACGTCGCGCGCGCCAGTGGGCGCCGCTTGATTATCCGAAGCAGGCTCGCTGACCTCGATCTTCACCTTGATCATGCGGCCCGTCGCGTTTTGCGCGTCTGCGCGCAAGAGCTTCAAGACCGGTTGCCTGCGGTCTTTCAGCTCCACGTTGCGGGCGGCCTTGGGACGCTTGCCCGAAGCGATGTCGGAGAGCAATCCGGGATAGAAGAAGTCGTTGAAGAAGATTTCAACCGGCGCGACGTCGAAAATGCTGTCCGGCGTGAAACGCCAGAGTATCTGCCCCCAGGCCGCAGGCGTTCCGTCGAACAATCCGTCGGGCGTCACCACCAGCCAATCGGCGCCGCCGTTGAGAGTGACGAGCGTTGCCAGAGTTTCGCCGCTGTTGACGTCCCACAAACGCGCGCTGCCGTCGTCGCTGCCCGAGACCAGCAGTTTGCCGTCATCGCTGAAGGCCAACGCTTTGACGCTAAGCGAATGGCCGTTGAGCGTCGCCTGCTCGCGCCCTGTCGAGGTATCCCACAGTTTCACAACGGCGTCGTCTCCGCCCGAAGCCAGCAACCGCCCGTCAGGGCTGAATGCCGTGACGCGCGTAGCCGCAGTATGGCCGGTCAATGTTCTCAATTCGCGTCCAGCCGTCGCATCCCACAACCTGATCGAATAATTGAACAATCCACTCAGGAATTTATCAGGGTCAACCCTGTCGTTGAGAGTGAAGCCGGCGCGCGTCTCTTCCAGGGACGACGCGAGCAGCCCTCCGTTCGCGCTCCACGCCAGACTCGTAACGCCGAGGCCGCGTTCGGGCGTGAGCGTGAAAAGTTCGCGCCCGCTGGCCACTTCATTGATTTTGATCGAGCGCGACTTCGCGGCCGAAGCGAGCAGGCTGCCATTGTGGTTGAAGGCGAACACGGAAGAGCCGGTGGAAGGGGCGATGAGCGCTTTTGGCGGGACGGGCAATGAACGCGGTCCGTTTGCCGCATTCACGTCCCAGAGCTTGACGCTGACACTTGGTTGAGACATCGCCGATGCTCCGGGAATAACTGAGCCGGCGATATTGCCCGACATCTGCGATGCCATTTCCATCATCTTTCCTATGTCTCCGCTCTCGGCCGCCTTTTTCGCCTGCTCTGCCATCTTCTGCAGCTGTGATAAGTCCATGTCCCCCATCATTACCTGAGGCTGGCCTTTCTGATCCTTCTTTCCTTTGCGCGACATCTGCTCCAGCATCTCTTGCTGCTGCTTTCGCATCTCTTTCTCCTGCTTCTTTTCTTCTTTCCGGCGCTCCTTCTCGTCTTTTGGGGAATTTCCCGTTGAATCAGCCGGGGCGGGCGGAAACACTCCCTGAGGTAGTTGAGGAAAGGCTGGCGCGGATTGAGGCGCTTGGGGTTGAGTAGAAGAAACAGGACCTCCCGACGGATTTGCCGCTCCAGATGGCGAACTGAACATCGGTTTGTCTTCAGACAGCGCTACCAATCCACCATCGGGACTGACGCCTGCGCCGGCAAACTTTTTGCCCTGTGAGATCGGGAAGCTTTTCACCTCGCGCCCGCTGCGTGTCTCCCACAGCTTGATTTCGTTTGCCCCGCTCTGGGCCGCGATAAACTTTCCGCCCGCGCTGAAGACGCTGGATGTAGGGTGGGCCAGATCGTCCAGGTCACGCCTAACCGCCGGTCTGTTAATGGTGCGCAGCGCCGCGCCCGTGTTGAGCTCCCAGAGGCTGACCGTGTTCGCGCCGCTGACCGCAAGCCCGCGCCCGCCGTCGCTGAACGCAGCGCTTTCAACCGGGATGGCCATTCCGCTCAAAGTCCGCGCCAGCTCGGCGCGCCCCGTGATCGCGGCCTGGGACACGTCCCAGATTTTGATCGTGCTGTCGAGGCTGGCCGTTGCTAACAATTTTCCATCGGCGCTAAAACTTACCCCGAGGATTTCGCCGGTGTGGCCGATGACCGTCGCCAGGATGCGCCCTGTGGCCGGATCGAAGAGCTTGCTCATGGCGCCGCTCGCGACGGCGCATTGCCGGTTGTCATTGCTGAAAGCGAAACTGTCCCGCGTTTCGGGATACAATAACGGGTCATAGGTCCCGGCGCTTTGCGTACCTAAGTCGAGCGAAATCGTCTCACGCCCGCTTGATATATCCCACGTTCTGATCTTGTTCGTTCGATCGAAGTTGCGTATTTGCCCACCGGAAAGGATCTGGGACGCATCCTTTCTCTCATCATTGAAGACGACGGCCACGGCGCGCCCGTCGGGGCTGAACCTGATGGCGCGATGCGACTCGGAATAAGGGCCCGTCATCATCCTACTCTTCTGCTCCGAGATTTTGATCGTCTGGATGACGCGCCCACTGGCCGCATCGAGCAGAGTTAACATGTCTCGCCTCACGCCCCCGCTATCCGACTCTTTGTTGATCGCCAGCGTCCGTCCATCCGGGCTGAGAGCTAACGCCTGCAACTCGTTGTTCTCAATCTTCAACTCCTGAAGCCTCCGTCCGGAGCCGGCGTCCCACACGGCCAGGGAAGATCTGGTTTTCGTCGTCGTCGCCAGCAGACGCGCATCATCGCTGAAATAGACGATGCCGAAATCCTCGCCCTGATTCAAATCGGCGGCGCGAATCAATCGTCCCGTGCGCGTGTCCCACTGCTTGAGCGTTCCGGCGCTGACTGAAAAGAGCGATGAACTGTCGGAATTGAAGGCGAAGGTCGAATTGATCGCATAGGTAAACCCGGCGCGCGCGCCCAGGTTGATCACAAACAATTCTCGCCCCGTCGCAAGTTCCCATAATTTGATCGAGCCAGCCATAAAATCCATCGAGGCCAGCAACCGCCCGTCCGGACTGAAAATGGCCTTGAATGCGGGAGCGGTGACGCCGACTTGCAAAACCAGCTCGGGCCGCGCGCCGCGCGGCCCTGACGGCGCTGATTTGCCGGTATTCGTCTTCTGGTCTTCCTGCGTGAGGATTCGCTGCTGCGGCGTTTGCCGTTGCTGCTGCGCATAGCCCGACGGAGGCGAAGCGAGCGCGAAGATCAAAAGCGAAGCGAGGAAGCGAAAGGGGCTGCGTGATTTGAAATTAAATCTGGTGTTTGGCATGGCCTTTTACTGAGAAAGTGAAGGGTGGAAGCGTAGGATCTACGCCGCCGCCATTAGTTGACCCAATTTATCAAGCCTTTCAGGTCAACAGGGCCGCTGCAATACCCGCACTGGGCTATCGAGGCGTTGATCATCTCGCCGCATTTAGGTCAGGCAAAGACCTGTGGCTGCGCTTGTGGCTCTGATTGACCGAGGATTAAACTTATACTTTGACTTCTTTATCTGTCTCCTTGAAACGGGAGGTTAACGGAGCCGCGCACAAAGGCGCCATGTCAGGATTGCCGCTGACCAGAGCGTTGTTTCCCCTTTTAGATTTACTCCGGGAATTTCTTGTGCCGTCAAAAAAGCTGCGCTAAAGTCCCCGTGTTTAGATCGGATTGCAAATCAGTTTGCGGCGCACTGAAATGGGTGTATGGATCAGTACCGCGAGCGGTAGCGAGCTCGACTTATATGTGAAGCGCGATCGCTACCGCTCGCGGTACTGATCCAGCGCGCCTTTCCGTAAGCGCAATCGCAAACTGATCCAGGCAAATTAAGCGAAGAGCTTGCAAATTGAAGACCTATAGAATCAAGCGGCATGGTCTGCCCTCCGCATAGCGGAGCCGTGAGATTAGCTCGGCGTTTCAACGCTGGCTAAGTATTGGCAAAAGAATCCAACCGTCGTTATGCGACGGTTGGATTCAGGCATCACAATTTATGACGCAAGAAGGGTGATTAGCGGCGCCGGCGTTGATAATCATTGGGAGATAAATGCGCCTGACGCCTTGCGAACTTTTTACTCTCGCCACTTCGGCTGAGGACGACTCCTGTAATCAACTCTCGCAATGGCGTCAGCGGAGCCTGAGCGCATTATTTTTCCAAAGACCATGAACGCCAGCCTTGGCGCCCCGCCGCTATGCGGCAGTTTGAGTAGCCGTATCACCCTGCAGTCCTATCATGTTCGAAACGGCGCGGAAAAGGCTTGAGGTTTTTTCGGATAATTTTTGACTTTTTTTTGACTTTATGGAAAGGGTAGAGAATAAAGGGTTTGTCTATGAGTTCGGAAGATTTGTCCTTGACCCGAAGGGGAAGACTTTATTCTCCGATGGAAAGCCAATTCACCTTCCCGCAAAGGAATTCGAGACTCTTTTGCTGCTTGTGGAGAATAACCACAGGGCATTGTCAAAGGAGGAAATGATGGAGGCCCTCTGGCGAGATTCATTTGTCGAGGAAAGCAACCTTGCAAAGCAGATCTCTCGCCTAAGGAAAATTCTCAATTCAGATGGAGAACAATTTATTGAAACCCTGCCGAAGCACGGCTATCGCTTCTCAGCCGATCTCCGACGCACAATTCCCGTAGCGGAGGAACCGCCCATCTTAGAGCGCCGCCCACTCAAAGGCTCAACCTTTTTGTATTCAAACCGCGAAACCGCGTCGCCCACTGAAAAAATAAAATCGATCGCCGTTTTGCCTCTCAGGCCATTGACCGCGGAGGAGAAGAATAAAGTTCTAGGCTTGGGGTTAGCGGACGCGCTCATAACCAAACTCGGAAGTTTGAAACAGATCGTTGTTCGGCCAACGAGCGCCGTCGCGCGGATTGCCGATGCGCTGGCGGATCCCATAGAAATAGGCAGGAAGTTAGACGTCGATGCCGTGCTCGAAGGCTCCATCCAAGAGTCGGAAGGACGATTGCGTATCAGCGCAAGGTTGATAAGAACGGAAAGCGGCATGCAGTTATGGGCGGAAAATTTTGATGAACCGACGAATGAGATATTCGCTTTGCAGGACGCTCTTTCGAACAAGATCGCCAAAACGCTGGCTTTTGAATTAAGTCATACAGAAAACAAACTGTTCGTACGACATGGAACCGACAACACCGAAGCTTACGAAAAATATCTTCGCGGACGGTTCCACCAAAGCCAGAACACGCCGAACAGCTTAAATCGAAGCATAGAGTTTTATGAGCAGGCGATTGCTCTCGATCCGAATTTCGCCGAGGCTTACGCCGATATCGCTGACGCGCATATCATCCTGTTTAATTTCGGCGTTCGTCCGGCCTCGGAGACGATACTGCAGGCCCGTGAATCAGTGAATCGCGCGTTGCAGCTTGATCGGGATTTGTCGCGCGCCCATATGTCGCTTGCTCTTATCCAGTTTCTGATCGATCATAACTGGGCCGAAGCCGAAAAGAGTCTTGAGCGGGCAATTGCGCTGAATCCTAATAATGCTGACGCATACCACCGCTACGCTTATTTCCTGATGCAACTGGGCAAATTTGATGAGTCTTTGCAAAAAGCTGAGAAGGCGTGCGAACTCAATCCGTTTTCAAACATCGTTCAAAACAACATCGGTATGACTTATCTTTGCGCCAGGCGGTATCCTGAGGCCATCAAGCAGTTGGAGAAAACAGCGGCTGAGAATCCGCATTTTTCCCTTCCAAGGCGGCTGCTTAGCGTTGCGTACGAAGCTATTGGCGAAATGGAAAAGGCCTTCGAAGCGGATCTCAAGGCCCTGGAGATAGACGGCCGCAAAGAATTCGCCGCAAAGCTGCGTGAGCAGAGAGACGTGGTTGGAATCAGCGCCGCGAACCGATTCTGGCTCGACGAAACGATCAAGGCAAAAGAGGCAGGGCGGATTTCTTCGACTGGAGAAACGCAGGGCGGCGCCGTTCCGGCTTTCTTTCTAGCGTCCCGGGCTGCGGTCGTTAAGGATCGGGAACAAACACTTCGTTGGCTTGAGCAATCATTGCAGGAAGGCGATCCCACGCTCGCCATCATCAAATTTCTCGCCAGGTACGACTTTGTCCGCGACGACCCGAGGTTTCAGGCTGTCGTACAGAAAACGAGCTATCAATAATGTTGTAGTTTGACGAGCTTGACCAGAATGTCGCCATTCATTTTAACCCTTGTCTGCTTGCTCGTCTCGTCGGGGGTGACCTCAGGTTTCGCCGCCGAATGCGTGGCCAGGAACTTGCGCAGGCTTTCTACCTCAGCGGCGTCTTTGATTTCTCCGGCGTCAGTAGAGTTGTACCAGCGTTTGAGGGGTTCCAAATCGGCCACTTCGCCAGCGGTCCAGATCAGCCAGATTTTTTCCTCGCCCTGCTCATTGTCAAGGACTAATCCGTCGTCGTGACCGGGAATATGGACAGTCTGGCCAGCCGAGATTGCAGAACCCTGATTGGTGGTCGGAGTGGGGAACAGAATGTTGAATCTCGTAGCCTGTCCTGCGACCGACGGGCTTTCGTTGATGATGTAGAGATGGCCGGGCTGCGGGCTGATGAAGGAGATTTGTACCCGGTATCCGGATGGGATGATCTTTTCCTCGGCGAACTGAGTTGGGGCGGCGTTAGGAAAAAGCTTCGGGTCTTTCCGCACAGTGATCCAATAACTGAACGTTCGTTCGGCCCCAGGCGTCACCGGGCTGGGTGTCGCCGTTAGTGGAGTCGGAGACGGAGTAACGTTCGTATTCAACCAGGCGTAAAGCCGCGGAACCCCGACGACGCCTGCAGCGGCGACGACGCCGATGGCGATGATCAGCCCGGCGACGATCGGGAATTTGCCGCCCTTGGGTTTCACGCTGGTTTCTTTGCGTTCTTTGATAGGGTTGGTCTCGCTTCGCTGCGAATTCGGCGCGGAAGTCGGGGCGGCGACGTTTGGGGTCGTCGCCCGCGCCTGAATCGGAGTTTCGAGCGTGTCGATAATATCCGTCTCCAGCGGGGCGACTGCGACCTGAGCGGAACCAGGAACCGGCGACGGAACGGCTATGGTCGCGCGGGCGTCGGAGGCGCTGATTTTTCCTATCAGAGCCTGGGCCAAATCCTCGGTGTAGATGCGCGCATTCTGGGGCCGGCGTCCCGGGTCGAACGAGAGCGCGTTGAGAAGCAGTATCTGCGCGGCTTCCGGCAGGTCGGGGCGAAACGTGCGCGGCGTGACGAAGCTTTCGCCCTTCTGGAGCCGCATCAATTCCTGCAGGACCAGAAAGTGTGTCGGACCATCCGGATTGAAAGGCAGCCGCCCGGTCACCATTTCGTAAACGATGATCGCCAGCGCGTAGACGTCGGTCGCCGGCGAGGCCGTCTGTGACAGCAACTGCTCGGGCGCGATGTACTGCCGCGAGCCGGCGACGACGGCCACCTCTGTTTCGTTGCCCGCCTGCGGATTGACGACCTTCGCAATGCCGAAATCGATCAGCTTTATCTGCTCGTCGCCGCCGCTCAACTGTTCGAGCATGATGTTTTCCGGCTTGAGGTCCCGGTGAAAAACGCCTTGCTGATGGGCCGCGTGTAGCGCGCTCCCGGTTTGCCGCGCCAGATGCGCTACGTAAGCCAGGTCCAACGGCCCCCGGCCCATTACGTCGCGCAGAGGCCGCCCCTTGATGAACTCCATCACGAAGAACGGACGTCCGTCGTCTGAAAGGTCGCGGTCAATGACGCGCACGACGCCGGGATGGTTAATGCGGGTCAGGGCTTCGGCCTCCTGCGAGAATTTTCCGATCAGCCACTTGTTCCGCTCGGCGTCTTCGAGCAGAAATTTGATTACTACCGGCATCCCGTGCAATCGCTCGTCGCGCGCCAGAAACACCACGCCGACCCCGCCGCGCCCGAGCTCGCGCTCGATCAGATACCGCCCTTTGAGCCTGCCGCCCGGGGCCGGCGATTGCGAAGATGTTTGGTTGTGGTCGACTGACATGAGTCCCTCTGAGAATTATTTGCGCCGCGCGGCCAATGGATTCGGGTCACTTGAGGTTTTCAATCGCGCGCGCGAAGTATCGGTAAAAAATTGACGACGCGCAAGCCTCTCAAATAGAATTTACAGGTCCCGCCCTCCAGGGAACTGGCTGCGGTAAACGCAGGTTTAATGAGGCAAATTAATTTATGGAAACCCTGACTCTCGCACCCGAACGAAGAAGCACTGGCAATCTTGCCGAAAACCCGCTACTCAACCGCGAGCTCAGTTGGATCGAGTTCAATAGCCGCGTGCTAGACGAGGCGCTCGACCCGTCGCAGCCGCTGCTGGAACGGCTGAAATTCCTCTCGATCTTTTCGACCAACCTCGATGAGTTTTTTATGGTCCGCGTTTCGGGCCTTCAGGAGCAACTCGACGCCAACCCGCTGCTGCTCTCCCCCGACGGGCTTTCGGCGGCGACGCAGTTGAGGCTCATCACGGAACGCCTGCGCCCGCTGCTCGAAGTACAGATGCGCTGCCTGCTTAAACAGATTCTGCCGGGCCTGGAACAGTACCACGTGCGGATCCTCCCGTACGGCAGGTTGAACAAGGATCAGCGTGGAGAACTGCGCGACTTTTTCTACGAGCGCGTCTTCCCCATCCTTACGCCACTGTCCGTAGACCCGAGCCACCCGTTCCCGTATATCTCGAACATCAGCATGAACCTGGGGATACTGGTCGTGCCGGAGAATCCGGAAGAGGGCGAGCATGAGGCCCGCTTCGCCCGCGTCAAGCTGCCACTTTCGCCAAACGTCCCCAGGCTGATTCCGGTCACCAGCGAGGGATATTGCTTTGCGATGCTCGAGGAGGTGATGTCGGCGCACATCGATTCGCTCTTCCCGGGAATGCGCATCATCGAATGCCAGCCGTTCCGCATCACTCGCGACGCCGACATCGAGATCGAAGAGGACGAGGCCGGCGACCTGCTCAAGACGGTCGAGCAGCAGGTGCGCAACCGCCGCTTCGGCTTCGGCGTGCGGCTGGAGATCGCCGCCGGTATGAGCCCGCACATGGTCAAGCTGCTGCGGCATTCGCTGGAGATGGAAGAGCAGGACGTTTACACCGTTGACGGCCCCTTGAACATCCCGGACCTGATGGCGCTCTATAAGCTCGACCTGCCGCAGTTGAAGGACGAGCCTTTCTCGCCGACCACGCCGGCGGCGCTGCGCTCGGGGGAAAACATCTTCGACGCCATACGCCATCAGGACATCCTGCTACATCACCCTTACGAGTCGTTCGCGCCTGTGGTCGAATTCCTGCGACAGGCCGCGCGCGACCCGAGCGTGCTGGCGATCAAACAGACGCTCTACCGTGTGGGCAAGGATTCGCCAATAGTCGAATCGCTGATCGAAGCCGCCGAGAACGGCAAACAGGTCGCGGTGCTGGTCGAACTCAAAGCCCGCTTCGACGAAGAGGCGAACATCCAGTGGGCGAAGCGACTTGAAAAAGCCGGCGTCCACGTCATTTACGGCCTGGTTGGGTTGAAGACCCACGCCAAGATCGCCCTCGTCGTGCGCCAGGAGAAGAATAAGTTGCGCCGCTACGTCCACCTCGGCACGGGCAACTACAACCCTGTCACGGCGCGCATCTACACCGACATCGGACTCTTCACCGCCGACGAGGATTTCGGCAAAGACGTTTCGGAACTGTTCAACTATCTGACCGGATACTCGCGTCAGGAGCAGTACCGCAAGCTGCTGGTCGCTCCGGTCAACCTGCGCAAATCGATCACCGAGATGATTCGCCGCGAAGTCACGCACCTCCAGGCCGGGCGGCCCGCCGGAATAGTCGCCAAATTTAACAGCATGACCGACACGTCGATGATCGAGGAGTTGTACGCGGCCTCGCGCGAGGGCGTGCCAATCGACTTGATCGTCCGCGGCATCTGCTGCCTGCGCCCCGGCTGGCCCGGCCGCAGCGAAACGATCCGCGTCGGCAGCATAGTCGGGCGCTTCCTCGAACACTCCCGAGTCTATCGCTTCATCAACGGCGGCGATGAACAGATTTACCTGGGCAGCGCCGACCTCATGAACCGCAACCTCGACCGCCGCGTTGAAGTCCTCTTCCCGATCGAAGACGAGCGGATAAAAGAACGCCTCGTCCGCGAGATCCTGGAGCCATCCCTCTCAGACAACGTAAAAATGCGCTGGCTGCAAATGAACGGGTCTTATGAACGCCCCAGGGCCGCCGAGGAGAAGGAGTTCAATTTGCAGGAATACCTGCTGGAACCGGCCTTGATCGGCTGATCGACCCATTTCCCACCTGTCAATCGTCATTGCGCGCCGCGTCGTGATTCCCGCAATGAAAGGGATGTCCGTCAAAGTTTTGCCCGCGCCCTGTGTACGCGTCGCTTCCAGCGCGCAGGCGTGGGGAATGACGTGTTGATCGGGATCAGACACCCCGGATGAAAAATAAAAATTGACAAGTGGAAACCGGAAATGGAGAATGACGCCACCTCCAACCAATTTTCTGCGCCAATGGCTAATACCATAGGAACTCCCCATGAAAACAATCTGTTTGATCGTAACAAAAGTCCCGAATGCGCTCGCAGTCTGTTTCCTGTCTCTATTGATTGGAGGTTCGACAATCGCTCGCGCCCAGGACCGCCAGGTCGGCGTCTATTTCACGACCATCGTTCCGCACGGCGAATTCAGCGAGAACGTTACCAATAACGGCTACGGCGTCAGCGGACAATTTCTCGTCAGGCTGGGCGGGAGCCCTTTTCTCGCGGGCGGCGACCTCGGAATCGCAATATACGGCTCCGAAAGCCGCAGGGAGCCGATCAGCACAACCATCCCTAACCTTCAGGTCAGAGTTCGTACAACTAACAACATCTTCTTCTCGCATTTCGTGTTGCGGGCGCAACCGCGCACGGGCCCGGTTCGCCCCTATTTCGACGGGCTGATCGGGTTGAAACACCTGTTTACCAAAACCTCGATCTCGGACCTGTCCGACGACGAGACTATCGCGAGCAGCACTGATCTGAGCGATACTGCCTTG
>Ga0154003_1000555_pt1 | contig 11771 bp, 12 predicted proteins | sample TSFL087MetaG_FD_104679 | JGI IMG/M metagenome (GOLD analysis project Ga0154003, IMG submission 104679) | Attine ant fungus gardens microbial communities from Florida, USA - TSFL087 MetaG | ecosystem: Host-associated > Fungi > Mycelium > Unclassified | place: USA: Florida, Lake Talquin State...
CGCCAATAAGATCTCGGTCGGGATGAGCAGTAAACCTGCCAGGTAAGAAAGGCGGTCGGGCAATACCTGGTATTCCACTACTCCTCTGGCAAAGTCACGGGGGTTCATGAGTTTTCCCGCCACGGACAATAAAAAGACCAATCCAACGGCAAGCTGTACCACGAGCGTCATCCGATTCTGCATACTCCGAACCTCAATCCAAATTTTCTTCCCGCTGAGCCGATTCTCGCCTTTCCCATTGGTGGCCGAGAATCGATTGCAAATCAAATCCCTCCCATCCCAGATTGTGGCTACTCACCGCCCATAATCGAAATTGCGCCGACCAGATTTCGGAACGCTGCAAATCCTTGCGATATGTCGGTCTGAAAGCGGAGTTGGCGGCGGTGATGTGAGATTCGACCCGTCCGAAATCTACAATGGCGCAATCATTCATCCACAGTGACAGGGTATAACACGTGCGCCAATCCTCTATCAGAAAGAGGGCCTGCAATAAACCGGCGACCTTCCTCGATTCGCGCCGAACGCGGCGAAAGGCCAAATAGAAGGGGAACAACGACCATGCCGAACGCAATCGGAAGCGAGTCAATACGCAGGAAACTTTGGTATCCACACGCGCAAACGCCGCGCCGGTAATAGGGCGAGAGTCAGGCCAATCACAAGGCGAATCTCCTTCCTTTACGGCCCGGTTATGCTCGGCCTCGACCACTCGACTTTCATCTTCTCCTTTTGAGGCGACATGTGAGCCGTTGATTGCTGACTTGGACGGGTTAGGTTTGATTTGCGCCTTATCAATCTCGGGCTCCGTTTCTTTGTTCGGGGCCGGCTCTCCGTAGCGATCTATTCGAAAATCCTCTTTTAAAGATACGGATTGAGGAAACTTCTTGATCAGAAAAGATCGAGTAATGGCCCCTTCTTCGTCCAACACTACCGGCACTTTGTGTTCATTAAAGTCCGCTACCAGATACTCATTTACAAATTTCCGGCATGATTCTTCCCGGCCATTGCAAACAATACAGAGATGCCCGTCCGTATCATGCCACCACGAATGAATTACTATTGGGATTTGGCGATAAAAAGGCGAAGGTATATCAGGATTAACAAACAGAAAAATGCTTTCATGCCCTTTAAAATGCGAGGTATTCATCAACTCGCCCGTCGATAACAGAGGAGCGGTAAATTCAGGAGCGGCCTCGCCTTTTGGCAACTGATCAAGCGGAACTCCTTTCATCTTATCGAGACGAGAGACATATAGCCGCCGGAGCCTGAGAGTTTCTCGCAAAATCCGATTAATGATCATCGCCTGGAGAACCACCAGGGCGCCCAACAGCGCATAGCTTGCTATGAACAAAGATTCCATAACGATTGGCGCCTCCATAATTGCGGACGACTTTCTTGCCGCTATTGTCGAGCCAACAAGGCTGTAATCGCGGAGCACCATATCAAGGCGGCTCCTGATATTCTGTGCAATACATTGCGCTGATCCATGATCGCTTCCGTCAATTCGGCGTGCCTCGTTCCTCGTTTCAGCAATAACGGCGCGACCCATACCGACAACACGCGCCCCAGCCAATACGCCGACATCAACTCCGCGCCGAAAAAAGGATCGCCGCTAGCCAAGGCAATTGCCGCCAGTAACCAAAAGCCGCTGTAAGTTATTCTGGTGAAGAAACCCAAACCGATGTGCAATCCCCAGAGTAATGAAGCGCCGATAAAGCCGAATTCATGCGCCCAGAATTTCTCGGTTTGACGTTTTCGCTCGGGTAGGTTGAAACTGAGAATATTCCATTCCTTGGCGGTCAGGATCAAACCAATCGAAGTCGTTATGTAAAAGGCTGGTCCTCTGACGGCTTCCCCGATCATATACTTTCCTATTATTCCAAGCGCCGCTCCCATAATTACGGAGCTGACCGTCCCCGCCGCCGTATATGACAGCGCCGACTTGAACCAGAGTTTATAATCGTGCGCCTCCTTCCCGAGGGGCGTTAGCGCTCCTACGAGCGATACTCCTCAGAGCCCGCCGATCTGCACCCAACCGAAGATCAAAGCGGCAGGTAATAATGCAGCGCGCGGACTGAAAGCGGCGACCGACAATCCGACGGCTGATCCGATCAACAGTATCAGATAACCGGTTCGAATCAGCGCCTTATGAGTCGATGTGGAGATTTCACAGGTCATTGGAACACCTACGATCTCGATATGGCCGATTGTGTCGTTACTTCAACTTCCCCCAAATCCTCGTTCAAACTCCGATCTAAAAGGCTGCGGAGGCTTTCCACATCAGTCGGATGTCCGTACCCACGAACAATTCGCGTCGGGCCGATCACAACTGACGTTGGGTAGCTGGAGACGCGGTAGAGCTTCGAGGTTTCCTCCGCTCCTTCCGACATAAGAGGAATATTTTCACTCAAGCGCTTGCCGAAGATCGTAGCCGCTTCGTTCCCTCCCCGGCAGACGGCGATGATCGGAGGCAGTCCGTTCAGAGGATATTGCCCGAGGCTTTCCGCCAAACCTCTACACAATCTACATTCCGAGGATAGAAAGAGCAGCGCCCCTCCTCTGTCCAGATTATGGATTCCTATCGGTTTGCCTGAACGCGCGTCAAAACCTGCAAATTCGGGGGCTCTGCTGCCGGTAGGCAGAATATCATCCTCTTTGAAGCCTTCTTCCGCCTCTTCTCCCCATGTTTGTTTCATCAAAGAGCGCAATTCTTCCAGGCGACGAAGAAGCGCAAGCGCTAAAAATCCTTGAAACAGCGCCAAGCCCCAAACTGCAACGTAGCTGACATAAAATAGATCAGAATTCATAGAAAGGTTCTCCAGCCGCCGGTACACGAGATTTGATTCGACGCGGATAAATGGCGTCCTCTTGGGCTTAAGAAGCGTGGCTCGGTGGAAGGACATGCCGGATTGTTTCCCTCCAGACCAAGCTGCTTCCAACAAGCGCAAGGGGAGAGAATCTCTCTGTGCCAGGCGGCTAAAAACCGTCACGGCTGCTGTGAGGCCGACCGGTTATATATCCATACGACGGCAAGTGCAGGAGCCAAAATCGACGACCTGGTCGTCAAGGCAAATGGGAATTGGTCTGCAAATCGGCAGTGGCGACGGCGTCCCCGGCGGTACCGGAATGGGGCCCGAAGCCGTAACTGAAGACATTGCAAGAAAAGCGGTGATCAAAATCATTTTGAACTTCAGCAAAACGATACCTCCTATTTGATTTTTGCGGCTATTCATCAAGATGAAAACCGCTGTGATGAGTTGAGACATAAGAGGGGACATGGCGTTAATCGTCCGTCCGCCAAACCAGCCATGAGTCTCAATGAGTAGTGTGTATCAGGGAGGAAAATTTCATGGAAAAATACATTTCAAGCGAAAAAAATCGCGACTGATTACTACAGTGTTAACCAAGTTTCTAGACATTTGGCTGGATCAGTACCGAGCGGTAGCGAGCATACTTCAGGTTAAGCCGCGCTCGCTACTGCTCGCGGTACTAACTCGCCTGTCTGGATCAGTACCGCGAGCGGTAGCGAGCGATTGTCGGCAAGGGGCTGCTCGCTACTGCTCGCGGTACTGACTCGTCGTCTCAAGTAATGCTTGATAACTTTGTTAACAGAGTGCTTACTGTGGGAAGCGAAAGAGTCAGGCGCGGGTTCAGCGTAGGAATCTCCACCTATAGCCGTTAGGCTTAGGTGGAGAGGATGTCAATTTGTATGTCATGGCTTGCCTTCAAGGTTCGCCGACTCGCCTGATTGGATGAAACTCGCCCAGTAGTACGGATGACGCCGATTCACGTTCTTGAGCATCTCCAATTGCACCTGTCTCAACGCTTCGCCGCGTCCTTGCCCCTGATTCAACCTGCCGTAATACGCCACCATCAGCTCCCGCGTCGTTTTGTCCGACACCGCCCAGAGGCTCATGACCTGCGTCTCCGCTCCGGCCAGCGCCAGGGCGCGGCGCAGTCCGTGGACCCCATCCCCTTTCTTCACCTCGCCCACTCCGGTGTCACAGGCCGAGAGCGTCGCCAGTTTCGTCCCCCACAGATTGAGTCCCGTCACCTCCAGCGCCGTCAGGATTCCATTGTCGCCTTCCTTATGCTCATTGGCTCCGGCCAGCGCCAACCCTGAGCAAAGTAACGGGTCCTTCTGTTGGTCTTCCAGGAAGAAGCCGTGCGTCGCTATATGCAGCAGTTTGGGACCGCGGATCTGGCTGAGCGCCGCCTTGGTGGCCTGGCCTTTGGTGAGCAGGGTGGCGCCGGGCAATAATTCGCGCAGAGCTTCGCCTTCGCGCTCCGCGTATGGCAGGGGCGGGAAATAGAACTCTTTGATAGCGGACCGGGGCGCTTCCGCCTTGACATCTCCATCCGACGCGTCTTTCTCATATTTCTTAGAGCGCGACACCTCAACCTGACTCCTTCTTCCAAAGTCCGGGGCGGCGACCACCAGCGGGCCGTCTTTGCTCTCTCTGGCCACTTGCAGGCGCAGCAGGTCGCGACCGCTGGCCAGATAACTGATCGAGTATCGCTCGATCGCATATCGCCCTCTTTGATCCAACAGCGTGGCGAATGGGATGAGGTTGAGCTCCCCCTCGGGCGAGACGATCAATCGTGTCAAATTTCCAAGCAGAGGGCGGAGTGGCTGAAATACTTGTTGATCCACAATGCGGGCCAGATTCTTCACGTCCTTTCGCTTCGGGTCATGCAGCGCTTCGCGCAATCTGGTTACAGCATTGTCAATGGCCTTCGCGTCGCCCAACTCCTTCCACCGAATCTCTCCCTGCCGGCGCAGGACGTATGCCACATAACGAAGCCCGCCATAGGTCTCGTCATCTTTTGCGGCTTTCGGATTGAAGGGGCGGTAAGAAGCGAACTCGATCAACGCCGCGTCGCCGGGGATGGCCGCTTGCACGGCTTCGAGAGTAATGGGCAGTGAGCGGGCGCGGAATTCGTCGCTCCTGCGGCTGATCTCGGCCTCGAACTTCTCGGCCCGGTCTTTGAGAGTCTCGACGCGTTCCCTGTATTGATCGGCGTTGGTCTCTTGCGGCCCGTCGAGAACCAGTCTGGCGATCTGTGAGCGCGTATCGGTCAACTGGTCGAGTAAGGCTCGATCCTCCGCATTGAAGCGGCTGCGGAGGGCGTTGAGACTTACAGAAGTGGCGTCCAGCGCGCGCCCCTTGCGTTGCAAGATCAGAGTGGCGGCCAGGTTGCCCGCTACCGGATCATGAGGAGCATAGCGGAGGTGTAGGGTGATGGTCTGATCAGTTTGCTTTGCGAGGGTGGCGAGGTAAGCCGCTATCTGGCGCTCGGAACTGGCGCCGAGATTGAGCTTGAGGTTGCGTTCGCTGATGGCGTTTGCACGCGCCTTAATCTCGATAGCTTGAGGAATGTCATTTTTGGCCAGATAAAGTTCGGCGAGGCTATCGAGAGAACCCGCGACATTAGGGTGCTCCGGCCCCAGCGATTTCTCACTTATGGCCAGCGCGCGTTGATGAAGCGACTCCGCCTTCTTGTAGTCCCCTCTGTGATAGTGGAGGATCCCGAGGTTGTTGAGAGAGCGGGCGACGTCGGGGTGCTCCGGCCCGAGCCTCTTTTCCTTTATGGCCAGCGCGCGCAGGTAGAGCGGCTCCGCTTTCGCATATTCGCCTTTGCCACTGTAAAGGAGCCCGAGGTTATTGAGAGCGAAGGCGACTTTGAGATGTTCCGGCCCCACCGTTTTCTCCACGATGGTAAGCTCGCGCAGGTAGAGCGGCTCCGCTTTCTCATAGTCGCCTCTGTCATAGTAGAGGAGCGCAAGGTTGTTGAGAGAAGCGGCGACGTTGGGGTGTTCCGGCCCGAGCGTCTTCTCCCATATGTCCAGCGCGCGCAGGTAGAGCCGCTCCGCCTTCGAATACTCGCTTCTCTGATAGTAGACTAGCGCGAGACTGTTGAGAGAGTTGGCGACCTGGGGGTGTTCCGGCCTCAGCGTTTTCTCCCGGATGGACAGCGCGCGTTGAAAGAGCGGCTCCGCCTTCGAATACTCGCCTTGGTAATAGTAGAGGAGCGCGAGATTGTTGAGGTGGGAGGTGATAATGAGATGCTCCGGTCCAAACGCCTTCTCCATTATGTCCAGGGCGCGCAGGTAGAGCGGTTCCGCCTTCTCATGGTCGCCTCTGCCGCGGTAAAGGATCCCGAGGTTGTTGAGAGCGCTAGCGATCTCGGGATGTTCCGGTCCAAACTCCTTCTCCTTTATGGCCAGCGCGCGTTGAAAGAGCGGCTCCGCTTTCGTGTAGTCTCCTCTGTGATAGTGGAGGAGCCCGAGATTACCAAGAGAAGTAGCGACATCGGGGTGTCCAGGCCCCAGCGCTTTCTCTCTTATGGACAACGCGCGTTGAAAGAGCGGCTCCGCCTTCGAATACTCGCTTTTGGAGAAATAACACATAGCCAGACCATTGATGGCTTTAGCGACGTCGGAGTGATCTGGCCCTAACGCCTTTTCGCGAATTTCCAGCGCGCGCTCATATGGAGGAAGCGCTTCGTCATATTTGCCCGCTTCGTACAGAAAGACGGCTTTCCTATACAAATTACGCGCCTCCTGCAGTGCGCAGTCATTTTCCGTCGCGGCGCGCAACTCCTCAATCCGAATCTCATAACATCCCGCCGGCGCCGCCTTTTGCACAGGTTGCACGACCAGTCGGTACTCGCCCTCCTCTTCAGCCACTTGCCAGACCGATTCCTGCCCGCGCAGTCTGCTTTCAGAATTGAATCCCATGATTTCCTTGCCGTCCGGCCCCAGCAGACGGAGCGTCACGTCGATACCATTCTGTTCAATGATGGCTTTCAAAAACTGGCCGGCGGCCAACCTGATTTGGTAGGCGTGCTGCTGCCCACCCACTATCTGGCGTCTATGAGTCAGGCCTAGCTCAAGCGTGCGTACATTGTCCTCGCCGCCGGTTCCGCTTCCCGCCTTATGCGGCTTTTGAGTTGATTGCTGGAACATGCCGAGAGAACCTCCGAAAGCCCGGCGAGAGGAAACGGCGGCCATCAGGCTGAAGAACAGTAAAAATGTCGAGAGACTGGCCAAGGTTTGATATGTATCCCACCCAGGCCGACGTTCTAAAGCCGGGCGCCATTTGTTCTGTTGAGTCATGGCTCCTCCTCCAGTGTTAATTTGTAGTATCTCCGACGTAAACTACGTCATCGCTTGCCTTCCAAGTGCGCCCACTCGCCCGATTGGATGAAGCTCGCCTAGTAGTATGGATACCGCCGATTCACATACTTGAGCATCTCCAATTGCACACGGCTCAACGCTTCGCCACATCCCTGCCCCTGCTTCAATCTGCCGTAATACGCCACCATCAGCTCCCGCGTCGTTTTGTCCGACACCGCCCGGAGGTCATGACCTGCGTCCCGGCCAGCGCCGTCAGGATTCCGTTGTCATTTTCCTTATGCTCATTTGCTCCGGCCAGCGCCAACCCTGAGCGCAGCAATGAGCGCTCGGTATGAACGCCGCCCCCTTCGAGTTGTTGCAGCGCCCGCTCAGTGTCGTCACTGAGCGCCTGGGCCTCGCGCTCGCCGGCTGATGTTAATTGCTGATTTTCCAGGAAGAAACTCTGCGTCGCGATGTGCGGCAGTTTGGAGCTTGGCGCCTGACCTGGCGCCGCCTTGGTGTTTTGGCTTTTTCCGGCGCCAGCCGGTTCTTGAGTTGATTGCCGGATCAAATCGCCCGTGCGGCAGTGTGCTTTACCCGAAGGCGTCACGAATGATAGGTAGAAGAGCAAGGGAGGCGTCAGGAAAGCGGCTAATCCTCGAAATCCGACTCGACTGCGCCGGCGTTCTAACGTCGGGCGCCATTTGTTCCATTGAGTCATGGCTTCTGCTCAGAGAAGGTAGGGCAAACTACCTGGGAGCGCCGCCCATCCTTACCTGCGGGGTTTCCGGCAATGACCGACAGACCGAAGCAAGCAGGCGATGAGGCCGATAATTTTCAACAAACAGGCTTCATTCCAACCATCGGTAAGGCTGGGCCAAGAAATTGTTAGTGGCGACTCGCAGTCACTTCACAGTCACCTGGAAATAGTATGTATCGAAATCCTCATAATCTTTTCTTCCAGCGGCCAGCGCGTCGAGCTTCAGGTTGAAGTGTTGGAGCCCCGTCGCTTTGAAACGATCGGCCAGTACTTTGACGACGACGTAACGGGCGGATTTGAGCCGCTGAGGCTTGATTCCTTCCTGAGTCCAAATCTCCCTATCTCCCTCATCGGTCTTCACGACCGCGCGATAAGAGCGCCGCAGGTTTGCCGCTTCCTGCCTTTCCAACTCGACCCGCAGCTCTAGGAAACTTGTATGGGTTGATAAGTCGGCCCTATTCCGATTGTCGACGTTCCTGTCGATATTCCTAAGGGTAGGCTTCAGCATGAGGATAACGATTTGATTTTTCGACGCTTGAGACTTGGCCTGCTGCCGCCCTAATCGGGCCAACTGGCTATTGAGCTGGCTCTCGAGGTTTTCAAGTTTCTCTTGCATCTCGACGCCCTGTTTGCGTTCTTCGGCCAGTTCTTCGGCCAATTGCTCGCGATCCTGAACCGACCGCCGCTCTCGTCGCTCGGTCGCCGCGCGCTCCTCACTGACCGCGGCTAGCTGTCCTCGCAGCCTCAGTAGTTCGAGGCAAAGCCCCGCCCCCAGCAGCGACAAGAGCGCCACGGCGACTCCAAGGACCGGCGCCGGGCGCAGCTCCACAAGCGATCGGAGACGCGAGCGCAGAGAAAAAAACTTGCCTTCAATACGGTCATCGGCGGTGGGCTGCGCCGCCGCCTCTAATGAGCAAGCCCGGAGCAACTCCCTGGCGGCCTCAACTCTCGCGCGACGCTGATCGGAGGCGAGATAGTGACGCTCGAAGCGACGACGCTCCTGGCCGGAAAGATGTCCCTTAACGTAGTCCTCGATCAGTTCTTCTTCCAGGGCCTGGACCTGCTCAAACAAACTTCCGTCGCTTAAGTAAGCCTCTTCGAAGCGTTCCTGATCCTCTTCAGACAGCTCATTAAGAAGATAACTGATTATTGTCTGGTCACTACCCAATGTTTGCTTCACCTTTACAAGAAAGACAGAGAAAGCCCATCACTTCCAGTTAAGGATGTGAATTTTGACTTCTTCACTGAAAGTTTCCACGCGGAAACTAAGCTGGAAGCGATCAGGCTCCAAGAAGAGACGTAATATCTTGTGTCTCTTCTTGCTCCGCGGTGGGGCGCACGGAGTAATAAAACGCTTGTGGAGCCAGTGTAAGACCTGCTACGGCAAGCTGTTGGCATTGAAGCGAGAATCCCGCCGCTTCCAACGGTGAGAGCGTCAAAAAGACCTTCCACCGTATCACCATATAGTGACAGTCGCCCCCGGAAAATTTCTCAACAATTGTATGGGCTCACGGCGCTCACGTCAGGGCGCCCATTCTTTAGCTTCCCGCGCGAGCCCCCACGAGCCCCCGCGAGAATGCCACACCCGCGCCGCAGCCGCGAGGCTTTGGTGGAGCTTTGGGAGGATGTCAAGAACCGCTAACGCATTTCTCGCGACACTCATGAAGCTTCGTCCTAATGCGGAACGCCCTTATCCTGAGCGCGTTCATCGTCATTCCCAGAGACTCAGCCAACTCCTCTTTGCCTTTTTTGTCCAGAATACAGTTCTTGACAATTAAATCACGCTCTTCCGACGGGAGCGATTGTAGACACTTTTCCATGCACTCCAGGCGACGCTCGTCAAGTTCCCGATCAGACTTCGGCGAAGACAACCGCTGATCGAGCTGATCCCACTCTTTTTTTGGATCTCTCCAGTATTCCAGCAGCACAAGGCGCGCCACGCCATAGGAGAACTTGAACATGTCCTCAATCTCGAGGCCTTCTTCTACCTTTCGGGCTATGCGGTTGATAGTCTCATCACTAAGCTCGGCGGGAGTGCGGCAGCCCTTCCGTTCGAAGAAATATATCAGTCTCGCACGAAGCTTTTCATATTCTTCTCCTGCGAGCGTAGGATCAGCGTTGAGGCGCGCGAGCAACCGAAAGAAAGACTCTTCGCTCAAATCCAGGGTTTTCATGCAGGATTCTACGGCAGGGGGAACGATAATTACCTGACAAATCCGCCAATGACTATCTGCGGCAAGCCCGCTCCGGTGAGAAAGGATGCTATGGGCGATTAAGATAGTCCTCGAACTCAAGGAGGCGCAAAAGGCCAGTAACGATTTATGCCAGAGTTTCGACTCTTAATCAACAGCAACCTAAGCCGAACCGTCTGGGTCGCGCGGGCTTTCGGCGTCTGAGATTGTAATTGACACCCCGCGCCTCATCGTATAGATTTTCGCGCGAAGTCTTCCCCTGTCTTCACTCAATCGATTGCGCATTCATTTTGTCAGCCCGGCGCAATGTTGGATTGACAGGTTTGTCCTCGATGATTTATGGACATATGAATGAATGTATGAGATTGACGCCCCTCAGTTCACCATACGAACTTTCAACAGTGAAAATAAAATATCACCCAGTCCCGGAGGGATATATGAGTTTTACGAGAAGACCGCTCGGTCTGATACTCACACTCCTGCTAATTGGAGTTGTTGCCCAATCGCAGACCCCGCGTTCATTAGAAGATCCCCGGAACCCTGCTCCTACAGTCAGCGGAGGCACAGGGCTTTTTACGGTCTATGACGCCCAGACATTGCGTAAGGGCGAATTCAACATCGGGTTCTTCGCCAACCATTTCCATCGTGATCCTGGCGACCTCACCTGGCAGGTTTATCCAGTCAACTTTCAGATAGGATTCAGTGATCGTTTAGAAGTCTTCGGTTATTTTGAAGCGCAGCGAGTGGTCACATCGGGATCGCCTGCCCTTCTCAGCGGCTTCTATTTTCCGGACGTCAGGACTCCGGGGCTGCCCGTCGGGCGCGTCGTCATCATCCCGGGAACTAACACAATCACGCTCACAACCACCGACCCTTGCGGCAATGGCGGATTTCTGGGTCCCTGCGCCGGCCCGAACAGAGGCCCGTTCGTCGCGCGTCCGAGCGGGAACGACACCGCCATTTACCCCGGTTTAGGCGCGCCAGTCGGCGGCATTCTGCCGGCGATCCCGCCCAATAACCGGCCCAATTATTATCCCAACGCGCCTTTCCTATCGCGTCGCGCCGATCACCACGTCGGGAACGTCTGGATCGGCGGCAAGGTTAGATTGACCAACCCGGAGAATCCGTTCGGATTTGCGTTCATTCCACTGGTGAAGATTCCGACGACGCGGGAGCTTAACACCGGCCTCCAGCGCGGACGCGGCACGGGCGCTTTCGATTTCGGCTTGGTCGCGGCCGTCGATGGCCGCCTCTCCAGGTACATCAATCTCAGCGCCAACGTCGGATTCATCAAGAAAGGCGACCCTCGGGCCGAAGATATGAATTTCGGCCCGCTGTGCCTTGGTTGCGGAGTCATTCAGGGCTTTGGATCGAGCGACCGCTCGCTCGATCTGCCGAACGAGCTTCGCGCCGGCGTCGGATTCGATTTCCCGCTGAGCCAGTATCTGCAACTGATCGGCGAGGTCAACTCGACCAGCTTCGTCGGTTCGCGCACGCCGAGCTTGCAGGATAACAACCCGATCGATCTGGTGGCGGGGGCTCGCATCTTCCCGACGCGATGGTTCGGGATCAGCGCCGCCTACCAGCGCCACCTCAACTGGTTCTCGGATCTGGACACGGTTCACGATCCGGACGGGTTTATCTTCGGCATTTCACTGAGTCACTTGAACAGTCGCAAGGAACCTCCTCCCCCGCCGCCGCC
>Ga0154003_1000558_pt1 | contig 11744 bp, 7 predicted proteins | sample TSFL087MetaG_FD_104679 | JGI IMG/M metagenome (GOLD analysis project Ga0154003, IMG submission 104679) | Attine ant fungus gardens microbial communities from Florida, USA - TSFL087 MetaG | ecosystem: Host-associated > Fungi > Mycelium > Unclassified | place: USA: Florida, Lake Talquin State...
GGGGGACCCGCACCTCGCGCCTTTCATGGACATACCCGGGAAAGACAATGGATTTGACATCGAAGGGCTGGCCATTGCAGGCGAGCGTATATTTATCGGATTGCGCGGCCCGGTCCTCCGAGGGTGGGCCACCATCCTTGAGCTTTCTTTCAACCCGGACGCCGGTTCGCATCTAGAGCTGAAGGACATTGGGCTCGGCGGCAGGCTATATCGCAAACACTTTCTTCAATTAAAGGGCTTAGGTTTGCGTGACATGTTCTTCGCAGGGACAGACCTGATTATGCTTGCCGGCCCCACAATGGACCTTGACGGCCCGACCGTTGTCTTAAAATGGGAAGGAGCGGCCAACTCCAACTCCGAGAGTCTTATCCGGAGTGGCGATCTGAGAATGCTGTTCACTGTTCCGCATGGGGACGGGAATGATCACGCCGAGGGCATGACGATGATGCCTGCTGATGGGACGCCAGCCCGAATCCTCATCGTATACGACAGCCCTGCGAATCACCGGAAAGTGGGCAATAACGGCATACGGGCCGACGTGTTCCGACTCCCATGAAACCCTCAATTGTCGACAGATCAATCAAAAGCTGCGAAAGCAGCGTCGAAGCTATACTGCTGGTAAACCCTCATATTCGTGGCGCGGACTTTATAACGGTTTGCAAATGAATACACGGTGTGGGGCGATTTGTTTAATCGCCCAGATTGCGGCTTTGTCCAATCAGGAAAGAAGCGCGAGTAAACAACTCGCGCCACACTCCCTCTCACGCAATCGCAAATCGATCTAAGTTGAGTAACTTTTACAGCGGTAGAAAAAACTTTCTCGGCCTTCAAGCTTCAGCCCACTTTTCCCGCATATCTGTAGTGAAAGTATCTTTCAAGCGTTGGCGCCTCCGCGGCGGTAGACCCCTGCGGAGGACCATCAATTTTCAACTATTCTACGGAGAGGGTTAGTAATGAAGAACAAAGAAATTAAGGACAAAGCGCCTGAATCAACGGTCGCGAAAACCGCGCAAGAGTCTGAGTTGGCCAATCGCCGCTCCTTTATGAAAAACCTGGCTGCCGGGACGGTGGCTGCCGGGGCTTTGACTGGTACGGTCGTGAGCGCGGGCTCGACAAAGGCCGCGACCATCAGCGCGCAGGAATTGACGCCGACGGCTCGTCGCCCGACGGCGCTGCTGCGGATATGTTTTCCAAAGCAACGCCCCCCGAGACTGGACGAGGTTTTCAAGGCCATCGAACAGGCGCTGAGGCCGACCGGCTGCTTAACTTGCGGCTTTGATGGTCTCGATTTCCTGCTGCGTCTGGATACCGTCATCGGCCCCGACCCTGCGCAATTCGTCGCCACCCTGGAAGGCGAACTGCCACAGCAATAATGAAACCGCTGGACGGAATTTAGTCTGTCCATTCGGAGCGGACAGACTTAAGATTCTGCATGCGAATTCAGAAAGGAGCAGTTCGGCTCTTAGCGCCGTAGGGGCGCGTTGTTTATAGAAACTGGCAGGCGCTTGTCCCTGGTTCCGTGGGAGCGGAATGTGTTAGACGCCGCTCCTGCGGAGTCGGGAAACTGTTGCGCAACGCATTCTATAAACATTGCGCGCTTACGGCGCTCCGGAATCGGTTGATTCGCCTGCAAAATCACTTAAATCCGTCCCACACTTTCCGCCCACAGTTACTTAAGGATTGCGCCATGACAACTTTTTCTTCACTTCCAAAACTGGGCGTGGGGCTGAATTATCAACCAGGGTTGCAGGCGGCGCTCGGGTCGATCGGGGACTTGATAGACTTTTTCGAGATCAGTCCCGATTTATTGTGCCGTGAGCGAGTGAGGAACGGAGAGCGCGCGCTTGATTATCATCCTGCCTTGTTGGACGAGGCGCTACGGTCAACCGCGGGGCGCCCACTCGTCGCGCATGGACTCAGCCTGTCAATCGGCTCGGTCGCCGGCTGGAATGAAGGCTATCTGCGCATCCTGGATGAGTTGAGCGCGCGCCGGCCCTTTCTCTGGCACAGTGAACATCTGGCCTTTCTGCTGACCACCGACGCCGACGGGCGGCCACTCCACACAGGAGTCCCGCTGCCGCTGCCGTTTACGGAAGAGGCGCTGGCTTTGCTCGCTCCTCGCGCGGCGGCGCTCGGCTCGCGTTACGCCGCGCCTTTCCTGCTGGAGAATTTCACCTACTACCTGCCGGACTTGCCCAGCGACGGCGGGCGCGATGAAGTGGCGTTTCTCAATGACCTGACGGAGCGTTCCGGCTGCGGCCTGCTGCTGGACCTGTACAACTTCTACTGTAACGCCGTTAATTTCCGCTTCGATCCGTACGCGGCGCTCTCGCGCTTGCGGCTCGACCGCGTCATCGAAATCCACATCGCCGGCGGCGCCGCGCACGACGGCTTTCAACTGGATGTGCATAGCAAGACGACGCCTGAACCGGTGTGGGAATTGTTGGAGTGGGTCGCGCCCCGCGCGCCGCATCTGGCCGGGGTCGTTTACGAAGTCATGGAACAGGCGCTCACGCTCGTAGGGGTGGACGGTATTCGCAGCCAATTGGCGCGGGCGCACGATGTTTGGGATAAGTATTGCGCGGCTGATGGCCGCCGGAGAGCTCATGCCACTAGCTGATTTACAAATTGCGCTGGGATTGATGGTCACAACGCAATCCGCCGCGCGTCGCTCCGCCGACGCGCCGAACTTCAATAATTTGCGACTGACGGCGGCGGAACGCGACTGGCTTTCTCAGTTGCCGGGCGCTCCCGGCTTCAACGTGACCTGTCACATCCAGCGCTGGTGGCGCGAGACTAAACTGGGCTGGACGACGAGCCTGACATTGGCCGCATTGGGGCCGGAGCGGGCGGACGCGGCGCTTAAAGCTTATCTGGAGTCCACACCCTGCGTCTCACTCTTCTTTACGCCAGAAGCGCTGGGGTTCCTTGACTTCGTGGCGGGCATGTCGGAGTGGAGGGAATGGACGGATTGGCCACACGTGACGGAGATCGCCCGCTTCGAGCGGGCGCTGCTCATCGCCAAAGAAGCGGCGCAGCAGGCCGTTGACCGGCCGTTCGGCGACGATGAAATTCCTTCGGGCGCGCGGCTCTCGCCACACCCTGCCGCCGCGATGTTGGAATTCGCGGCGCCGCCGGCTGAGTTGCTCGGCGCGCTCGTTGAGAGACGCTCTCTGCCGCCCGTAATGGCGACGCGCTTTCCCGTGCTCGTTGCGCCCGGCTTAGACTACTTATGGAGACCCGCCTCAGCGGATGAATCGCGACTCTTCACCCGCTGCCGGACTGCGCCCTCGGTCGAAGACCTGCTCGCGTCGGTTCCCGATCCCGAGCCGACCTTACGCCGCCTGGTCAGCGCCTGCGCATTGCAATCTGATCTTCGAAGTGGTTACTGAACTGCGCTCCCGTTACGGACATGGTGGACACCGGTGGGGAAATTTCAAAATGAGCGCTCGACCACAATAGGCGGACGTCATTCTTCGGCCAATTTATTTCCGATTAATGTCTGATAGTAGCGCTGAAGATGCTCGGCCAACGCCCTGACGCCAAGATTGAGCTGATCCAGAACGGCGCTCTCTGGCGTCAGTCGCGTCAATCGTCCCAGCAGTTCCTCAATCTCCTCGGCGACGGGCCCGATCGCGCCGACGTCGATTATCGTGTTCTCAATCTGCGCCCGCGCATAAACAATAGGCAGCGTGGCGTTAAATCGCCATATCTTCCAGGAGACGACTTCTCCTGATTGCGCTTGGATTGAGGCGCGTATGACGGGTGTTCGACTCGCCGTTTCTATATTGACATATTGATAGATCGCCATACCTTGCCAAAGCGCCAGCATATCCGGATCTTCCGAACCAGAAAGATCGGCAAGGAATCGTACGATACGGCCTGTGGCGAATATCTGTGACTCGTCGGCTATCTGAATGGACTCCAGATTCTTCTCTTTATCTTCTTGGTTAATGGCAATTCGTTCAGTGACATTTGGATAGTTTGGCCCCTCATACCTCAGGCTAAAGCTCGACAGCATGAATTGAGTTTTCCCTGCCGACAACCCGCTTCCCCACCCGTGTGATAGAAAAGGAAACCGTCCTTGAATGTTACTCAAAGCAAAAAGCGGAAAATGCCCGGCTCCGACGATAGCGGCAATCCCATCAGTCTCGCTCTGCCGGCGCAGCGCTTCATATTGCTTCTGATGCCCTAGAAATTCCTTCTCAAACTGTTCATGGATAATGCGCTTATCTTCAGAGTTATCGAAATAAGATGGCGACGGCGGCGTAGTCAGTCCGGTAAGCGGGGGTGGCGGGGGTGGCGGCGGCAATGAAAAAAGGTCATCTGGCGAGAACGGCGCCAATTCCTGGTCTGTTGATGATTGATCGGTTGGGTCGACTGGCGTGAATTCAAACTCTGACCAATTGTCGGTATCTTCTTTCCCACACCCAGTACAGTTCCACGATGCGCTCCCTTCTCCGGCGACCGCGCGGATCTCCGTGTAGGTCAAGGACGCGCCACAAAACATACAATACCTGGGGAGATGATTTGGTAAAGGCTCGCTTGTCATGCGCTTCCTCCTTGGAATCGATTTCTCTTTGGGAATATAGACTATCGAGATAGCGCTTGAAAAATTCCGAAGCGTTGATTTCACTTGAGAGATATGCTTACATTGTAAGCATAATGAGACGAATAGAGAAAGAATCACTCGGTGAGTTCGAGCAGATGGTGTTGCTGGCGGCCCTGCGTCTCAGAGATCAAGCGTACGCCGTTACGATCCGGAAGGAGATAGAGCGTAGGACTGGAAGGTCAGTGTCACGGGGGGCAGTTTATATCACCCTCGACCGCCTGGAGAATAAAGGCTACCTCACATCATACCTGGCCGACTCGACGGCTGAAAGAGGCGGACGGGCCAAACGGTACTATCAAGTCAAGCCCGTGGGAGAGGCGGCGCTCAAAGACTCGTGGTCCGCCATGCGCAAGATGTGGGAGGGCTTGGAGCCTGTGGTCCGAAAAGTATGAAACAGACCCCGTCGCCTCCCAATATTGCGCTCTTCTTGCTTCGCCTGACCCTGCCCGATGATGTGAAAGAGTCGGTGATCGGGGATTTAGAAGAGGAGATGGCTGCGCTGTCTGGGTGGAACTCTCTCCGCGTCCGCCTCTGGTTCTTCCGCCATGCGATTGTCATTTCCGGCTACTACTTCGTTGACCGGAACTTGAGGCGGACTCCCAGACGATCCGCCTCTAGCCTGGGAGAGGCTGGACTGGAACGTTCGATATCTCACGCGAAAAATAGGAAAGGGGATGGATCAATGTCTTCAATCTGGCAAGACCTATGCTACGGGCTTCGGCTGCTGAGAAAATCTCCCGGTTTCACCGCCGTGGCGGTGATTTCGCTCGCGCTCGGCATAGGCGCTAATACAGCGATCTTTCAACTGCTCAACGCCGTCCGATTGCGGTCGCTTCCGGTGTCACATCCGAGTGAGCTCGCTGAAGTAAGAATCGCGAACGCCGATGGCCGCTCGGGCAGCTTTTCGAGTTCGCACCCCTCGATCACCAATCCACAATGGGAATACATCCGCGATCATCAGGAAGCGTTTTCGGGCGCATTCGCGTGGAGTGAAGACACATTCAATCTCGCCCAGGGCGGGCAGGTCCGCCCTGCCCGAGGCATGTGGGTGAGCGGCGATTTTTTCAAAGTCCTCGGCGTCACGCCTGTTCTGGGACGCGTCTTTACTCCCGCCGATGACAAACGGGGTTGCGGGACCGGCGGCGTAGTCATCAGCCACTCTTTCTGGCGCCGTGAATTCGGCGGCGCGCCGGGCGTGGTCGGCGGCAAACTCACACTAGAGGGCCAGCCATTCGAGGTTATCGGCGTCACGCCTCCTGGTTTCTTCGGCCTCGAAGTCGGGCGCTCTTTCGATGTCGCCGTTCCCATTTGCGCAGAGCGAATATTCAATGGGGAGTACTCCAGGCTTGACATGCGCCACGGTTGGTGGCTGACAGTGATGGGACGCTTGAAACCGGGATGGACGATTGATCAGGCCACCGCTCAATTGGCAGCGATCTCGCCGGCGTTATTTCAAGAAACAGTGCCGCCAATCTACAACCCTCCCGGCAAAGATGACTACTTGAAATTTAAGCTGGGCGCGTTCCCGGCCGGCTCCGGGGTCTCGAACTTGCGCACGCAATACGAATATTCGCTTTGGTTGCTGTTGGGGATTGCGGGGCTCGTGCTGCTGATCGCATGTGCGAATCTGGCCAATTTGATGCTGGCGCGCGCCAGCGTCCGGGAACGCGAGATCGCGGTCAGACTGGCCCTGGGGGCTTCCCGCTGGAGACTCATTCGACAGTTACTGGCTGAGAGTCTGCTGCTGGCCGCCATCGGCGCCGTCATCGGCGCTTTCATCGCTCAGGGCCTCAGCCGTTTTCTCGTCTCGTTCATCAGTCAACAGGGGCGCGCCTTCTTTCTCGATCTCAGCCCCGACTGGCGGCTCCTGGCTTTTATGGCCGGGCTTGCGGTCTTCACCTGCATTCTGTTCGGCTTAACCCCCGCGTTTCGCGCGACTCGAACCACGCCGGGCGCGGTCCTGAAAGCCGCCGGTCGCGGCCTAACGGCCAGCCGAGAGCGATTCGGCTTACGCAGAACGCTGGTGGTGTCACAGGTCGCGCTCTCGCTGATCTTGTTGGTCGGCGCGATCCTCTTCGCGCGCAGTCTGCAAAAAATCATGGGCGTCGACCCGGGTTTTAAACAAGACGGGGTCATGATCGCGGAGCTTAATTTTTCCAAGCTCAAGATTTCGAAGGACCGGCGTCTGGCTTACAAACGAGACCTGCTTGATCGTGTCCGCGCCATTCCGGGCGTTGATTCGGCGGCGGACGCTATGATTGTGCCGATGAGCGGCAACGGATGGAACGACTCTGTCGAAATCTTGGGGTCCGATCCGATCAAAAAGGGGATCCCGATGTTCAACCAGGTAACGCCTGATTTTTTCAAGACGCTCGGAGCCATGATGGTTGCGGGGCGGGATTTCAACGACCACGATACGCCCACGGCGCCAAAGGTCGCGATCGTCAACGAGACCTTCGCCCGTCAATTGCTCGACGGCCACGACCCGATCGGCAAACGATTTCAAGTTGAAACGCCGCCGGGCGACCCCGCGCTGATCTATGAAATTATCGGACTGGTCAGGGACACCAAGTATTACAATCTGCGTGAGGACTTTAAGCCGACCGCGTTTGTCGCCGCCTCTCAGGCCAAAGACCACTACGAAGGCTCTCAGTTAATAATCAGTTCAAGCTTACCGGCCAGCGGCCTGACGGCGGCGATCAGGCAAACGATTCTGGAAGCGAGCCCGGAGATCAACCTGGATTTTCGCGTCTTCAAAACACAGATCCGGGAGGGTCTACTGCAGGAGCGCCTTATGGCGACGCTCTCCGGATTCTTCGGGTTTCTGGCCGTGCTGTTGGCGACTGTGGGCCTCTACGGGGTGCTATCTTACACGGTCGCCCAGCGTAGGAATGAGATCGGCGTCCGGATGGCGCTCGGCGCGGACCGCTTGAAGATTGTGAAGCTGATCTTGAGAGACGCCGGGATACTATTGGCAATCGGCTTGGGAGTCGGCCTATTACTAGCGCTTATGGGCGTGAAGGCGGCGGGCTCGATGCTGTTCGGGTTAAAGCCGAGCGACCCAGTTACGATAGCCATCGCGATAGCGGCGCTCGGCGCAGTGGGAGCGTTAGCGAGTTATCTCCCGGCGCGCCGCGCGGCAGGGCAAGACCCGATGGCGGCGCTGCGAGATGAGTGACCGCGATTCATCTAAGGGCGCGAAAAATTTTCATACCGGGCTATGTAAGAATTGTCCGGAACACCAGCTTGATCTTGCCTGTATAAATATCGAAAACCGCCAGAATGCTCGATTTTATTGAGTTTGCGCGTTTTGCTTTCCGATGAAAATCTATGGCGCCGTCCTTGCAATAGACAGGCTGGGGCAACGAGATACCAAGTGGTTATTTTCCACTGACGGTGTCAGGCGGTTACCAGGGTGAGGAAGGTGACCGCCAAATTTCAGGCGCTTGCAGTTATCCCACGGCTGCAAGCGCCTTTTCTAGTTTGACCGCATACTCGTTGCACGGGGCGCTCACCAGACTTGCTACGGCCGAAAGCAGCGCGATGGCTTTCGAGTATCTGAAGATATTCCGTTTGGCTTCGATCATCGATTCTCCTGCTTGCGCTCAGCGACCGCCTGCGCCACCATGCCGTACACTCCCACGATGCCCAGGAACAGCGCGACCGCTGCGTTCTACGTGCGCAGTTGACCGAAGATGGCCTTCGCCTCTTTGATCAGCGGCCGCGCCTGCGCCGGCGTCAGCGCGCACTCGCCGACCAGCGACTTAACCTGGTTTACAAACGATCGGAGCCGGTTGATGGCGCCGGCTGTGTTCCCGCGCCTGAGCCGGGCAAGCGATGAGTCCAGCTTTGACACGAGGCTGTTGACCTGGCCCTTGGTAAGCGCGCCGCTGTTCGCGAGCGCCCCCACGTCGCCCTTGAGCAGTTGGATGCGGTCGGTGGCAGGCCGCACTTCGACGAAGACAGCCGCGGTGCGCGCCGGAATGACGAAGGCGCCCGAGCCGGCATTGAACGCCGACGTCCGCACGACAGGATCCTGCGACGAGATCTGGACGGGATGAAGCGAGAGAGGATGTCCTTGGAAATCGGATTCCTGGAACGTCTGCGCCACGTCGTTGGCGTTAAAGAGCGACACAACCATCTTGTGCGCGCGGTCGGCTCCGCCGTCACTGTCCCAGAGTCCCATCACGATTAGGCCGCGGAGCTGGTTCGGGCCAGTGTTGTAGAACCGTACCCTCGCGTTGACGTCTGAAGCCGCGCGGAGGCGGAAGAGTTTCGAGCTCTTGCGGATCGCGAGCGCCTCGCGGAAGCTCACGACCGCGTCCCGGATGTTCGACGGCGCCGGCCGCAGCGCGGGGTTCGCGAGCAGCGGCCGCATGATCGGCCAGTTCGACGCGTTGTCGCCCGCCGGCGGCAGCCCCACGCCCCAGTTGTTGGCCTGGTAGGTGAAGTCGAGCTTGTTGAACCAATCGCCCGAGTTGTAGCTGTTGCGATCGAGCGACTTCGATCGCAGCATGTCGGCGCCTGCGTGGATGAAGGGGACCCCCTGGCCGAGCGCGACGAGGTGTAGACCGAGGTTCTGCATGCGTACCCGGTCAGCCAGGCTGTTGGAGGCGGCCGCTTTGAACTGAATCGCGTCGAATAGGGTCTCGTTGTCGTGGGCGTCGATGTAGCTGATATTCTCCTGCGGGTCGGCCGTATACCCTGCAGGCTGGCCGTTATAGTCGAGTTGGCTGCCGGCGATCATGTTTCCGTGACGGTCGGCGAATCTGAAGGTTGCGAGGTTACCGGCGAGGCTGAGCCTGATCCAGTCGGAGAGCTGAAGGAGCCGCGCATCCTGGTCCTGCGCCGACCCCTGCGAGATCGCGTTCGGATCGTAGGCGAGCCCTGTCAGGAAGCCCTGCTCCTGAATGCCGCTGAACGGGCCGCCGCCTCGGACACCATCGCGGATGCGGTCGTTGAAAGTACCGATCCCGGCGCCCGCCATGTTGAACTGTGTCGCGTTAACGCCCCTGGCGTTGTTGCCCACCTCGCCGAAGTTCCAGCCCTCGCCATAGAGGTAGATCTTCGAGCCGTCGACTCCGTCCCGCGCGAGTGTAAGCGCATCGAGGGCGCTCCGAAGCCTGAGCATATTGCGCTTCATGTGGAAGCCCATCAAGTCGAAGCGGAAGCCGTCGACCTTGTAGTACTTCGCCCAGGTTACGCACGAGTCGACGAGCAGCTTCTCCATCATATTGTGCTCGGAAGCCGTGTCTGGGCAGCAGCTGTTGTTCAGGATACCGCCGTCGGCCCCGAGCCGGTAATAATAGCCCGGAACGATCTTGTCGAGCGTCGACCCGGGGTTCTGGCCCGCCGAGCTCGTGTGGTTGAAGACGACGTCCATGACGAGCCTGAGGCCGGCGTCGCTGAGCCCCTTAACCATCTGCCTGAACTCAAGCACGCGCTTTGCGCCGTCCGGATCGGTCGCGTAGCTGCCGTCCGGCACGGTGTAGTGGAGCGGATCGTAGCCCCAGTTGAAGGCGTCTGCGTCGCGCGTCTCGCCTATTGCCGCCTGCTGCTGGTCGGAATCGGGCGGATAGCTCGCGAGGTCTCCGGCGGGCGTCCGCCAGGTCGACTTGTCTTCGTTGACCGACGCGATGTCGAAAGACGGGAGGAGGTGGATGTGCGTGAGTCCCGCCTGGGCGAGCGCCGCGAGATGCAGCATCCCGTTCGACCCCGGCTGCGTGAAAGCCTTGAACGTCCCGCGGAGCGGCGCGGCCATGCTCGGGTCATTAGCGCTGAAGTCGCGCACATGGAGTTCATAGAGCACGATGTCCTCGGGCGCTTCGAGCGGCGGCTTGACGAGCGCATCCCACCCGGTGGGCTTGAACAACGCGTCGGCGAGGTCGATGATCTGTGACCGTTGGCTGTTTTTTGAGAGGCTGACCGAATACGGATCGGTCACGAGGTTGCGCTGAACGGAACTGGTCGAGGGCGCGTAGACCTCAACCTCGTACAGGTAATACTTGCCATTCCAATCCGAACCGCCCGTGACGCTCCAGACGCCATTCGACGGCTCGAGCGACATCGGGTAGACGGTCGAGGTCGTGGCGGGGTTCGAGTCGTTAAAGAGGTGAAGCTTAACCGAATGGGCCGTTGGCGCCCACACCGCAAGGGTCGGGGCGCGACTACTGAACGAGACGCCTAGCCTCCCGCCATAGGTGTAGAGGTCGTCGAGCGCGCCCGGAATCTGCAGTGACGTGGCGTCGGTCGGCGAATTGCCGCCGTCGCGCGCCGTCACCGCGAGCTGCCCCTTGAGCGCCGCCGGAACCTCAACGAGGCGCCCGCTCGGAACCTTGAAGGCTTTGAAGTCGGCGAGGTGCGGGAAGAGCGCCTTAATTTGGTCCGAGAGCCCAGCCGGGTCGTAGGTGAGCGGAATATCGACGCCGCCCGAGACGCCCTCGACGCCGAGGGCCAGGCCGCCGTTCGGCGCGTAGTGGAGGGCGAAGCCGCCGTTTGCCTGGAACCCGGCCGGGTTCCAGGCGATTGTGTCGCGCGACACCCAGTGCGCCTTCGCCTTCGAGAGGTCACCCCTCGGCGCCCCCGAGGCGCTGACGGTCAGGACGTGCGACGACGAGTCGAAGCTGAAAAACACGTCCGCGCAACTTTGCGGAACGGTGAAGGAGATGTTGGCGCCGTTCTGGACGCCGCCCTCGCCATAGTTGATATCCCAGCTCTCGTTGACGGCCGCCTTGACCTCGTAGTTCCCTGCCGGGATCGAGCGCAGCGTCATCGTGTATACGCCGTCGCCTTCCGGGTCCTTGAGCCAGGACCGCAGGCAGCTCGGGTCCCAGTTGTTGGCGCAGCCGATCGCCTGCTGGTAGCTGCCCGGCGCCGTCACGATCAGCGCGTTGCGGTTGTCGGCGATCCAGTGCGTCTCGTGGTCGTAGTAGAACTTCACCGCCGTCGAAGCGCCGAGCGCGAGCCCGATGTTCGAGCCGTTGCGTTGCGCGTTGGCGCCGTAGTTCTCGTCCCAGCTGTCGTTGAGCGCCGCCTTGTACTCCCAGCTGCCCGCCGGGACCGTGAACGTTCCTTGCCACACCTGATCGTCGGCGTCGAATGTCAGGCGCGCCGCCGAGCACGCCGGGTCCCA
>Ga0154003_1000561_pt1 | contig 11733 bp, 7 predicted proteins | sample TSFL087MetaG_FD_104679 | JGI IMG/M metagenome (GOLD analysis project Ga0154003, IMG submission 104679) | Attine ant fungus gardens microbial communities from Florida, USA - TSFL087 MetaG | ecosystem: Host-associated > Fungi > Mycelium > Unclassified | place: USA: Florida, Lake Talquin State...
GCCCATGTCTCAACAGATCGCCCGTCAATTGCGGCCCAAGGGTGACCAGAGCCTCCGCCTGAACCAGGTCCACACTGATGGCCCGCGCCGCCTCCAGCCCCTGCTGCAACGCCTGTTGGCGAGTCTCGCCCGTCAACTGCGGCGCCAGGGCGGCCAGGGCCTTCGCCCGAGCCCACGCGACCCCGAGGCCCCGCGCCGCCTCCAGCCCCTGCTGCAATGCCTGTTGGCGAGTCTCGCCCGCCAACTGCGGGGCCAGGGCGGCCAGGGCCCATGCCCTACCCCACCCGTCGCCGATGTCCCGCGCCGCCTCCAGCCCCTGCTGCAATAAATCACCTGTCAAATGCGGCGCCAGGGCGACCAGGGCTTCCGCCCGAACCTCGGCGCCGATGGCCCGCGCCGCCTCCAACCCTTGCTGCAACGCCTGCTGACGGGCCTCGCTATTCAAATGCGGGGCCAGGGCGGCCAGGGCGTTCGCCCGAAACCTCTCATAGCCGATGGCCCGCGCCGCCTCCAGCCCCTGCTGCAACGCTTGCTGACGGGCCTCGCTATTCAAATGCGGCGCCAAGGCGGCCAAAGCCTCTACCCTATACAGTAAATCATCGATGTCTCGGCTTACATCCAACCCTTCCTGCAACGCCTGCTGGCGAGTCTCGCCTGTCAACTGCGGCGCCAGGGCGGCCAGGGCTACTGCCCGAAAGTAATTAATGTCGATGGCCTGCGTTGCCGCCAGCCCTTCCCGCTGCGCCTGGATCAGGTGAGCGCCTGATAGCTTTCCAGTTGCGATCAAGGCGGCAAACATGGCGCTGCGCTGTCGCGCATCCGGCACTCTGGCTGCTACGCTCAATGCCCTCTCCGGCGCCCAAAAGCCGGCCTCCACAGCTCTGGCTAACAGTTCCGGCGCATAGTTGCCAGAGAGCGAGTTGATGCTCGTTCGAATCAATGCATACCGCACGCACTGCGCTAGCGCTCGCGGCGCCTGCCTGGCTTCGATCTGTCGCTGCGTCTCCTCGTGCGCGTATTCCCAGGCCAGCGTCAGGTCGGCGATGAAGCCGTCATACGTGTAGCCGCCACAGTCGAAGCGGGCGATCATCCATGGCTGGCTGATCAGCTCGGCCAGCTGCTCTAACTGCCTGCCCCGATACAGGTGCGTCGCCAGTCTGTTCAGGCCGTAGGCGTCATCGCAGCGCGACCAGTCCGTGTGGTACCTGGTCCAGTAGTAAGTCGCGATCTGCCCGTGCCAGCGAACCGCATCCACGTAAAGATCCCCCGTCTCAGTCGTTGATTTCGTTTCTGGCGCCGTTAGGAACTCGGCTACTGTGGCGTGGTAGAGGCGGTAGCGGCCGTCAATGACGTCGAGAAACTGCAACAGGCGATCAAGCGCCTCGCTCACATAAACACGCTCGGCGCGAATCCCGCCCAACCGCTCGATGTGTTCGAGATCGAGAGGTTCCGCCGCCACCGCCAGCGCTCCGAGAATCGGGTGATACACTGCCGGCCACACCGCTTTGTCGTAGATCTCGCCGGTGTCGGGATCCTTTAACTCGATACGTTCGCGGGCGACTGAAGCCTTGATCTGCTTCAGGAAGAAGGCGTATAACCCCTCCAGATCAGCGGGGAGTTCATTGAGACTGAGCAGCGCGTCAAGCATTAGCTGCGCGCGCAGCCGAGTATCTTCCTCCTTCGCCTTCATCTCATCTACTGAGCGGTCGATGCCGCGCGCCAGCGCGCCGAGGTAACCCAGGCTGCCGCGCGCCTTGTCGATCGCTTTGCTGGCAAAGGTCTCCGCGCCGCCATCAGCCTTTTGGAGCGCTTGCGCGATTGCCGGCTCGCCAACCAGCCTGTTCAGGAACTGCTCGATATCACCTTTGACGTGTAAGTCCTCTTCCGCGATCCTGAGTCTGCTTAGATGAAACGCCTGCTTCTCGCAAAAGAGCCTGATCTTCTCATCTGGCGGGCGGGACGAGAGCACAAAGCGGACGTTGGGTGGCAGGTCAGGGCAGTTGGTCAGCCAGGCCAGTATGTTCTCCGTGATGTCCTGGTAGCGGATCTCGTCCAGCGCATCGACCAGGATTACGATCCGATCTTTCGGGCGAAGTTTGAGCAGGGCGCGGGCCGGATCGATAATAGCCATGTTCAGGAGCTTGCTAAGATCGAGTAGTTGGCGTTCGATGAACAACTCCTTCACCTTCAAGCCGGCGACTCGGCCCCCACTCCGCTCAACGTCCTGTCGAATCGAGACGACCTTACGATAGAACGGCGAGGCGATGATTCTGTTCACCTCCACGGCGACCACTCTGCTGCCGCCTTCCGCAGCCCCGATTCGCTGCTGTATGGCCAGTTGCAGGTTTTCCTGGGCGAACGCTTCTGGGTAGCGCGCGGCCAATTGGTATCCGATACGCAGCAAAAAGGAGTGCGCGCCGACGTCACTCAATGGCGTGCGCTGGTCGCGGCGGATGAAGTAGCGCGGCCAGTCGGAGTGATCGGCGGCAAGCTGGGCCATGAAGGTGCTCTTGCCGGCGCCCGGCTCCGCAGTGATGAGTACGAAACGGCAATCCGGTTTCTCAAGCTGTTCGTTCACATCTGCGGCCAGCCAGTCGCGCCGCAAAAAGCGCGGGTTGGACACGTAGGATCGTACCAGCTCCTCGCTAAACAGATCATCGTCCTGCGCTGTAATCTGCTCCGCCATAGTAAACATCAAGTTGCTACTGGTCTTTGATCTGCTCGATAGAACTGCCGACCACCTGGCCACTACCTTCGACTTTTCCGATTTGCTGATCGATGTCCTGGTAGACAAGCTTCCCTATGTTAATAACCGTCTGCTGTCGCTGGCTCCGGATGGATTCCTGGCGTCCTTGGACCTTAGCCAGCTTGGGTTTTGGAAAAAGCACCGCGTCGGGCGTGGGCATATAGACCACGAATATGACCCATTCCCAGCGAATGTAATCAGGTACGGTGTTGGGCTCTAAGAGGCTCATCCGCGCCCAGGTAACCGCCTCGTCCAGAGACAATCCGATGGCGAGAGCTTCGTAGAGCTTGTGGGGGAAGGCGACCGCCGCCCTGACATCAAGGTTGCCCTGGGAGCCGATGACCACCGGCAGCCCGGCCCGGAGCAATGGCTCCACGAACGACCAGCGGCCGCTATTGCCCGGAGTTCAAAATCAATGAAGTCCATGGATTCCTCCTCGATCAGAGTTGTCAGGACAGCGCCACGATCTTAGGACTACCTTTGCAGAATGGTAGCCGCCGCTTGATTGGCCAATGACTGGACCGCCTTGGAAGCCGAGAAGTCTGCGGCAGCGTCCCCCCGATCTCCCCTCGGGGCCGGTTGACGCGCCAGGAAGTTTCGGATGGCTTCCCTCCCAGCATCAACCAACGCATCCCGCTCGGCATCGGTCATATCGAACTGAGTCGTGCTGTATCCGCCGGCCGGCAACCTGACTACGTGTTTAGCGAACACGGCAATGGCCATGTTGTCGTGCGCGCCGGTGGCGGTATCGATCAGCCGCTGCAATCGTTGGACGGTGCGCAGTCCACCGATAGCAAAGCCGCGCGTCTCCCCACCCGCCGGTCGTTTGGTTACCGGGATTGCCTCGTCGATCAACAGCCCAAGGATGTTCTTACTTTGGGCCGACCCCACCACCGCGGCTACATCAGGACTGTCAGCCATAAATAGCGCGATTGGAAAGTTTGATAGTAGACCGCCGTCCACAATCGCATGGCCTGCGATATCGTTAGGCGCCAATCGCTCATGCTCGGCGCTCCACGCGGCGTATGGACCCCATTCCTTGCGCCACTCGACCTCCTGCCAGAAGAAGGGAATGCTCATCGACATACGCGCCGCCCAGACGACCGGACATCCGGGCGCGGTTCGATGATTGAGCAACAACAAGCGAGAATCAGTCGTGTCGGCCGCAACCAATGTCAATTCGGATTTCGTGGCAGTATAAAATTCCTCGAGTGTGAGTGCGCTGAACTGTCTGGGCTGGCCGTTAAAGAGTCCTGTTTCGAGCATCCGTCGCAGCCAGGCCACGAATGGATCGGCGGAATACCATCCCCCACGCTCGACAAATGAGAAGAAGTGTCGCCCGACCGCGCTCTCGGCCAACTGGCGCGCGATCCAGTCATCGACCTTATCCTCAACGAAGTCAGGCACAAAAGGCAGATTCAGTTCGGCTAACAACCTGCGGAAGACGCTGCGATTCACTGTATCCTTGTCGAAATTTGTTGGGTCGCCCAGGAAACTTTTGAAAACCGGCTTCCCTTGCGAGTCTTTTTCTCCCAGCGCAGCCAACATCTCTTCCGGGGTGTATCCGGCCGCCAGTAATACTGCGGTGATGGCCCCAGCCGAAGTGCCCAGCAGGCGGCCGGGTGTGTGGGAATTATCCTTGAACAACTCCTGCAGCGCGCCCACGAAGACCATGCCTTTGGCGCCGCCGCCCTCGAAAACCAGATCGATGGTCGACATATGGATCCTACTCTCTCGTTATTTTTGTACTTCGCCTGTCTACCCAGTTAGGATCGTTCAGATGGCCAGGTTTTCCCGGATCACCTCTCCTACTCCTTTAGTCAAGTTGAAGAATTCGACCTGTTGATAGCCAATGTAGTCGTACCCCGCATACACCAGCGCCGCCAGCAATGCCACACGGATGGCGGTGGTTGCTACCAACACCTGGGGAAACTGCGCCTGGACGAATTTGGCCAGCCCAACCACATCCCCGACTTTGTCGATTCGCCCAACCAGGACCGTGAACTTATCGGATAGCGCCATGACGTCGGTTGTCGTGGCGTTGATCTTGTCCCGTTCGGCGGTGGTCTTCTCGAGCCAGTCCGGCAGCGCTGTATTGAGCGCATCTACCTGGTAGAGCTTGCCGACCAACTTCTCGAACAGCTCGATCTTGCCGTCTTGCTGGATCTTTTCCAGCCACTCCTTAACTTGCTTGCGGGCCTTGTCTTCAATGTCCTTGCCGAGCAAGGCCATGATCTTGTCAAAGACGTTGAGCAAGGTCTTGGCGGCCACAGTCACAGCGCGTCGGATGAGCGCGCCCGCCCCCTCCTTCACTTTGTCCAATAGACTGGCGATGTCTTTGTTCAGCAGCCCCGCGCTCTGGACGACCGCATTCCACTCGGTCTGGAACACCAGCTTGTAAGCAAGATCGCCTCCGACTTCGACTACCCGCTGCGAGATGGCGCCCGCGGTCACGATAGCCGACTGTTGCAACGCTTTCTTGGCTTCCTCCGGCGTATCTGCGGCATGTACAGCGCGCCGAACCATGCCGGGCGCCGCCAGCCCGGCGGAGACGGGCATCGACATCGCCTTCTCCATGCTATCGATGGCTTCACGTAAATTGGCCCCGCGCGCGGCCCGGGTGACCAGCGCCTGAGGCTCGACGGTCTCGCCCGCGGCAATCTGCAGGAGTTCGGTCGCCAACTGCAGTTCGGCCGCGGCCTGGGCCAGTAGTTGCCCGCTGACGCCCTCGCGCAAGGCCGGGGCCGGCGCCTCCAGGTAACCTCTGGCCAGCGGCGCCATGCTCGCCGAGATGCCGGCGATCTGGTCGGCCTGCTCGATAAGGGTCTCGGCCGCGACTTCACCCGCGCCACGCGTGACCACATCGGCCGGCGCGGGAGGGGCCTCACGCAAGGCCCGGAACCTTGTCAGGTAATCCTGGGCTGCTTCTTCGTAGGATCGGTAACTAAGTGTCGCCATCGCTCTGCTCTCCTTCCTTGTGGTGTGGCAAGCCCTTCATTCGGGCTGCGAAGCGCTTGTCAGAGTCATATCTCATCCAATTTGATCCCGGTCATATCGCCGGTCACCGTCGTAACGTCCTGTTGAACCGTTCCGGACGTTGCTGTTTTCATCTCTGCCCCCACCAACTCGCCCTCGACGAGATCTACCTTCTGGGTCACTTCGAAAGCGCTACCGGAACCTTGGATCTTGAGGCCTACGACTCGGCCTGTCTTCGTAATGGTGTTTACCGTTTGCTGGATAATGTTGCGAAACTTTTGAGCAGTCGCTCCCGCCCGTTGCATACGCTCCGGGAAGAGGCGCCCATCGGGCAGGCGGCTATAGAGCGCCGGAACGCCCCACTCCAGGAAACCCCGCTGGCCAAGTTCAGCGCTCGTAATGTCGTACATCGCCAGGCGGCCGGCTGACATGGCCTCATCAAGCGAGAGGCCCGCCGCCAGGGCGCTGTAGAAGGCTTTGGTGAACTCAATGGCGTGCTGGTCGTAGACCTCATATTGCATAGTGATGATTGCGGGAATGCCTTTCTTAGCTAGCGCTCCCGCGACGCTGTCCCATGGGTACCGCTCAGTACGCAGCCCGGAGTAGCACGCGCCGAACACCGCCAGCCGCACACCCGCGGCCTGGAGCTTAGGCGCCAGGGCGTCAGCCCGCACCTTGAACTCTGTTTTTTCTTTCGTGTTGTCCAGGAAGTAGAGGAAACCCTCTTCTCGGGTTTCGCCGATGCTGAATGGGTCTCGCCCGGTAGCTTCAGTAATACCATGGCCGGCGAAGTGGAAAATATATGTCGAGCCTGCTCCTAGCAGGGCGTTCGCCACATCGAGCGGTGTTGCGTCGCGAACCGGTTCGGCCGTGAGACGCATTCCGTCCACCTCGAAGTCTCGCAGCGCGTCGGTGATGTAGGAGACTTCCTTCTCAACATCGAGTTTTATCTGGGTACTTGGCGAGGCGGCGGCGATCACCATGCGTAAATCGTCTATATTCTCCCCGGCGCCTTTGCTCACCGGGTGTGGGTAAGGCAGCGGTTCATGACGCACCACCGATATGCGAGGGTCCAGCGCCAGGAACCCGCTCATCGAGTCGGGCCCGCCGACGCCTGATGGATCATAGTAAGCATACTCCCACGGCCACTGCTTCAGGGAATTGTCGGCTATGATCAGGCGCAACCGCACGCCCCCCTGGTCACCGGCCCGTTTCAGCGCATCGACGAAAAGATTTCGGATCGGCTCCCGACCTTCGATCCGTTCATCCGGCAATAGCCAATTTGCCAATCCCTTGCCGAACTCGACCAAATTTTTAAGGGTGATGCTTTTGCCGGCGATCCGAGACCGCAGGTTCGCCGGAGGGCCTTTCTCTGCCGATAAGGTAACCGGGGCGACGCTCTCGCCGACCTCCAGCGTGGGCAGCAGGGCTACCTGGCATGCGCCTTTTCCGTCAGAGGGCTGCGTCAGGTAGAGTTTGAAATCAATGTACTGTCTCGGTTTCGATTGGGTCATGGTCAAACCTCCCTGTAAGACCAACCGTACGATGGTTGGAATAAGATCGCAGGCCTGGGTAAGGCGGTGTTAGATCCAACCAGGTAAGATCCGATCAGGTCTGGCTCCTATCGCGGCGGACGAATGTGCAACTGCGACAGAGGATAGGATCGATGATTCGCCGGATCTTACGAGAAGATCTGCCGCTTCTTGTTAGCTTGGCTCCCCTCGATCTGCGGATGCTGCAAATAACCACCGTCGTCAATTAAGATGGTCAGACGAGTATGTATCTGCCCCCACGTGGGCGTGTAGTTGGCCTCCTTAATGGCTTGCAGCGCGTAATAGGTCATCGCGCCGTGATACTTGCCCTCGATAAGCGCATCGTAGGAATACTCCCTGTCAGTACAGCCACTGATCAGGATCTCCTTCATCTTTGATTCAGGATATTTGTCCCTGCCTTTCGGCTGCGCCTTCCAGGGGTTCTGCAGCACAGGGTCTCCACGCAACGCCGGGTTGAGGAAGCGTACCCGCCGGTCGTCCGGCGTCTTCAGGCCTGGGATGACCTCGGAGACGGCAGCGCGGGTGACCGTGCCGGAGTGGCAAGAGTCCGAGATGACGGCCAGTTGGACATCTTTAGGCAGGTTGGCGAATAGCTCGCGCAGTTCATCGTCTAACAATAAGTTGTCGGAGCAATCATATGGGCATATCGCCTCGTCATACCTCTCCTCGTCGCCACTGGTGTCGGCGCGATAAGTACCGTGCGAGGAATTCGTAAAGACCAGCACATCGCCTGCCTTGGCTCCGGTTAGCAGCGTTTTCAATCCCGCTATGATTGCAGCCTTGGTGGCTTGGGCATCGATAAGAAGCTTCACGTCACTTGGCGCAAAATCATAATGGTTTTTGAGCAGGTCGGCCCATGCCTTTGCGTCGTTAACACAACCGTTTAGATCGGTCCCTTCATATGGGTAGTCATTGATGCCAACACACAATGCTTTCTTGGACATAATTATTCACCTCCGAATTTGAAGATTATGGGTAACTACCTAATGGTTCTTGAGTTTCAAAACACAAAATCTGGCGCCTCTTCCACAGGCCATTGAGGACGGTTTGCGCAAAATCCGCCAAATTAGCGGGGTGTGAGCCGGTCAAGATCGCTCGTGGCCGCTCAATGAACCCTGTAATCAATCGAGAATTGAGAGCTAATAAGGCGACTGGCGAACATCTGTTATCCCGAATGCTGTGGCGGGGAGGGATCGATGAGGAATTTTCGCCACTCAAAGCATGGGTTGCTAACTATATGTGGCGCAATCTCTTGAAAAACATTTGGCGGATTTTGCGCGAATCGTCCTCATGATCCGTGTTGTTCCAGCCAATTATGAACAGCGCGAGTGTCGGCGTTCGGAGTCCATTTCAGAAAAAGCTCAATTTAGTCGTCAGCCATGACGCCATCGATACATTCAGATAGATTCCACTTGCTAGCGTGGATATCCCCCATTGTTTTGAGTCGTGTGGCGAATTGGATCTGCCTTTCAAAAGAGGGATTCAGTCACTTTGCTCTGACTTCCTCTGTAATTCGCAGATCTACGGACAGCCTAACGCCATGCAACCGAACGCGTCGGTACATGACTGCACATAGGAGAGATTTTTCGTCCGGTTTTGAGCATTCTCTTCTTCAGAAGGAGAGAATGCAGTCCTTTCTGTTAACCAATTATAGACTTGCTCTTATTCTTTAATGGCTGAATAAATCATATGCTCTTCCAAATCGGCGCCTGTAATTGCAGATCGAGATTAACTGCGAACCAAGTTACCGGTGAATACCTATTTACTTAACTCAGCAGCCGGAGCGAAACAAGTTTGAGTTCCTGTCGCTACGATATTTTGCAGAACCATGGTATTTCGCTGGTAGAACCTTACAAGCGAAATTGTTACTGGGAGGCAGGCGACTATAGGAGGGTTGAAACGAATGTAAGCTCACAGGAAACCTTCGAAGGCCGGGGCGTCAGGGCTGCTGTGTTGGCACGAAGTTTGCCGACAGGTGTGACGCAGCACTGCATGACCTCGGTACGAAGCGACGTTTAGTACAGGCAAATTCGCTCCTTGATACAGACTGAAGCGCAAACGTACAGGAGATTGCAGCTCATTTTCAATACCACATCGACCTTCCTCGTCCAGGATGCGAACGGGGACGTTTGGAAAATCGGGGCCCATGGACCTGTCATCAAAGCAACAAAGGGTTGGACCACGTCGACCTTGACGATGATTGCAGTAAAGATCTGAAAGGTAGCGCGCAGAGCCAAGAGCACAGCGTTGGAGACCGACACAGTTTTCCACGCCGGTCGCCGATCGAATCCGATGTGGGACTTAATCAAAGACTGGGCCAACCCAAACAGGTATACGATCGGCATTGAGCGCGAGAGAAATGAAGGGGGCGCCTGGCTACTAGCTATGTATGAAGCTAGCGCAGCTTTGGTTCGTGATATCTGAGCCCGCTGATCTATCCCAATTGATCGTGATCATATCATTGGGCGCCGTGAGATCTATGGAGTTAAGACTTTCCCGGGGATGGCTGTTAGCCTCGACAAACTCGTCAGAATGGCCCGCTTAATATTCGTAACTAGGCGCCAACGGCCTTCCGCCCCATTCCGTCGTCTATCAACAAATACAACGGAGGATTGAATATGATGGTGACCGAAAATCACATGGCGGAAATAATGCCTAACCTTTCGTCGGCGAAACGCGCCCTGTACATGCCATTCCTGCTGCCGGCTCTGGAGGAATTTGAGATTAATACGCCGCAACGTTTGGCTGCCTTTCTCGCACAAGTCGCCCACGAATCTGCTGAGTTCAGATTCATGGAGGAGATATGGGGTCCGAGCGCAGCGCAGCGCAGTTACGAGCCAGTCACGAGGAAGTCTCAGATCCTCGGTAACACTATGCCTGGCGACGGCAAGCGCTTCAAAGGGCGAGGGCCGATCCAGATCACCGGTCGGGCTAATTACAAGAAATACGGAGATTTGCTTCATGTTGATCTCATATCTGATCCGAGCCGGGCGGCATTGCCGGAATTCGGGTTTCGCACAGCGGGACTCTATTGGAAGAGAAACGGGCTAAATGAATTGGCTGATAAGGAATGGTTCAAAACGATAACGAAACGGATCAATGGTGGCCTCAGAGGTATTGAAGACCGCACCAGATACTATATACGCGCCAAGAGAGTACTGGGTATTGCGACAAGAGGGACGGAAGAAGATTACGCGCCCGACGACGCCGGCGATGATAGCGGCTTGCCACTATTCACTCGAGGCAGCGAAGAGGATCACTAAAGTCCACAACTAATGAGGCGGCTACCTGCGCCTCTAACAGAGAGTATGTCCAAATGACAGAATCATCCCCCTTGAATCGTAAGCTTCATGCGCTGCTGATCGGTGTTGACTGCTATCTGCCCAACCGTCTGCCCGATGGTAGCAGCTACCCAAGCCTCGGCGGATGCGTTCGCGACATCAATCATGTCGAGAATTTCCTGACCAAGACGCTGGGATTACCCGGCGCCCAGATTACCAAGCTTACGGCCACGAACAGCGGCGCCGAAACCCCGCCCGAACCGGAAGACAAGTGGCCCACCTACGAAAACATGGTCAAGGCGTTCAAGAAGCTCATAGAAAGCTCCAGTGATGGAGATCAGGTCTATATTCATTACTCAGGTCATGGCGGGCGCACAGTAACCAGTTTCACCGAATTGAAAGGGACAAATGGGCTTGATGAGTCGCTTGTGCCGACGGACATCGGCCGGCCGGGAACGCGCTACTTGCGCGACATCGAAATCGCCCACCTGCTCAGACAAATGGTCGATAAAGGTCTTATCGTCACGCTCGTATTCGACAGCTGCCATTCCGCCGGAGCGACGAGAGGCATGGGCGACGGCGCTGTGCGCGGAATCTCCGCCATAGACACCACCAAGCGTCCGGCCGACAGTCTTGTCGCGCCCCTGGGTGAGTTGGCGCAGACCTGGCGGGGCATCCAGCCGAAGCAAACGCGAAGCGCCCAGTTAACCAGTGGGTGGCTTCTGGAGATGAAAAACACCATCTTACTTGCGGCCTGTCGCGCTAACGAACTGGCGAACGAGTTCGCATTCGAGGGCAAAGAACGCAACGGCGCGCTCACCTACTGGCTGCTCGACTCATTAAAACAAATCGGTCCTGCCTTGACGTTCGGGATGCTTCACGACCGTATCCTCGCCAAAGTTCACACGAAATTCCCGCAACAGACTCCACAATTGCAGGGTGACGGATCTCGCGTGGTGTTCGATGTTAACCGCGCGCCCCGGCCGCCGGCCGCGCGTGTCATAGCAGTGGATCAAGCAAACCGGAGGCTCAGGATCGAAGCCGGGCAGGTTCAGGGCATCGGCGTCGGCGCCCACTTCGCGATCTACGGCGCGGAGGCCGAAGACCTCACAGATGATTCGACTCGACTGGCTCTTGTAGAGGTCAAGGACACGCAACCCACAGAGTCCCTGGCCGA
>Ga0154003_1000562_pt1 | contig 11732 bp, 7 predicted proteins | sample TSFL087MetaG_FD_104679 | JGI IMG/M metagenome (GOLD analysis project Ga0154003, IMG submission 104679) | Attine ant fungus gardens microbial communities from Florida, USA - TSFL087 MetaG | ecosystem: Host-associated > Fungi > Mycelium > Unclassified | place: USA: Florida, Lake Talquin State...
AATTGCGTGTACGGGAAGACGCGCCAGGTCAGTACCGCGAGCGGTAGCGAGCGTGGCTTGATGCGAAGCGCGCTCGCTACCGCTCGCGGTACTGATCCGCACACGCAATTGTTAAGCGCCATAGTTGATGTCGATCTATGTGGCAGATCTTATATTTATCGAACTCCGAATGAAGTCCTCTGACCCACAGCAGGTTTGGGGCCACACAAAAATTTGCTCGGCGAAGTGAGCTGAGACCGATGTGGGAACTTGGCAAGAGGTATTTCACGCGCCAGCTAGCATCGAGTCGGGAAATGTCAGCGTAGTCCTACTGTTTTTTCAGGATCATAGTGCGCTCGCGACAGATCTCGATCACCTTGTCAAAAAGCAAGGCTTCGGCTTGCCACTCAATCAGCCGCTGCGAAAGATATAAACGAAAGGCGGGAAGCAGCGCTTGCCGCGTGAGGAGAAGTTGAAATAGGCTCAGTCTGTCTTCTCTCGAAAAATCGATATTGCTGGCGAATTCGTTTTTCGTTACTTATATCGGTTTGCAGTTCAGTGTACGGATGTTTGTAGTCTCGCCTTTAGGCGGAAAGGCTCAAGAGCCAGATGATTCCGGCTAAAGCCGGGACTCCTAACCGTACATGCAGGTGATTTGTATAACCCTTCAATGTAACAGCCGTCAAAAAAGCCCGAGAGCGCGCCGCTACTACGCGCTCCCAGGGTCCATTACGCCTCATTGGGCGAAGCCTACGATCCTGCGTCCGTTTTGCGGCGTCGATTCATAAGGAAAGACTTTGTTGTAACCCAGCTCATTGCCAGTCACGCCATCGTAATTCCCCTTGAAAGGATCATTGATCTTCAGATTGGCCGGATCGCGCAGGTCGCTGAGCAACGCGATGATCGCGATGTCTACGACGTCGTCGCCGAAGCGACGTCCGTTCGGCCATCCGCCGGGCACGAAGAATTTGCCCGGAGCCAGTCCAAGGAATTGGCTCGGCAGGCGGAACGGGTGCCCGTTTGCAGAGCTTTGCTGAATGTCCCCGCCGAAGATACTCAGGCGGGAGAAGTTTGCTTCGTCAGGATTATTCGCATCATTAGGTCCATTGCCGGCTAACTGAACCGGGGCGGTCGAGAGATCAACCTTGATCAGATCAGGAATGAAGATCGCGGCGATGTCCGCGCGCCCGGTGGGAATCGCCAGTTGCTGACCACCGCCGATCAACAGATTGATCAATGCGGCCAGTTCGGGATTCTCGGCGTATTTGCGGAAGATCTGGCTATCAACGGCCGGCAGCGTACGGCTGTAAAGGTCTTTGTCTTCCAGCGCTACCAGTCCTTCATTGAAGAGGGGATTGCCCTGGCGCGCCACCTGCTTATACGAGGAATTGCGGAGCAGGTTGATCAAGCCCTGACCATGACCTTTATCGTAGTCAAATTTGTCGTCTTTGTCGCCTTGCACTGGCAATACTGGGCGACTTGTCGTCGCAAATACGCCCACGGTCTGTTGATCGCCGCCCAGCTCGCTGAGCGGGATGCGCAGGGCCATCATGTGCAAGTTGAATCCACCTTGTGAATCCTTGCCCGGATTACGCAACCTGAGTAGGTCGAAGATCGATTGCACATCGGCGTAAAAACCGTCATCGCGTTGCCCGGCGAATGCCGTATAGCCATTTGGGAAGGTGAATATCGTTTGGCTGGTATACTTGTCCAGTTGGTCCGCCGTCGCGACGCCCATGCGCGCCGGGTTCTCGCCATTATTGTCCCGATTGTAAAAAGGGGTAGCGTTACCCTGATTGTTCGGTGGAACGACTCCGCGGCCGATCGTAGTCGCCCGCCCTGTGCGGTTGTCAATCTTCTTGACGGTATATCTCTGCGTCAGATTCTGGTTCGCGTCGTCAACATTGTTGACCACGCCGAGATAAGATTGGAGTATCGTTTTGGCGTTTTTGAAGGTCGTATCGAATTCGAAGCGGTATGTAATGGTTGGGCGCCCGGCCGCAACGTCGCGATCGAGCGCGACGTGTAGTTCGTAGCGCACAGTGTCGTCAAAATTGTATTTGTTGGGGCCGACGCCTGGATTCTCGTGCGGGTAGACGCTGAGCGCGAGCGTCAGAGCCTTATTGCCATACGCATCTCTACTGACGAACGCATAGACATCGGTGGTGTTGGCCGACGGGTCGAGCGTTATCAAAGGCGCGTCCATGTGGCTGGAAGCGAGCGCTGGGACCGATAAGGCCGGCGCGACTCCTATAAAGGCGGCGAGAGCCAAACTAAGCCCCCGCCGCAGTCCGTGGGGAATTCTATTCATCATCTTAATTCTCCTGTCTCCTATTGTTATTAATGAAAAATGGGACTTAAGAACCTACGAGGACTGCTAAAGCCTGGCAGGTCCTATTCACCCCAGATAAGCTTAAAGAAGTAGTAGCTTGAGCCAAATCCTCTCGTCCGGCGGCGACGAGAACGCAAACCTCGATGCTTTTCCGGCATAAATCTTCGCCCGCGCCGTTTGCCCCGGCAAAACTCTCGCGGGCCTTCTCGACGAAGCTCCAACCGAGCTTTTCAATCATCGCCATCGTCTGAAAAGGTTTGGCGTTAGATTTAATTTCCTGCTGGATGCGCGCAATCTCCCGATCTGTCTTCGCGTCGCCCGAATGCGCGGCGAACGCGACTTCGCAAGAAACGGCTGTGGCCGGCGCGCCGTTGGAAACCGGATTGCAAGCGCTTGATACGATCAAGAGGGGGATGGCCAAGATGAGACAAAGTAATCCGCGCATTTTGGTTTTAAGTGACAAATAACTCATTACCGAACGAATTTCTAGAGTGTTATTTGAGTTAGTAATAACCACAGCTCTTTATCGCGTTTCGATAGTCTTTACGGAGATTGCGAAGAGTCAGATTCGTAAGGCGAGAATAAGAATAGGAAGCAAGAAGATGAAAATAACAACTTTGTTTTTGTAAGGCGAGAAGAAAAGAAAGAGTAGGAAACAAGGGGGATGAAAATAACAATTTCCTTCCGGCGACCATACGGAGCTAATCAAGCGATGCCGAATCATAGAGACCACTTTTACGGTTTTTCCAGTTCTGGCGCCGCAGAGATGTTATCCTCGGAATTAAATCTGGAAAATGTCAATTTACCGGGCTATTATTTCTCGTCACTTTGTCATTGGATTGATTTCAATAGGAGGGGTTGACGCTTGCAAAGGAGTAGCGCTGCTTATGTCGGTGATCGTTCGGCCTCCAGCGCCCGAGAATTGTGGAGACGCATTCCGCTTCATGCAACAACGCCGGATGTAACTAAGTTACTCCGCGCGCCGCAGGGGACGGGATACCGGGAAAAACTGGGGGCTAACCGAGCGGAAGTAATAAGCGGGATTATTGAGATGCCCTTCATATCCCAGGAGTTTCTATACAACTGCCCTGCGTTATAGCATCCTTCGAGCCATTTGTAGCCGCTTCACTTCTTCGTAACGTTTGACTCGCCGAGCACGCCTCTCTTCATGCCCGGCCAACACTTTCATCATTCGGTGTGACTCCTGCCGCTTGGGCCTTGACGGTGTCCAACAGCGACAAACGACATTGACTGCGACAGTCGAGGAGTTTTGTCGTAATATCAGCGCCGCGCTCGATAACCCGACCTTTGAAATGAAGCAGAAGATTGCGGCGCCTGGTGGTGGAGCGAGTTGAGTTTGTCGAGGATCAAATCGCTAGCAAACGCGTGATCCCAGTCTCAAATGTACGATTGCGACGTAACCGACACGATGAAATCACTTTGAAACAGTTCTGAAAGCTATGAATTCGGCGAAATCTAGGCGATTCTATACGTTCGGTCCTTTCCGCCTCGACGCGGCGGAGAAAATTCTATTGCGTGATGGCCAGCCGGTGACGTTGACTGTGAAGGATTTCGAGACACTTCTCGCGCTGGTGGAGAATGGCGGGCGATTGCTGGAAAAGGATGAATTCCTCAGGCGGGTCTGGCCGAACACATTTGTCGAAGAGAACAACTTGGCTAAACACATCTCGACGCTCAGGCAGGCGCTCGGCAAAGATAAGAGCGGGCGCAAGTATATCGAGACTGTGCCGCGGCGCGGTTACCGTTTCGTTTGTCCAGTCAGTGAGGTCGAGGCCGAGCAAACTCTTGAGATGGAAAAGGCGATCCCCAGTCCGGGGCCGCGGGCGGAGGAAACATCTGATACGACAGGGGGGCAAAACCTCATTGCAAAAGTGAAGCGGCGAAAGCAAAGAGCATTGCTCATGCTGACGATCATTTCCCTGGCGGTCGTAGCCTCTTTCGGCTCAGCGTATAAGTATCTGCGCGCAAGGGGTACAGAGAAGTTTTCGCAGATGAGAATTATGAGGCTGCCCAACACCGGCAATTCAATTCTGGCCACCATCTCCCCTGACGGAAAATTTATCGCCCATGTGATCGGGGATTCGGAGCAGCAGGGTTTATGGTTGAGGCAAATCAAGGCGGGGACCGACGCGCAAATTGTCCCCGCTGTTAAAAGAGCGCGTTACCTCGGCATAACATTCTCCCCCGACGGTGAGCATCTGTATTATGTCGTCGCCGATTGGGAAAGTCTTCTCTACTCTCTTTATCGGATTCCTGCGCTGGGAGGAACACCGACAAAAGTAATTGAGGATGTAGACAGTCCTGTTACATTCTCTCCCGACGGCAAACGTCTGGCTTTCAGGCGGGGTTATCGAGCGCAGTCTGAAACAGGCTTGATCGTCGCCAATTCAGACGGGAGTGGAGAGTACGTGCTTGCCAAGCGCAAAAATCCCAATGACTTCGCGTTCGGTTTCCCTGCCTGGTCGCCTGACGGGAAGGTCATCGCCTGTCCCGCTTCCTCCGACGAACGCCAAAATGCGCCGAACCAATTAGTCGAGGTTTGGGTAGAAGAGAAGGTCGAAAGACCACTCGCTTCCGGACGGTGGGATTTGATAACCTCTGTTGCATGGCTTGCGGACGGTAGCGGCTTAATCATGACGGCGCGCGAGGAGGCTTCGTCGCCTCTCCAGGTGTGGCGACTATCTTACCCGGACGGAAAAGCCGGAAAGGTCACGAATGACCTTAACAACTACAATGTCCTGAGCCTGTCGGCGGATTTAGACAGGTTGGCGGTCATGCGCAGCGAGAGTCACTCTAACGTCTGGGTTGCAGCGGACGGAAACGCCACGCGCGCTTATCAGATTACCTCTGGAACTGGTAATCATGAGGGCATCGACGGCATTTCCTGGACTCCCGATGGGAGGACCGTTTTTACTTCTTACGCGAGCGGCGATTCCGATCTGTGGGTCATGAACGCCGACGGCACAGGGCGGAAACAACTGACCGCCGGGGCTGGGAAGAACCGCGCGCCGCAAGTGTCGCCGGACGGCCGTTACATCGTCTTCGAGTCTTCGCGCGCCGGCAATCGACACATCTGGCGGATCGACATAGACGGCGGCAACCCGAAACAACTGACAAATGGCGACGGCGAGGCAAGGCCGCGCTTTTCCCCAGACGGCCGACATGTGTACTTCTCCCAGGATAAAACTCTCAAACCCATAGTGGGAAGAATTCCGGTCGACGGCGGCGCCATCGAATGGCTGCGGCACATCTTTTCGGAAACACCGGCAGTCTCGCCTGAAGGGGACGTGCTCGCTTACCCCTATGAGACGAAGGAGCAATCGGACAAGTGGATGGCCGCTTACTTCTCGCCAGTCGACAAACGGCCTGTGAAGATCTTCGATTTCAAACTTCCGGTTTTCTTGCCGGCAGGAATTCACTGGTCGAAGGACGGCAAGGCGTTAATGTATGTCGGCAATCGCGGCGGCGTTGCGAACATCTGGAGCCAATCGCCGGAAAGCGGCAGACCCGAACAATTGACCGACTTCAAATCCGATCAGATCTGGAATTTTGCCTGGTCACGTGACGGTAAGCGGCTTGCGATCGCGCGAGGCCCTGTAATCAGAGACTTGGTGTTGATCAGCGATTTTAAGTAATGAAGGGTTGTGTTGCGCTACAAACCGCCCTTTTTTTGCAACAGAGCCCGAATTATCGCGAGCGCAAGCCTCTGACTAGTATCAAAGATCATCTTGGTATGCGCCAGATAGCGCATACCAAGTAGTTGATCGTACTCAGTTTTAGTTTCCACAGGCTTCATCTTAGATTGAGGGTAAGTGGAGTGGTACCCAGTCCAGCCTGATTATCACCAGGTATGCCCGAATGGAAATTGGTTATTGTGGGGGAAACTCTAATAACCGATACTCTGGAAAACCAATTCAATGTGCTTGAAACCCGACTGCCATCATCTACTGTTGCGAATTCTTGGAAATTGACCCGCATATGTCTAATCATCCCTACGGGGTCGCCGAGATTAAATCCTATTCCGGGGGCATCTAAATCGTAAACTCTTCCTCCCGACCCGCCCGATTGTGGGTCATCGTCCTGGGCAGGCGAGGTATCATCAAATGGACCGCCACAGCCGTTTGAGGTCGTATTGATAAAGAGGCATGTTTGAATAACGTCGCGATGGAATTTGATCTTCCCGGTGAAGTTACTTGGAAGAACAACGCCCATGATTTCAACTCCCGTCGCTCCTCGTTTATCGCCTTTGGTAATAACTGGTCCGAGCATGGTTGTGCCGATTGCCGCGTTATAGGCGACTCTGAGCGCATTATCCGTTGAGATCTCTCCACTCCCTGTAAAGAACACCCCGACAGAAATAACCGTAAATTGCCTGCTGGCTAATACTGTACTGCCAACTCTTGCTTCCAAACGCATATTGTTCGCCGTATTGCTGATTTGATCTCCTCTAATAGTTACAGTAGTGGAATTAGTGATGGTCATTCTGTCGGAGCCACCGGCGAAGCTGGCGGCTCCTGCGCTGCCGCTTGTTCTGGTTATGACAAGCTCTACGGGAGTGGCGCTTGGCGAAGGAGTGAGAGTGATAGGAATATCGGCAGTGAAGGTGTCCCCAACCGCGGTGAAGCTTTTGATGGCTGCCGTGACGCCGGGGGACACCAATACGCTTCCGCCCTGTTGGAGAAGGAAAAATTCCTTCTTACAGACAGACGGACAGCCCATGCAGGGGGGAAATCTGTCGTCGACCACTACCAGATTTCCTTGCCACTCCGCAGTAACTTGCGCCTGTCCTGGGTTTAACAGGGTGAGCAGCGAATTATTCGTTGCTGAGTTAAACGCGCAAATCGTCGGGTTGTTCGATGTAAAAGTTGCGTCATCGGTTACATCCGCCGTGAAGGTGCTGTTGTTACAGGTATTCTTAAATGTGGCTGTCACCAAATACTGCACGGTGGACCCCACCCCCTGTGTGACGGTCGCCGGGGTCAGAGTGATTGCTTGCCCCTCTACGCCGCAGCAACTGCCGGTTGCATAGTTGAAGCTGCCGGAAGTGCCTTCCGCCGGGTTGTACTGTACCAACCTGCCGACAAATTGGCCCGTCTCTCCTGAGTCATACCAGACAAACTGTCCGCTTGAGACGCTCCTCGGGATCAAGTTTCCATTGCTGTCCGGAATTTGCTCGTCTCTTAACTTCCGGATGTCGATTGAGATCGTCTCGCCTGGACCGGCGAGTTGAATCGGGGGAATGTATTCCCCTTCATCGTAGAGTATTTGTACAATGACGCCTCGCCGTCTTCCGTCGCTGGCGGAATTGACATTCTTCAGGTGCGCTGCCGCTCGATTATCTCCGTCGATCCGCCAAGGATAGATTCCTCCCGGGTTCATTCGCGCCTCCGGATCGATCATCGGCACATCTACGACTTGATCGCCGCTCTCGTCAGCGCCGACAACGGCGGCAACGATTGCGCCAGGATCGCCTGAGTGTTCGATTTCGATCCCAGCGTCGGTGAGAACCTGGCTCCCCACCATGCGGATCGCCTCCTCAAGATCGAGTTGACGGACCTCATCAGGCGCTAACGTAATGGGAGCAAGATTCACGGCTATCGACTTGCTCGAAGTCGTATACCGTATCCTCCCTCCGATGCTTATCAGCGCCTTTGTCGTATTCCAAACTGTCGCATGGGGAGTGAAGATAGTTCCCGAAGGGAACCCGGACTGCGGACGAGATCTACCGATCGGAAGATGCGCGCCGTGAAGGACGGTTCCCGCGCGCGCCGCAGCGTCTACAAATCGGAGCGAGCTTGAGAAGCCGGTCGATTTGTTAAAAACAACGCCAGTCGCCGCCAGCGCCCCCGGAGGTCCGTTGTGCTGAAGATCAATCCCTCCGATTTCATTATCGGCATTGATCCCCAATCCGGCGAGTGTCCGCAGAGCGTCGATTTCCGCTGATCGGTGAGACCCGAGGATAATCGGTGGGAGCCCCACAACTCGCCCGTCGAGATGTATCGTCGGCGTGACGGTAATTTCGTCTCCGGTGGTATTGGCCGCAAAGATCCGGGTGGCGGCTTTTTTGTGAGGCGACCACCATACGGATTTGAGTCGCACAGAAGCAAAATCTTCCCTCCGGACGAATCCAACATCAAAGCTGATATGATGTTGCAAGTCGGTCACGATAAGCTCCGTTCCGACACCGACGCCGGTGAAATCAGAATGGACTTCGAGTGCGACGCTTCCTTCGTCGAATCTGCCGCCGATGTGGGCGCCGTGAATCTGACCTTCAAGATCGAGATACTGTACTTGATGCGGGTTGAGTGTGATTTCAGGGAGTTCGAGAGCTTCTCCCTGACGATTATATAGGATTACCTCAATACTGCGGCTCCGGTTCATCGCATTGTTTAGCACGAGCGTCGACTTATAGGCGCCCTTGATAGAATAGCCAGCGGCGTAAAGGTAATAATCTTTCGGTGACGACTGAGAAGTTATCGATGGTTTAGTCTCCCTGGGCGCTCTGGCTGCCCATGAAGATGAGCGATCTGCCCGAATTGCCACAGATAACATGAAAAAGCCAATTAAGAGTCCTATGCGACGAAAATTTGAATAGTACTTCATTGAAATCCTCCCTTGTCCGGGTGACTGATGTGAAATATCCGCCGTTTACACACGGCGCTACACAGCTTGAGGGCCGAAAGCCCAGCCTTCCTGGCGATTCGGTTCTCGTACCTACGAGTGGGAAGCTACTCTTTGTGGGAGTGAAGGATCTTTCCGTAATGATGAAATCACTTTGAAAAAGTTCTGAAAGCTATGAATTCAGCTGAATACAGGCGGTTCCATACCTTCGGTTCGTTGCGGCGGAGGGTTGTGTGGTTCTGTCTGCGAAGCTGGATCTGACTCAGGCGCAATTCTTTGCGCGGACGCCCCATAAGTATCCTCCTTCATCGGGAGAATACCGTATGGTGGAGTTTGCTTAATTATTTATGCGTCGCTCTATATTTGAACGGATTGGATTTGGTCAGAGCATCCCCAGTGATAATGGAGGCTATACCCATTACGGGAAACAAAATTAAAAGACTGCGATCGCCAATTCGTCGAAGACTCTCAGCGCATCGGCGAAGAAGTGAAGGATTTGATCAAAGTCTTGTTGCTTGATTTGGAACTGCGGCAATGGTTCTCCAATAGGTGTATAGCGCAATTTCAGGATCTGAGAGTCTATAGCGGCATTTGATCTGAAAAATACACAGTTCAATCAGGATTTGCCGGTTAACATTCTGGGCGGCGATGACCTGGAGGGCTGGAGAACTCTAGATCTGGCATAACCTGGCTCATGGGATTGGTTCGATACTCAATTCCGAGAACCGCTTGGTGAGTTCGCCGGCTGGCCGGGATCGAGCAGGGTGGAGAACGGTATCCAGAACAGCAAGGGTGCAATCGATGATGATTCGTTGATTGTGTTGCCATTGTTCTGGCGTCGCCCGCCAAAGAGGGTCCTGTGCTTGAGAATTCGGAAAATCGTAGTAACTAAAGTGGCTGAATCCAGGGGAATCAACGAGAAGGAGGTAACTCCCAGTTAGCGCATCCCGATAAGCGGCCTTGAGGTTCTGGATAAACCGTTGGCGTGATGCGCTGCGTTTCTCGAATTTTTCCCGGCTCTCCCCTGGTTGTTGCGGCTTCCTGTGGTCACCATACATGGCTACGACAGACTGACTCAGTGAACCGTACGTCCGCCCTGGGTCGAGTCCTCCGTCAAGGTTCAGGCAAATTCGGATCCGTTTGTCGTCGTGGCAGTTCACGATGGAGATCATGCCGCCCAGCGAATGCCCGAGCGCGCCGACCCGCTTTAGGTCCAGTCGGCCCCGAAGGCCGGCGGGGATGCCTGGCAGACCAGATGAATTCGCTCTTTTCAACTGGTCAAGAACGAAGCGGTTGTCCTGCGAGCCGACGTGATGCCGCGACGCATGGAAGGAGGCTTGTTCTTCCTTGGTGCGCTGAGGATCCTTATCCCATCCGCTCTGGGAAACAATGTGCCCATCGGGAAACACGACGGTCGCTCCGTCGTATGTGTGTTCCACGGCGGCGACCACATAACCGTGGCTCACCAGGTTTTCTATTATCGCCGAGTAATAGAGGACCGGTATGCCGCCGCCATGTGAGAAGAGCAAAACGGGAAAGCGCTCTTTGCCAGACGCGATAGGCGCGTTCTCAATGGCGTGGGATCGGAGCGCGGAGATCGTCCTGTAGCTCTCTCCGTAGGACTCGCGGAAGAAGTTCTTGCCGAACTGCTCCTCGTAGGCTTCGACCTCCTTCAAGTGGGGGAAATATTCCGCCAGAACGCCGTCTGCATCCGGATCTATGGGATAAAATAGGTAAACGAGCAGTTCACGTTGTGAACCAGTTGTCTCGGACTGCGTCTCTTTCTGAGCTGGATTGGTCCAATCCAGAACACTCCTCCCTATCCCGTACTTGCCCGTCGGGTTCGGCAGTTCCGTCTGACCGAATGCGGGACGCGGCATGAGAAGCGCTGCCAACCCGAATAGGCCAAAAATCCCCAAAAAAATCGTCTTCACTTCAGTAACTCCCATTTCACTTCGCCGAACGGCCAGGTCCGCACACATTCATGCGATTGCCCACCGCATCCTCCCTTTTTTATAGTCGTGTCGCTTATATTCTAAGCAACACTGCTGTCCGAAAAAACGGGACCATCTCACTTGAGCATCGGGAGTCTTCTGAGTATCGGAAGACTTGAGATCGGCTTCTGTACTTCGATCTGGAATTTTAATACTTATAGAGGGCGAGAGAACCTCGCCCCGTTTTACCGGTCTGAGTTAGGGGATAAGGCAAAGGCAAAGGCCATAATCGAAATACCCTCCAGCCTCCCCACAGGCTTGCAGTTGTGCAGGAGTGGGTTTGCAAAGTCCCGCATTAGTGGGTCTGCAAAGTCCCGCATTCGTTTCCAAAATCGTCAGAGCAAGTATTCCAAGAATAACCACAAGTTTACGAACATTTTTCATATATCTCCTCCAGTGTTTAAATAGACTGAACACAGATGGGCGCCGCATGAACCTCTACCAGGATGCTGACGCTAAGCTTTTTTACGTGAAAGCTCGACTAAAATAATAACAGATGTTGCTGCCTGGCTCGAATAGTTTGCTCAATTTTGCATTTTGAGAGCCATAAATAGGTTCACAGATACGGAAAATCCGCCTGTTTCCCCTCGCATAACGATTTGATTTTTGATTACCGAAATCAACTTGAAGCCCGACAAGATTTGATTGAGGAATATCGAAATCCTCTCTACAGGACAAAAAATGATCCTGAATCTGCTCTATGACATAAAGCGCTCTGAACACATGGCGTCTCTATCAGACCAAATTGATGTTGTGGAATTTTGGTCATAGCTGATAAGGCCATC
>Ga0154003_1000563_pt1 | contig 11727 bp, 1 predicted proteins | sample TSFL087MetaG_FD_104679 | JGI IMG/M metagenome (GOLD analysis project Ga0154003, IMG submission 104679) | Attine ant fungus gardens microbial communities from Florida, USA - TSFL087 MetaG | ecosystem: Host-associated > Fungi > Mycelium > Unclassified | place: USA: Florida, Lake Talquin State...
CGCGGTACTGATCTGCACTGTCATCTCAGTATGGGCACATTGATTTGCAATCCGCTCTAAGCGGGCGATTCCTGAACATCGAAGCCGAAAATGCTGTAGGTTGCGGCTGCAAAATTGACCCGAGAATTTTCACCAGAATAACACTCTATCTCAACCTGATCGAGCCGTGGTGGAAGACGCTGCGATCGCTGGCGCTCAAAGGTCGCCGCTTTGGAACCTGGGCGGAAGTTGAGCAAACAATCAAGGCTGCCACGGCTTATTGGAATAGACATCGTCGTCCATTTGTCTGGGGCCGACGTCGTAGACATCAGCCCCGTCGTCAATCGGTATCGCCAAGTTGCCGAAAGCTGCATAGACTTGGTGGATGCGCCACTTAGGTAGAAAACTACCGGCGGGATAGACAGCTCTGCTGGTGTTCTTGATCGGTCTCCTTATTCCCCAGGACAAATTCATAACGCTACCGATGAGGTAGCTTCTCTTTGGAGTCGCAAATGTACAATCGGACAGGCGTCTCTTCCGGCCCACATCGGCTGTCTGCTCCCGAAGGAGACACCCTGATAGATCTCCTTCGTCAGAGGGCTCTTGAACAGCCGTTGAGACAGGCTTACACCTTCCTCCAAGACGGCGAGAGCGAGTCGGCCTCACTGACGTTCGAGGACTTGGATTTGCGAGCGCGGGCGATTGCGGCCGTGCTCGATACAGTCAGAGCTGCCGACGAGCGCGTTCTGCTGGTTTACGATCCGGGGTTGGAGTACATCTGCGGCATCCTGGGCTGCCTTTATGCGCGTGCGGTGGCCGTCCCAGTCCCCTCGCCAGGCGCCACACGAAAGATGGACCGCCTCATGATGGTCGCCCATGATTCGGGCGCCAATATTGTACTGACTACTCGGTCCATTCTTTCGAGGGTTGAAACGTTGTTGGGGGACGCCACTGAACTCAGGTCGCTGATTTGGCTGGCGACGGATGAGATTAAGCAAGAAATTTCTGCAGACTGGCAGTCCCCTAGAGTGAGCGGCGATACACTCGCGCTGCTCCAGTACACCTCCGGGTCGACGACAACTCCCAAGGGCGTAATGGTCACCCACGCCAACCTTTTGCACAACGAGAGGTTGATTCAGCATGCGTTCAACCAAACCGACCAATCCCTCATTCTGAGCTGGCTTCCTCTGTATCACGATATGGGGTTGATTGGAGGCGTGCTGCAACCGCTGTTTCTGGGCGCCAGATGCATCATGATGTCGCCTTTCGCTTTCCTGCAGCGACCGCTGCGGTGGCTGCAGGCCATCTCGCAGTACCGTGTGACGACCAGCGGCGGGCCAGATTTCGCTTACGATCTCTGTGTGCGCAAAGCCGCCGAGCAGGACTGCTCGAGCCTGGATCTCGGTAGTTGGACGGTCGCCTTTAATGGTTCTGAGCCGATCCGGAATGAGACTATCGAGAGGTTTACGGAGACCTTTAGGCCTTGGGGCTTCAAACGGGAATCCTTCTATCCCTGTTACGGCTTGGCAGAGGCCACACTGCTGGTTTCGGGGGGCGCCGCCGCGCCGAAGCCACTGGTCAAAACAGTTCGGGCTGAGGCGCTCAAGCGCCATCGCATTATAGAGGCGGATGGGGGCCAGCCAGATTCGCATTCCTTAGTCGCCAGCGGGCGTGTCGGGCCTGGCCACAGAGTCGTTGTCGCCAACCCGAAAACATTGACTCATTGCCCGGAAGGCCGTGTGGGAGAGCTCTGGGTCTCCGGCCCCAGCGTTTCCAGGGGCTATTATAACCGCCCGGAGGAGACCAAACAGACCTATCAGGCGTATTTAGCCGACACCGGCGAGGGGCCTTTCCTGCGCACCGGAGACCTGGGATTCATCGCAGATGACGCATTGTTCGTCACCGGCCGACTAAAGGATCTGATAATCATCAGGGGGCAGAACTGCTACCCTCACGATATCGAATCGACGATCCAACGGAGATCTTCTGCGCTACGACAGAACTGCGGCGCCGCGTTCTCAATCGAAGTAGACGGACAGGAGCGGCTGGTTATTGTCCAGGAGGTAGAGACCCGACGGACGCAGGACATAGACGAAGTCATAGCGCTTATTCGCCAATCAGTGGCTGAAGAGCATCAGTTGCAACTCCACGCCGTCACCCTGATCAAGACAGGCAGTTTGCCGAGGACCTCGAGCGGCAAGATTCGCCGACATGCTTGCCGGAATCAATTCCTGGAAGGCCTGCTCAAAGTCGTCGCCGAGTGGCGCGAACCTGTGACTCAAGAGAGTCAGAAACCAATCCCCGTCTGGGATGCTTCACTCGACAATCTTGCTGCGGCGGAAAAATGGTTAGGCGCATTTATCTCGGCGAAGCTGGGCCTGGAGTTAAGTTCGATCGACCTCAATCAATCTATTTTTAGTTACGGATTAGATTCGCTGTCGGTCATCGATCTCACTCATCGTCTGGAAAACAGTCTGGGCGTTTGTCTGCCCACGACATCGTTTTTCCATCTCCCGAGCTTGAATGAGCTGGCAAAATTGATATCTGAACAGCTTGAAGAAGCGCCAAGACTAGGCCCGATACCTGCCCGGCCACCGAAAGTAGTGACCGAGTTTGGGCTCTCACGCGGGCAACAGGCGCTTTATTTCCTTAACCAGTTTGCGCCTGATGACCCGGTATATAATCTCGCCGCACTGGGGAGGGTCAGTCACCCATTTAACGCCGCCGCCCTCAAGGAGGCGTTTCAAAAATTGATTGATCGCCATCTCAGCCTGCGAACAAATTTCATCCCGACCTCCGAGGGGACTGTTCAAAGAGTCAACGCCCATAGGCAGGTTTGCTTCTTCGAGGTAGACGCTGTCGCCTGGACGGATGAGCAGTTGAACAATAAGATCATCGAGGAAGCCCGCAGCCGTTTCAACCTCGAAGAAGATAACCTCCTGCGAATAATCCTCTATGAGAGGTTGGGAGAGTCTTGGATTTTGCTGGTGATGCATCACCTGGTGGTCGATTTATGGTCGTTGGGTGCGCTCGTTAAAGAGCTTGGAATCTTTTACTCGTCGCAAGCAGCAGGAGTCAACGCGGAAATACCCATGCCCGCTTTCGATTACAGCGACTATGTTCAATGGCAAGAGGAAATGTTGGCTGGTCCTGAAGGTGATCGATTGTGGGAATACTGGAAGGAGAGACTCGGCGGCGAGTTGCCGGTACTGGAGCTGCCGACGGACCGGCCTCGCCCGCCTATCCAGACATATGTGGGCGATTCTCAGAGCTTCCATCTTCCCAGGGAATCAGTAGACGGATTGGCTCGGTTAAGCTACGCCAGCGGATCGACGTTATTTATTTCATTAGCTTCCGCTTTTGAGGTATTTCTTCATCGCTATACCGGGCAAGAAGACATCCTTCTGGGAGCGCTCACGAGCGGGAGAGACCGAGCCATTTTCACAGAGGTTGTGGGCTATTTCGTCAACCCGATAACGTTGCGTAGCGACTTTTCCGATGATCCAAGCTTCAATTGCTTCTTGTCCAGAATGCGAGCGACTGTATTTGAGGCGTTCGATCATCAGGCGTATCCATTTCCACTGCTGGTTCAGAAGCTGACGCAGGCGCGCGACGCCAGCCGGCCTCCGCTGATCCAGGCCATGTTGATCTATCAAATGGCCCACTTGCCCAATCAAGAGGCGCTCACGCGCTTTGCAGTCGGAGAGGACGGAGCGAGACTGAGAGTCGGGGAGATCGAAGTTGAATCTCTTGCTTTGAATCTAAGGACGACTCAATTCGATCTCACGCTCAAGCTAGCAGCGACCGAAAATCGCATCAGTGGTTTGCTAGAATATAATGCGGATCTATTTGACGCCTCCACCATTGAGCGAATGGTAGGTCATTTCAAAGCCCTGATTAGTGGCGCCTGGCAAGACCCTCACAGACCGATCTCTGAGCTGCCGATGATGCGGGAAAACGAGCGGCGTCAGCTCCTTCTGGAGTGGAACCAGACGCGCCTCATTTTCCCCACCGAGCGCTGCGTCCACACTTCGATTGAGGAGCAGGTGAATTTAACGCCTGATGCGGTCGCCGTCAGCTTTGAGGATGAACAGATCACCTATGATCAGCTCAACCGAAGAGCCAACCAAGTGGCCCATCGCTTAAGGAAATTGGGCGTTAAACCCGAGGCTCGCGTTGGGATTTGCATGCCCCGGTCGGGAGATATGGTTGTCGCTCTGCTCGGGATCCTCAAATCCGGCGGAGCTTATGCGCCTCTTGATCCCAGCTTTCCGCGCGAACGGTTGTCCTTGATGATCGACGATTCGGGACTCTCGACGGTCATCGCCTGCCAGCGGACGATCGAATCTCTCCCTCACGGCCGAGGCCAGATTTTTTGCCTCGACACAAACCGCAACGAGATCTGTCGAGAATCTGCTGAGAATCCCTCAAAAGCAGTGTGGCCCGAAAATCTGGCGTATGTCATTTACACTTCCGGCTCTACAGGAAAACCCAAAGGCGTGATGGTGAGTCATCGCAATGTGGTAAATCTCTTTCACGCGATGGATAAGCGGTTGGGGAATCAGCCGGGCCGTTGGCTGGCTGTCACGAGCATTTCATTTGACATTTCAGTTCTCGAATTGTTGTGGACGCTTTCGCGCGGTTATCGCCTGATCATTCAAGGTGACCAGGATTACGCTCAGCGCCGCGCGGACCCGCCCCGTGACAGGTCGGATAGCAAGATCGATTTTAGCTTGTTTTATTTCGCCAGTGATGATCAAGAAGGCGACGACGACAGGTACAGATTGCTATTTGAGGGGGCGAAGTTTGCAGACCGGCATGGTTTTACGGCCGTCTGGACTCCAGAGCGTCACTTCCACCAATTCGGAGGCCTTTACCCCAACCCTGCTGTGACCGGCGCAGCTCTCGCCGCGATTACCGAAAAAGTGAAGATTCGAGCCGGGAGTGTTGTGCTTCCGTTACATCATCCTCTCCGGGTCGCCGAAGAATGGTCGGTCGTCGATAACATCTCGAAAGGGAGAATAGGGATATCCGTCGCCTCAGGCTGGCATGCAGATGATTTTGTTCTCGCGCCCCAGAACTATGCTGGCCGCAAGGAACTGATGCTTCATGATATCGAAATCATTCGAAAGCTTTGGCGGGGAGAGGCTGTCTCCTTTAAGGGTGGTGTGGGAAACGTTGTTGAGGCGAGAATATTTCCTCGGCCCGTACAGCGGGAGTTGCCCATCTGGGTGACGGCGGCAGGAAGCCCGGAAACCTTTCAAATGGCAGGCGAGATCGGCGCCAACCTCCTGACCCACATGTTGGGGCAGAGCTTCGAGGACTTGACCCACAATATCTCAATCTATCGCCAGGCCTGGCGAAAGTACGGTCACGGCCCCGGGGCGGGCCATGTCACCCTAATGGTCCATACTTTCATCGGCGAGGACCTGGATGAGGTCCGACTCAAAGTCAGAGACCCCTTCTGCTCCTATCTGAAGAGTTCCTATGGATTGATCAAGAACCTGGCGCGAAGTCTCGGCGCGGACCTGGAATCGGATAACTTCACCCAAGACGATATGGATGCGCTGCTCTCGCACGCCTTCGATCGGTATTTTCAAACCAGTGGGTTGATGGGAGACACGAACACCTGTTTTGAGACGGTCGAGCGAATCAAGTCGATTGGCGTCGACGAAGTCGCCTGCCTCATCGATTTCGGTGTGGAGACCAATGCGGCGCTTCATAGTCTTCATTACCTGGAGAGGTTGAAAAGGCAGACGAATGAAAGTCGGGCGGCTGCGGGAGAGAACGATTCGGTCTCGACGCAGATCGAGCGGCATGCCATTACCCATCTCCAATGCACTCCGTCAATGGCAAGGCTGCTGACTCATGAGACAGGCTCGTTTAGCGCCTTGCAGAACTTGGAAATGCTCCTGCTTGGAGGAGAGGCGCTGCCGCTTTCGCTTGCGCAGGAACTCGGAAAATCTGTGGCAGGGGCCATTCATAATATGTACGGCCCCACGGAAACTACGATCTGGTCTACGACCTGCCTGGTAGAGAAATCGCCGACTACGATCACGATAGGTAGTCCCATCGTAAATACCGAGGCTTACATTCTCGATAGAAAATATGAGCCGGCTCCTGTCAACCTCGCCGGGAAACTGTACTTGGGCGGTGAAGGAGTAGTACGCGGATATATCAACTCGCCCGATTTGACGGCGGAAAGGTTCGTCCCGGATCCGTTTAGCGGCAGAGCGGGATCCCGCATCTATCTCACCGGGGACGTGACACGTTACCTGTCCAACGGAAAGATTGAGTTTTTAGGACGCGCCGATCAACAGGTGAAGTTGAGGGGACATCGGATCGAACTGGGAGAGATCGAAGCCGCGCTCGAACAACATCCCGTCATCCACCAGGCAGCTGCGCTCGTTCAAGAAGATTCGCGAGGCGACAAGCGTCTGTCGGCGTACATCGTCTGCCGCCAAGACAGTTCATTAGATATCGCGGAAATGATTGATTTCTTGAGAGGCTGCCTCCCCGAATACATGATTCCCGCCGATTGGTTCAAGCTGGATGCCATGCCTTTATCTCCCAACGGAAAGATCTATCGCCGTGGATTATCGTCGGCAAGGCAGAGCAAACTGGTAAAGGAAAGAATATTCGATCCTCCCAGAACTCTTATCGAACATGTTCTTGCCGACATCTGGGCGGATGTGCTCGAGGTGAATGAAGTGGGAATTCACGATAACTTCTTCGAGATCGGGGGCCATTCTATCCTGGCTTCTCTGCTCGTTTCTCGTTTGCGTGAAATCTTTCAGATCGAATTGCCGCTGCGGACATTCTATGAAGCGCCGACCGTGGCGAAGTTAGCCGAGATCATGACTAGAGGGCCCGACCAGGGGATGAGAGTTCAGAAAATCGCGGAACTTCTGACCAGCGTTGCCGGCTACACCGACGACGAGGTCGAGGCCATGCTGGACGACAGTTGTTTGATTCGTGGATGAAGGATAGGGGAATGGGACAGGTCTCTAAATTTAACCTACCGCCAAAGAAGCGCGCGCTCCTTCATAAACTGATTCAGCGCCAGGGGCTCGGATCGTCAACCCTACCGAGAATCCCAATCAGGAAAGATCGGAGTCGAACGCCTCTATCTTTTGCTCAAAAGGGGCTCTGGTTTATCGATGAGTTGGAGCCGGGAATTCCTGCTTACAATGATCATTTCGCTTTCCGGTTGGTAGGGCAAATTAACGCCGCCGCGCTTCATCAGGGTCTGAATGAAATACTCAATCGGCACGAAATACTTCGCACGACTTTCAAGACTCTGGACGGGACGCCGGTCCAGGTTGTGAACTCATGCCTTAGACTTCCGATTACTATCGTAGATCTGAGCGACCTCAAGGGAAACGCCATAGACGAGGCGGCGATGGAATTGGGCATTGCGGAGGCTCGAAGGTCCTTCAATCTCACAAGCGGCCCCCTGGTGAGACTGACGCTGGTGAGGCTTTCGATAGAAGCGAGCCTGTTACTTTTTACGATCCATCACATTGTTTCTGATGGCTGGTCACTGGGGATCATCACCGAGGAGCTAGCCGCTCTCTACGAAAGATTCATCACCGGATCATTCTCTACATTGCCCGCGCTTCGGATCCAATATGGCGATTTTGCCCAGTGGCAGAAAGATCAGATGGAGGAGAGTGTGCTTGCTTTGCAGCTTCCCTACTGGAAAGAGAGACTCTCCGGCGCTGGACCGACGCTTGATCTGCCCTTGGACCGTCCGCGTCCCGCGGCGCAGAGTTATAATGGGGCCAGGGAGCAGATAAACTTTCCGCCCGAGCTTTACCAGAGGCTCAAGTCCATCAGCCAACACAATGGCAGTACACTGTTCGTGGCGCTGGCGACTGCCTTCAAGGCGCTTCTCTACCGCTATACAGGACAGCATGACGTCATAATTGGCACTCGAGTCGCTGGGCGTTCCGTGGAGGAAACTGAAGGTCTCATCGGAATCTTTGTCAATACTCTCGTTCTCAGAACCGCGCTCTCTGGCGAGTTGAGCTTTGAAGATCTCCACGCCCGCGCCAGGGAGACGGTGTTTTCCGCACTCGCCAAGCAGGACTTGCCGTTCGAGATTTTGGTAGAGGAATTAAACCCGGAGCGAGGCTTGAGTCGCAATCCATTGTTTCAGGTCGTCCTTTCCTTTCAAAACGAGCCAACGCGAGAATTACGGATGCCCGGCCTGGTCCTGGAGCGCCTTAACATTGACGCCGGAACTGCAAAATCAGATTTGACTTTGAGCCTCATCGATTCAGGGCGCCATCTGACCGGGGCCCTGGAATACAGCACAGATTTGTTTGAGGCGGTAACAATAGGGCAAATGGCAAGGCATTTTCTGAATTTGCTGGGAGAGGTGGTTTCTCGCCCCGCAGATCGACTTAGTGAGTTGTCGCTATTATCAGAAGCCGATCGCCACCAAGTGGAAAAAGAATGGAATGCAACAGAGGTCGAATACAAATACTCTGGCTGTATCCACGAGCTGTTTGAAATGCAGGTTGAGCGGTTGCCGGAAGCCATCGCAGTGGTGTTCGAGGAAAGGCATTTGAGCTATGGGGAGTTAAACCGCCGGGCCAACCAACTAGCGCGCTATTTGCGCAAGTTGGGTGTAGGGCCAGAGGTGCGGGTGGGATTGTATATGGAGCGGAGCCCGGAGATGGTGGTGGGGTTGCTCGGGGCGCTCAAGGCCGGGGGAGCGTATGTGCCGGTCGATGCGGGCGCGCCAGAGGAGAGGGTGAGGCAAATGCTGGAGGACTCTCGATCGGCGGTGACGCTGACCCAGGAGCGGCTGAAGGGAGGATTGTCAGCCACTCGGGTAAAAGCGATGAGTTTGGATGGCGAACGGCAGGATTGGGCTGAGGAACCAGGTGTGAATCCGGAGACAACGTTGTCGGTGGAGAACCTGGCCTACGTCATCTATACCTCCGGTTCTACGGGCAGGCCGAAAGGCGTCGGGATCGAACACCGTCAGTTGGTCAACTACGCGCTTGGCGTGTGGGAGCGTCTGAGGATGGAATCGGGGTGGCGCATGGGCTTGCTCTCGACGCCAGCCGCCGACCTCGGACATACGATGCTCTATCCATCGTTGTGTCTGGGAGGGGAGTTGCACCTGATGAGTGAGGAGTGCGGGCGCGACCGCCTGCTATGGGAGCGGTATCAGAGCGAACGGCAGGTCGATTGTCTGAAGCTGACGCCAACGCACCTTGAAGCGTTGGTGTTAGATCGAAGAGGGATGCCTGGGCGGAGACTGGTGTTGGGCGGAGAGATGTGCAGCCGAGAATTGGTGAGACGTATGGAGGAATGGTCGAGCGGTTGTGAGTTGTTCAACCACTATGGCCCGACCGAGTGTACGGTCGGAGCGGTAACTCACCATGTGTCTTCGGGCGAAGAATCGGCGGTGGCGATCGGCAAACCGCTGGGCAACGTACGGGGATACGTCAAGGATCGAGATGGAGAGTTATCGCCGGCGAAGGCGCCCGGTGAACTCTACCTGGGAGGAGCGGGAGTTGGGCGTGGGTATCTTAATGATCCAGCGCAGACGGCCGAACGTTTTGTGCCGGAGACGATAGATGAAAGTGTCGGGGGGCGGCTCTATCGTACAGGAGATCTGGTGAGGTGGCGGAATGAAGGGGAGTTAGAGTTTCTGGGTCGGATTGATCGGCAGGTGAAGGTTCGCGGGCACCGTGTGGAGTTGGGTGAGATTGAGACGGCGCTGCTGGAACACAGCGGCGTGAGACAGTGTGTGGTTGATTTGCGTTGCGGGAAAACGGGCGATCAGCGCCTGGTGGCCTATGTGGTTCCGACGAGTGAAGGCGCCGTGTCGGGCGCTGGGCTGAGGAACTATTTGCGAGCGAAGTTGCCAGACTACATGGCGCCATCATCGATTGTGGAACTCTCAGAGCTGCCCATGACCGCGAACGGAAAACTGGATCGCAAGGCGCTGCCTGAGCCGAAACCCGCCAGTTCGTCAGCCGAGGGGCGAGTTCCGCGGACAGCAATCGAGGAGATCGTGGCGGGAATCTGGGCGGATGTGCTGCGGCGGAATACAGTGGGAGTTGAAGAGAACTTCTTCGAGCTAGGAGGTCACTCGCTGCTGGCGACTCAAGCGGTCTCGCGGGTGCGGGAACTGTTGCATGTTGAGGTAGCGCTGCGGGAGCTGTTCGAGAGCCCGACGGTGGCCGGACTGGCGGCGGTGGTCCAGCGTGAGCGTCGCGCAGACAGTCGAGCAGAGGCTCCCCCGATCATGCCCGCAAGCCGGGAACGAGAGTTGCCGCTCTCGTTTTCGCAGCAGAGATTGTGGTTCATTCATCAGTTGGAGCCTGAAAGCCCAGTCTACAATATTCCATTAGGAGTGCGGCTGCGCGGAGCGCTTAGCGTCTCGGCGCTCCGGCAGAGTCTTGGGGAGATCACGCGCCGGCACGAGGTGTTGCGGACAAAGTTCGAGTCACGAGCCGGGCTGCCCGTCCAGGTGATCGGAGAGCCGACTGAGGTTGACCTTCGGTTCTGGGATGTCGAGGCCTTGGTGGGAGATCGGGTGGAGCAGCAGGAGCTTGAGCTTGCCAGGCAGGCGGCGGCGCGGCCCTTCGATCTGGAGTGCGGGCCGGTTTGGCGGGTGGCGCTGGTTAGGTTGGGGATGGAAGATCATCTACTGCTGCTGTGTATGCACCATGTGGTGATCGACGGCTGGTCGCACGGCCCGTTGGTTAGAGAGTTCACTGCTCTATATGATAGCTACCGGGAAGGACTGAATGCGACGTTACCTGAACTGCCTGTGCAGTATGCAGACTTTGCCCTATGGCAACGCGAGTGGCTTCAAGGGGAGGTCTTGGAAGAACAGTTAAGTTACTGGCGGCGGCAACTGGCAGGTATGACGATGCTGGAGCTGCCAACCGACCGGCCCCGGCCACCCCTGGCAAGCCACCGGGGAGCGCAAGCGCCATTCAATCTGTCGGCTGAACTAACCCATGATCTGAAGATATTGGGCCGGCGTGAGGGAGTGTCAATGTTTATGATGCTCCTGGCTGCCCTCCAAACAGTTCTGGGCCGATACTCCGGCAAAGAGGACATAGCCGTCGGCACGCCGATCGCCAACCGTAACCGGCTGGAGACTGAATCGTTGATCGGGTTCTTTGTCAACCAATTGGTCCTACGCACCGAATTACCTAGCGACCTGAGCCTCGGCGAACTGCTGGGGCGGGTACGGGAGACAGCGCTGGACGCCTACGCGCACCAGGATCTGTCATTCGAAAAGATGGTCGAGGCGCTCTCTCCCGAGCGCGACCTCGCCCGCTCACCGCTTTTCCAAATAGAGTTGGTTTGGCAGAACACGCCGCGAGCGGAACTGCGGGCGGCTGGCGTGGACCTCAGTGTGCTGAATGTCGATTATGGGGTAGCGATGTTCGATCTTACTCTGACTCTCACCGATGGCTCGGAAGGCGCCAACGGGGTGGCTGAGTACTCCACGGACCTTTATGAGTCGACCACGATTGAACGCCTGCTGAAGCACTTGAGGAGAGCGCTGGAGGCAATGGTGGAGGATGTGGGGCAACACCTCGGAAACATTGTCCTGTTGACGACATCCGAACGACAGCAATTATTGGTGGAGTGGAACGCGACCGACGCCGAGTATCCGATTGAGCAGTGTTTGCAAGGGCTCTTTGAGCAACAGGCCGCGCGAAAGCCGGAGGCGGTGGCGGTGGCGCATGAAGAGCGGCAGTTGAG